>JABAHP010011124.1_pt1 | contig 10286 bp, 11 predicted proteins | sample 7062081 | NCBI WGS metagenome assembly JABAHP01 (sample SAMN14534357, study PRJNA622989) | marine sediment metagenome | biome: marine biome [ENVO:00000428]; feature: marine pelagic biome [ENVO:01000023]; material: deep marine sediment [ENVO:00002113] | place: India: Gulf of Kutch | collected... | reverse complement strand
GATGTGTTCTCTGAAGAAGGCAATGAATTCATATTCGATGACGAAGGAGAGGCGGAAGAACTCTGAGCGTTCCCTCTTGCAGGGCGCTTGCGTTTTCTTTCACATGTGAAAGCTGATAATGACCGATGCCGATGAGCTGAAGCAGCACTATCTGTTTCCGGGAAACCTGTTTGCAAATTCAGCGCCGCATCTGATAACCACGGTTCTTGGCTCCTGTGTGTCCGTCTGTCTCTGGGACAAGGACCGTCAGATGGGCGGCATGAACCATTACATGCTCCCCCTGTGGAACGGTGAAGGCCTGGCTTCGCCGAAGTACGGGAACATAGCGATCCCGAAGCTCATAGAGCACCTGCTTGAGCTGGGCAGCAGGAAAACGAGCCTTCGCGCAAAGGTTTTCGGGGGAGGAGAAGTCCTGCGCGTAACCAAGGGCATTCTGAACGTGGGTGAGCGCAATATCGTTCTGGCGAAGGAGTTGCTGAAGGAATCCGGCATACCCATAGTCAGCTCCGATCTGGGAGGCCCTACGGGACGGAAGATAATCTTCAATACAAAGACCGGGGCCGTTCTGATGAAGCGGCTCAAGAGCCAGGTCGACGATATCCGGATAATCAAACCGAACAAGTAGGTGTGTGGATAAACCCTCGGGCTAGAACTGGCTGAGGAAGCGCACGTCGTTCTCGAACAGCATGCGGATGTCGTCTATCTGGAAGTTCAGCATCGTGATACGCTCCACTCCCATACCGAAGGCGAATCCTGTGTATTTCCCGGGGGGGTAGCCCGCCATTTCGAAGACCTTTGGATTGACCATTCCGGAACCAAGTATCTCTATCCATCCGGTACTCTTGCAGACACGGCAGCCCTTTCCGGAACAGAATATGCATCCCATGTCCACCTCTGCCGAGGGCTCCGTGAAAGGGAAGAAGCTAGGCCTGAACCGTACCGGTATGTCCGGCCCGAAGAAACGGTGTATGAACGTCTCAAGGACGCCCTTAAGATGCCCGAAGGTGATGTCGTCCCCGACCATCAGTCCTTCGACCTGATGGAACATGGGCGTATGTGAAACATCCGCGTCGCAGCGGTATACCTTGCCCGGGGCAATGAAACGCAGCGGCGGCTTTTTCTGCTCCATGATCCGCACCTGAACGGGGGAAGTGTGTGTCCTGAGCACCACGTCATCAGAAATGTAGTAGGTGTCCTGCATGTCGCGTGCCGGGTGGTCGGGAGGGATGTTCAGAGCCTCGAAATTATAATAATCCGATTCAACCTCAGGGCCTTCCTCGACATCAAACCCCATGGCGATGAATATCTCTATCATTTCGTTCATGGTCTGTATGACGGGATGTTCGCTGCCATAGGGCTGGAACTTGCCGGGCAGGGTGACATCCAGGCTTTCCGCAAGCAGGCGGCCCTTGAGTTCCTGTTCCTTGAAGGTTGATTTTCTTGTGGCGAGCTGTTCGGTGAACTGGACCTTCAGTTCGTTGACGGCCTGGCCGTAGGATTTCCGCTCCTCGGGGGGGAGGGTGCCCAGCTTTTTCAGCTCGGCGGTAAGTGTGCCTTTCTTTCCAAGATATTTAACGCGAAGTTGCTCAATGGCCGCGGCGGTGTCCGCGGCCTCAAGCTCCTGGGAAAATTTCTCGCGAATCCCGGAAACGTCCGGCATCAGGACGCAATGCTGGCCTTGACGTTATCGGCGAGCGCCTGGAACGAACCAGGGTCGTTATACGCCATATCGGCAAGACTCTTGCGGTCAAGGCCGATACCGGCGCGACGAAGACCGTGCATGAACTGACTGTATGATATCCCGGCGGAACGGGCAGCAGCGTTGATCCTGATGATCCAGAGGGAACGGATCTCGCGCTTCTTGGCCTTGCGGTCACGGTAGGCGTGACGCAGTCCGCGGTCTATGGCTTCTGTAGCGTTACGAAAGAGGCGGCTTTTCGCTCCGTAATAGCCCTTTGCCCTCTCGAGTACTTTTTTCCTTCTTCTTCTGGTCTTGAAACCGCCTTTTGCCCGTGGCATCTTCTATATCCTCCTGATAAACCTTATAGTACTGGATGTGTTACCGATATGTTACACATTAAGCAATCTTTTTATTGTAACATACTGGGTCTTTGAAACAGTAGTTGAACTGCGGAGCCTTCTGGAACGCTTGGCGTTCTTGTGGGTGAGAATGTGGCTCTTGTTGGCGCGGTTGCGCTTGATCTTGCCGCCACCGGTCATGGTGAAGCGCTTGGCGGCCCCTCTGTGCGTCTTGATCTTAGGCATTACTGAATCTCCTTCCTCGTATCCAGATCATTTATCGTTATTTAGGTGAAAGCACCATTACGATGCTGCGGCCTTCGAACTTGGGCGGCTGACTCACGGCATAAGTGCCGGGAAGTACTTCCATCAACCGCTCGTACACCTTTTCCCCAAGGTCCGGCCTGGAGCGTTCGCGTCCCCTGAAAAACATGGAGACCTTCACCTTATGGCCAGCGTCAAGGAACTTTCTGATGTTCTTCATTTTAAGCTGAAGATCGTGTTCCTCGATCCGCGGCCTGAGCTTTACCTCTTTTAACTCCGGTGCTTTCTTATGGGACTGCTTTTTGCTGACCTGGTACTTGTATTTCCCGAAGTCCATGATCTTGCAGACCGGAGGTTTCGCGGTCGGGGCAACTTCCACGAGGTCAAGGTCTCTTTCTTCAGCGGCGCGAAGCGCTTCCTGTATGGGAACGATACCCACCTGCTGACCTTCATTGTCAATCAGGCGGACCTCCTTGACCCTGATCTTCTCGTTAACCCTTGGGTTCTTTTCTATCTTCTCACCTCCTGATGTTGTTACGGTAACGCAAAGTATATATTATAACCGTTCTGCATGGTATCATTGCAATATTAATAATCACTCTCTGTGCCTGTCTTTCAAAGCTCTGGGAGAGACTACGCATTAACTATCTAATATATCTGATTTTATGATGTATTTCAATATGTAAAGAGCATTATGTTATTTTATATAACATGGAACATGAACGTTATATGCGCATGACCCTTTCGCTGGCCGCGCGAGCACGGGGAAAGACAAGCCCCAATCCCCTTGTGGGCTCCGTGATCGTCAAGGGGGGGGAAGTGATCGCCCGGGCGTACCACAAACGCGCCGGGACCCCGCACGCAGAGGCCCTTGCCCTGGAAGAGGCCGGCCAGAAAGCGCGGGGGGCTACGCTCTACGTCAACCTGGAGCCGTGCAGCCATACTGACAAAAGGACCCCTCCCTGCGCAGATGCCATTATCACGGCGGGCGTAAAAAGGGTGGTGGTCTCAATGGAAGACCCCAACCCGAAGGTTTCGGGCCGTGGATTTCGAAAGCTCCGGGATGCGGGGATACAGGTCGTATCCGGCGTTCTCGATACGGAGGCCAGAAAACTCAATGAGGCGTATATCAAGCATGTCACTACGGGGATGCCCTTCGTTATTCTCAAGACAGCCATGACCCTTGACGGGAAAATAGCCACGCCGGAAGGACAGTCCAAGTGGATAACGGGTGAGAAGGCAAGGGCGCTCGTCCATCGGACCCGGGCCTCGGTGGACGCCATCATCACCGCCATCGGCACCGTGAAGGCAGACGACCCCCGGATGACGGCAAGGGTGAGGGGGGCGAAAAGTCCGCTCAGGGTAGTCATTGACCCCCGGCTCGAGATATCCCCGGACGCCGAAATACTGCGGATGCCCCCGCAAACACTTATTGTGACTTCCAGGCGGGGTGAGAAGGCCGCACAGCTTGAAAGGATAGGGGTGGAATGCCTTTTCTTTGATGGAAGCCTGAGCCTTGCATGGCTTTTGCGTGAACTGGGCGGAAAGGGCATGGTCTCGGTCCTGCTCGAAGGCGGGGCGTCTCTTAATGGTCATGCCTTTTTTGAAGGGGTGGTGGACAGGGCGATGTTCTTTATCGCTCCCAGGGTGATAGGAGGCTCCAGGTCGTTTCCCGCTGTCGGGGGAGATGGGTTCCGAACGCTTCAGAACGCGTGCAGGCTCGACGAAATAAAGGTGAGGCGTCTTGGTGACGATATTCTTGTTGAAGGGCGGGTAACCTGCCCCGGGAAATAAACAGGCTTGCAGCTGAGTTGACCGGAAAGAAACGGGAAAGGGGAGTCTTAAAGGACTCCTTCTTTTTTTATCTTGTTCTTCTCGCTCATGAGAAAGATCTTAGGATGGTGGTCTCTTATCTCGTCATCCGACATCCAGCAATAGGCGAAAATCATGATACGGTCACCCACCTCTCCCTTGCGGGCGGTAGGGCCGTTGAGGCATATCTGCCCTTTTTTCCCCGGGATGGCATAGGTCTCGAAACGTTCCCCGTTCATGAGGTTACTGACCTGTACCTGCTCATAAGGCCTGATATCGGCCTCTTTCATGAGGGACTCGTCGATCGTGATGCTGCCCTGGTAGGTCAGTTCGGTCTGGGTTATGGTGGCGCCATGTATCTTGGCGCGAAGCATACAGCGCTGCATGGTTATTCTATGATCCTTGGAACCCGGTAGTGGTCCCCTGAACGGTCAGGGGCGTTAGAGAGTGCTTCGTCCTGGCTCTGGGAGGGCCTGAGCCGGTCCTCCCTGAGCACGTTTGTTATCTCCAGCACATGTGATGTGGGTTCGATATCGGATGTGTCGAGCCTGTTGAGCTGCTCGATATGCGTGAGGATATTGTTGAGCTGAGAGCCGAAGAGCTCCTTTTCCTTGTCGGTAAGTTCCAGGCGGGCAAGCCTGGCGATATGGGCGACATCTATCTGCATGATGAATTAAACCCTTTCGAGGTTGGCGAATTTCAGGGCCAGGCGCTTCACGCCGATGGCAGGGAAATTAACGGTGATCTTCTGATCTTCTCCGTCCCCGTAACAATCGCGCACCACGCCAACACCCCATTTGGGATGTTTAACTCTGGAGCCAATGGCGTAGGCCGAAACGGGTTTGAACGACTTTATCCTCTTGCTGACCTTTGTGGGGGAAGAAGTGGCTTTTGAGGCGGGTTTTACGATCATGCGGCAGACTTCCTGTGGAATATGCGAAAGGAACCTTGATGGTTCCTGTTCCTGTACCTTTGCGAAGAGACGGCGCTTCCTGGCGCCCGAAAGCCACAGAAGGTCCTGTGCCCGGGTCATGCCGACATAGAGCAGCCTTCTTTCCTCGTCTACTTCCTGTGGTGATTCGGCCTTGAAATAGGGAAGAACGCCTTCTTCCAGCCCGGAGATGAACACTACCGGGAACTCAAGCCCTTTCGCCCCGTGCAGAGTTACCAGGGAGACGACATTTTCCTTTTGGTCGGCGTTCTCTTCGCCCGACATAAGCGAGATGCTGGATACAAAATCATCTATGTTATGTCCCTCGGCCGCATCGATGAACTCCCGAACGTTCTCGGCGCGGGCCTCCTCGATGAATTCGTTGTAACCGGTCTGTATGTATATCGTGCGAAGCATGTCGGCGCTGTCCTTGTAAGAGCCGGACGAGATGTCGTTCATTATTTTCAGGAAGGCGTCGAGCTTTTCCTTTGCGGCGGCAGTCATGCCGTTCGCCTTCATGAGTCCCTTGATGGAAGCAAACAGGCTGAAGTTGTTCTTTTTGGCGTACTGTTCCACTTTTGAAAGGGTGGATGCCCCGATACCCCGGTTCGGGGTATTGATGATTCGGCGAAGGCTTACGTTGTCGTCAGGATTAATGCTCAGACGCATGTAAGCCGACATGTCCTTGATCTCCTTTCGCTGATAGAAGCTGATGCTTCCCACCACGCGATAGGGTATCTTCTCATGGCGCAGGGCGTCTTCCAGAACCCGGGACTGAACATTGATACGATACAGGATGGCGAAATCCGTATAATTGTACATTCCCTTCAGGTAGAGCTCTTTTATCATCTTGGCAATGTAAGTTGACTCTTCGCCTTCGGAGCCGAACCAGCACTGACATACCTGCTCGCCCGTATCACGGTCGCTCCAGAGGGTCTTTTCTCTTCGCTGCTGGTTCTCGTTTATGATGCATCCTGAAACATGGAGAATGTTCTTGGTTGAACGGTAGTTCTGTTCGAGTTTTACGATTTTTGCTTTCGGGAAATCCTTCTCAAAGGAAAGGATGTTCTTTATGTTGGCCCCCCGGAAGCCGTAAATGCTCTGGTCGTCGTCCCCCACGGCGCAGATGTTGCTATGCCCGGAGGACAGGAGTTTCAGGAGATTATACTGGGCCGCGTTGGTGTCCTGGAACTCGTCGACAAGGATATGTTTGAATTTCTTTCTGTATTTTTCGAGGACGTCGGGGTGTGATTCGAAGAGCTTGACGGTAAGCATGATGAGATCGTCGAAGTCCAGCGCGTTGCAGCGTTTCAGTTCGTCCTGGTACCGGACATACACGCGTGCAAGGCGTTCCTCGAAACCGAATCCTTCGCCGTTGGACAGGAAGTCCTCGGGGGTCACCGACTGGGCCTTCAGACCGCTTATCCTGCCGACAATGCCCTTGTACAGTGCCTCGCATATCTTGAATTCCTTGAGGATATGGCGGACCAGGTTGCACTGATCGTCACTGTCATAGATCGAAAAATCGTTCTGATATCCGAGGGCGCTTATTTCTTTTCTTAAAATGCGGTTGCATTGTGAGTGGAATGTCCCGATCCAGGTTTTCTTCAGGTCTTTCTTGGAGAGTTCAGCGATGCGTTCTTTCATCTCTCCCGCTGCTTTATTGGTGAACGTTACGGTAAGAATGGAGTTTGGAGAAATCTTTTTCGAGAGGTATGCGAAACGCCTGGTGATGACCCGGGTCTTTCCGCTGCCGGCCCCGGCGAGAATAAGCATGGGACCGTTACTGTGAGTAATAGCTTCTTTTTGCTGTGCGTTAAGCCCTTCAAGAATTGCGTTTGACATAATTACCCCTATTTTAGCAGATGGTTATATTATTCGTCTACTGTTCATTCTACCGTAACGCTTTTAGCCAGATTCCGTGGCTGGTCCACGTCGCATCCTCTGAGAACTCCTATATGATATGCAAGCAGTTGGAGAGGGACGGCGAACAGGATGGGCATCAGCAACGGACTGGCCTCGGGGACCCGTACACTGAACTCCGACGCACCCAGTATGTCGGGATCGTCACCTGTTGTAATGTTTATAATGCTCCCTCCACGGCTGCGAATTTCCTGCATGTTTGAAAGCACTTTTTCCAGAAGGGCGTCGTTGGGCACCAGAAAAAGCACCGGGTATCCGTCATCTATCAGGGCGATGGGGCCGTGCTTCATCTCGCCGGCAGGATATGCCTCGGCATGTATGTACGATATCTCTTTCAGTTTCAGTGCCCCTTCGAGGGCTATGGGGTGGTTTATGCCCCTGCCCAGATACAGGAACGCGCTCTTATTATGAAGCTCCCGTGCAATGGATTCGATAGTGCTGTCCATGCCAAGAACGGTCTCGACCTTGTCGGGCACGGAGAGCAGTTCACTGACGAGCGCGCGCGCTCCTCCTTCATCCAGCGTGCCTTTCTGCCTGCCAAGCGCAAGTGCAAAGAGGAAGAGGGCGGTTATCTGTGTGGTGAATGCCTTGGTGGAAGCAACGCCTATCTCGGGGCCCGAGCGGGTATAAAAAACACTATCAGCCTCACGGGACGAAGAGCTGCCCACCACATTGCAGATGTTCAGAGTTTTAATACCGAGCTTTTTCGCCAGACTCTGCGCGGCAAGCGTATCGGCTGTTTCCCCGGACTGGGTGATGGAAATAAAAAGGTCATTCTTCCCGAGAATGGGACTGCGATACCTGAACTCGGAGGCGATATCCACCTCGACCGGCAGTCTGGCGATCTCCTCTATCAGGTATTTCCCGACGATGCCCGCATGCCAGGAAGTGCCACAGGCAACAATAAATATCTTCTCGAAGCCCTGAAGCTCATCCGGAGCAAGTCCGAACTCCTGAAGGTTAACCTCTCCGCTTTCACTGTTGACGCGGCCGGTGATGGTGTCAGCCAGTGCGCGGGGCTGCTCATATATTTCCTTAAGCATGAAATGCTTGAACCCGCCTTTTTCAGCCATAGAGGCGTTCCACGATATGGGCGTGATTTCCTTTTCGACGGGTGTTCCGTCGATGGTCGTAAACGAAATACCCTCTGTGGTGAGGACAGCCATTTCGTTGTCCTCCAGGTAAACCACGTCGCGTGAATAGCTCAGGAACGCCGGAATGTCCGAGGCAACGAAGTAGTTACCTTCGGCAACGCCCGCAACAAGAGGACTGTCCTTTCTGACGGCGACCACTTTACCGGGTTCTTTTTCGCTCATTACGGCAACGGCGAAAGCCCCTTTTACCTGACGAAGGGCCTCGCGCACCGCGTCTTCAAGTGATCTGCCCTTTTAATACTTATGAACCAGATGGCAGACGATCTCGGTGTCCGTCTCCGAACTGAAGGTGTATCCGTCGTTTTGCAGGGAGCGTTTCAGTTCAAGGTAGTTCTCGATTATCCCGTTGTGGACAAGAACTATGCCGTCCGAGCGGTGCGGATGCGCGTTTTCTTCCGATGGTTTTCCGTGTGTGGCCCAGCGGGTATGTCCTATGGCGGTCCGTGAAGACCCGTCATGGTCACGAAGAAGGGCGTTGAGTTCGTTGATCTTGCCTTTGCAGCGTTTGACCTCAATGCCGGACTGGTTGAGATAGGCTACCCCCGCAGAATCGTATCCCCGGTATTCCAGACGCTTCAGCCCGTCAACGACAATGCCAACAGCGTCCATGTTCCCGGTATAACCGATAATTCCGCACATGACTATTTTTTCTTTTTCCGTTTGATATGTGACTGCCTTACACGGCTGAGAGCAAGGGTTCCGGGTGGGACATTGCGTGTGATGGTCGAGCCCGCGCCCACGTAAGAGTCTTTGCCTATCTTTACNNTGGGAATCACTGCCTATGAACACATTGTCTCCGATGCTGGTCTTGTGTTTGCTGGTTCCATCATAATTACAGGTAATGGTTCCGGCGCCAATATTGACTCCTTTGCCTAGCGACGAATCTCCAATGTAGCTGAGATGCATAGCTTTGGAGCCTTTGCCGATAACGGATTTCTTTGTTTCGACGAAGTTTCCGATCTTGGCAGCTTCTCCAATGACGCTGCCGGGCCGTAAGTGCGCGTAAGGCCCTACCTGAGCATCTTTCCCAATGGTCGAGCTCTCGACCACTGACCCATCTTTTATTATGGCACCGTCACGGACCGAACTGTCAACTATCCTCGCGTTCGGGTAAATGATACAGTTCCTGCCGATAACGGTATTGCCATGAATGAATACGTTCGGATATACCGTGGTGTCGGGTCCCATCTTTACAGAAGGGGCTATATTGACGGTATCGGCGTCAAGGAAGGTCACCCCGCTGTCCATGAGCCTGCCAACAGACCTGAGACTGAGGATTTTGTGGGCAACCATGAGCTCTTCGCGTGTGTTGACGCCCATGAACTCCGTCTCTTCTCCGAGGCAGTAAATCCCCACCGATGCGTTTTTGTTTATGGCGATATCGACGATATCCGTGAGGTAATATTCACCCTTTTGGGGGTTGACGGATATTTGTTTCAGATAGGGAAGGGCGGAGGTTTCAATGGCATACACACCGCTGTTTACTTCGATAATCTCTTTTTCTGCAGGGGTGGCGTCCTTTTCCTCTACGATCTTCAATGCCTCACCCTTTGCTCCACGGACGACGCGTCCGTATCCGGTCGGATCCTCAGCAGGAAAGGAAAGAACGGATATTGCCCTGTGGTTCTTGCGGTGAAGCGCCAGAAAATTCCTGAGGGTTGCGGGAGTCAGCAGGGGGGTGTCTCCAGTCGTGACGAGCACGGTTCCCCGGAAAGACGTTCCCAGTGCTTTCAATCCGGCCTGCAGGGCGTGCGCGGTCCCCTTCTGCTGCTTCTGAATGGCAAAGGTCAGTCCTTTGGTCACTGAGAGCATGTCCTCGAACATGCTTTTGTTGTTGCCTACGACAACCACGGTCTTTTTGGGTTTCNNGTGTAGGCGAGCATCGGCCTGTCAAAAAGGGTATGCAACACCTTGGGTCTGGCTGATTTCATGCGAGTGCCAAGCCCTGCTGCAAGAAGAACGCAAGCCAGGCTCTTTGTGCCTGCTGAAGGCATTATTCTCAGGATTCCTTTATCAGTTCGGATGCCATGTCGAAGTTCGCGTAAACGTTCTGGACATCGTCATGGTCTTCAAGGGCTTCCATGAGGTTAGCCATCTGTTCAGCCTGTTTTCCTTCAAGCATTACATAGTTCTGGGGGAGCATGGTGACTTCGGCAAGGGATATTTCAATTCCTGCGGAATCG
>JABAHP010011335.1_pt1 | contig 10291 bp, 10 predicted proteins | sample 7062081 | NCBI WGS metagenome assembly JABAHP01 (sample SAMN14534357, study PRJNA622989) | marine sediment metagenome | biome: marine biome [ENVO:00000428]; feature: marine pelagic biome [ENVO:01000023]; material: deep marine sediment [ENVO:00002113] | place: India: Gulf of Kutch | collected... | reverse complement strand
GTCGCCGCAGAGCAGCAGCAGCTCCGTCTCCGAGCGGGCGCGGCCGCGCAGGCGCTCCACCTCCTGCTTGAGCGCCCGCTTCTCCAGCGCCTTCTGGAAGGCGAGCTCGAGCTCCTCCACCTCGAAGGGCTTGCGCAGGAAGTCCGAGGCCCCGAGGCGCATGGCCTCCACGATGTTGCGCGCCTGGCCGTGCCCGGAGAGCATCACCACCGGCACGTCGGGAAGCCGCTTCTTGAGCTCCGCCAGGATCTCCAGGCCGTCCATGCCGGGCAGCACCACGTCCAGGGTCACCAGATCCGGGCGTGTCTGGTCGAGGTTCTCCAGGGCCTCCTCGCCGTCCGCCGCCGCGAAGACCTCGTAGCCCTGGCGCGAGACCAGCGCTTCCATGTAATCCCGGACTCCGGGGTCGTCGTCGATCACCAGGACGCGAAACCGCTCCGACATCGATGCTCCTCGCTACCGGCTGAAGCCAACCTGACTCTGCGTCTTGCTGGCCGGGGAAACCCCGGCCGGCCCATGCGCAAACTCCACCGCGGCCCTACGCTTCGCCCGCGCACCCCGCGGTGAGACCTCGTTCTATGGCTGTGAGTGCCTCTTCGCGGCGAACCGTGTGTAAGATTCTTCCCTCTTTGGGAATAAACTTTACCCGACGGAACGGCTGTTCCACCATGGGCCACCATCGATATGGAGTGCGTCCGAGAATCAGTTGAGCCTGGGGATGATGATGTGGGCTTCTACCCTCGATTGAAAGCCCCTGAAAGGACTGGGGGCCGGCATACTTCTACCGAGATGCCGCGGGCTTGCAGAATCCGCCGATTCTTTCCGAGAGGGCCGAGACCGAAGAGCGGCCCGACGCCCCGCGGGGAGATCGATCCTGAGGCCTGTCTGGCCGAAGGTAACCTGGGGGGCAGGTGAGCCGTGGAACCCATGCCGGCCTGGAGGCGTCTGCTCGACGGTTGGAGCGCGGTCGTGGCGCGCTTCGGATTCGTGCAGACGCTGGTGATCCTGGCGCTGTTCTACGCCGTGTTGATCGGGCCCGCGGCGCTGATGGCGTGGCTGGCGCGACGTGACCTGCTCGACAAGCGGGCGCTGGGAAGTCGAACGTCGGCCTGGCAGGACGCCGACTCGGCCGCGCCTGACCTCGAGCGTGCCAAGCTCACCACCTAGGAGCCCTGGGACCCGAGCGGCGGAGAGACGGCGATGAACATCCTCGGGATCTCCTGCTTCTATCACGACGCGGCGGCGGCACTGCTCCGCGAGGGCCGCCTGGTGGCCGCGGCCCACGAGGAGCGCTTCAGCCGCAAGCGGCACGATCCGGGTCTTCCCCGAGAAGCGGTGCGCTACTGCCTCGAGGCGGGGGGGCTCGACGTGGGCGACCTCGACTACGTGGTCTTCTACGACAAGCCCTTCATCAAGTTCGAGCGGATCCTCACCACCTACCTCGCCACCTTCCCGCGCTCGCTGCCCTCCTTCACCAAGTCGATTCCGATCTGGCTGAAGGAGAAGCTCTGGGTGCCGCGCCTGATCGCGCAGCAGCTCGGCTACCGGGGCGAGGTGCTCTTCGCCGAGCACCACCAGTCCCACGCCGCCTCGGCCTTCCTCCCGTCGCCCTTCGAGGAGGCCGCGATCCTCACCTGCGACGGCGTGGGCGAGTGGGCGACCGCCACCCAGGGCGTCGGGCGGGGCAACAGCTTCGAGCTCCAGCGAGAGGTGCGGTTCCCGCACTCCCTGGGGCTCCTCTACAGCGCCTTCACCTACTACCTGGGCTTCAAGGTCAACAGCGCCGAGTACAAGGTCATGGGAGCGGCGCCGTACGGCGAGCCCCGCTACGCGCAGAAGATCCTGGACGAGCTGGTCGACCTGCGCGACGACGGCTCGTTCAAGCTCAACATGAAGTACTTCGCCTACGATTACGGGCTCACCATGACCAACCACCGCTTCGACGCGCTCTTTGGCGAGCCGCGGCGCGAGCCCGAGGCGAAGATGGAGCAGTTCCACTGGGACATGGCCGCCAGCGTCCAGAAGGTGACCGAGGAGGCCGTCCTGCGCATGGTCCGCGATCTGCACGCCCGCACCGGCATGAAGAACCTCTGCATGGCGGGCGGCGTGGCGCTCAACTGCGTGGCCAACGGGCGCATCATCCGGGAGGGCCCCTTCGAGGACCTCTGGGTGCAGCCCGCCGCGGGCGACGCGGGCGGCGCGCTGGGCGCGGCGCTCTTCGCCTACAACGCGGTGCTGGGCAAGCCGCGCAGCTTCCGCATGGACCACGCCTTCTGGGGCCCGGCCTACTCCGACGAGGCGATCCGCCGCTACCTCGACGCGCGCGGGGCGCCCTACCGCACGCTCAGCCGCGAGCAGATGATCGAGGAGACAGCCCGGCGCCTGGACGAGGACCAGGCCGTGGTGGGCTGGTTCCAGGGGCGCATGGAGTGGGGCCCGCGGGCGCTGGGCAGCCGCAGCATCCTGGCGGACGCCCGCAACCAGGAGAACTGGAAGCGGGTGAACCTCAAGATCAAGTTCCGCGAGAGCTTCCGGCCCTTCGCGCCGGCGGTGCTGGCGGAGAAGGCGTCGGAGTGGTTCGAGATCGACCGCGAGAGCCCGTACATGCTGCTGGTCTGCCAGGTGCGGGAGGGCAAGAAGATCCCGGCCGTCACCCACGTGGACGGCTCGGCGCGGCTCCAGACGGTGACACGGGAGACCCACCCGGAGTTCTACGACCTGATCTCCGCCTTCGACCGCCGCACCGGCTGCCCCGTGATCATCAACACCTCGTTCAACGTCCGCGGCGAGCCGATCGTGTGCACGCCGGACGACGCCTATCTTTGCTTCGTGCGNNCATGCGCACGAACATGGACGTCCTGGTGCTCGGCAACCAGATCCTGCTCAAGGAGGAGCAGCCCGAGCTGCACGAGGACTTCGACTGGCGCGAGCGCTACGAGTTAGACTGATCGGGCGGCCGGGCGACCCCGGCGAGGCGAGGAGACGACATGGCACGTTCCAGCGGCGGCTTTCTGGACCGGCTCGGCATCTTCCGGGAGCTCTGGGCCTTCATGAAGGTGCGCAAGAAGTGGTGGCTCGGCCCGATCGTGGTCACGATGCTGCTGCTGTCCGTCCTGATCGTGCTGACCGAGGGCTCTGCGGTGGCGCCCTTCATCTACGCGCTCTTCTGAGGTCTGCGCTCGGTGAGGCCATGACGTGACGTCGGACGTGAGCACAGCAGAGGAGGCGAGCGCCCCCGCGCAGGGGTTCGATCCCGAAGCCCGCCGCTTCGCCGTCGGCGCCACGGCACTCACGATCGCGGTAGCGGGGGGGGTCTTCGCCCCGATCCTCTACCACCTGGTCCTCCACTGGAGGGCCGTGCCGGACTACTCCCACGGCTTTCTGGTGGCTCCGCTAGCCGCCTACTTCGCCTGGGAGCGACGCGAGCAGCTCAAGCGCGCGCCCATCGAGCCGAGCTGGTGGGGCGTCGTGCCCCTCGCGCTGGGCGCTCGGCCGGCTCGGGGTGGAGCTCATGGCCATGCGCACGGCCTTCGTGCTCACCCTGATCGGCCTCGTCCTGCTGCTGCTCGGCTGGCGGGTGTTCCGCGTGCTGGCCTTTCCGCTGCTCTTCCTGTTCCTGATGATCCCGCTGCCGCAGTCGCTGGTCAACAAGATCACCTTCCCGCTTCAGCTGATCGCCAGCGATCTCGCGATGACGCCCCTCTACTGGCTCGAGATCCCCGCGCTTCGCGAGGGGAACATCATCCACCTGGCGGATACGCAGCTGCTCGTCGCCGAGGCCTGCAGCGGGCTGCGCTCGCTGATGGCGCTCGGCACGCTCGGCGTCGTCTTCGCCTACTTCTTCCGCAAGAACATGATCGAGCGCCTCGTGATCGTGGCCTCGACGATTCCCATCGCGATCCTCGTGAACGCCTTCCGTGTTGCGCTGACCGGCGTCTTGACCCATCGTTTCGGGGAGGCGGCCGCCGAGGGAATGATCCACCAGACGGAGGGGTTCTTCACCTTCGGTCTGGCCTTCGGCCTCCTGCTCGTCGAAGCCTGGCTGCTCAAGATGTTCTGGCCCAGGTCCTGGCGCCGCCGCGGAGGAGGAGCCGCCGCATGACGAAGGTGCTCGCAGCCGTCGGCTTTCTCGCCCTCAACTTCTACACGTACTACTTCCTCGCCACCGAGCCGGTGATCCCGCCACGCCAGAGCTTCGCCGAATTCCCGCTCGAGCTGGAGGGGTGGCGATGCAAGGAGCGGGAGAGGATGGAGCCGAGATTCGAGCGGAGACTCGGGGTGACGGACTACCTCCTCTGCGACTTCCTCAGGGGCCCCGGCGAGGTGGTGAACGTCTACGTCGGCTACCACGAGTTCCAGGTCCGCGAGCGGGGAGGCGGAAAGTCCAGGAGCTCGATTCACCCGCCGGCTCACTGCCTGCCCGGATCGGGGTGGGACGTCATCAAGAACCGCACGGTGAAGCTGGACTTCCCCGGCCTCCCTCAACCGGACGCAACGGCCAAGCGCGTCATCGTCGCCAAGGGCAACGCCCGCCAGCTCGTCTACTACTGGTACCAGTCGAGAGGCCGGGTGATCTCGGAGGACTGGAAGAAGATCATCTTCGTCGGCTGGGACCGCGCAACCCGAGGACGCACCGACGGGTCGCTCGTCCGCTTCAGTGTGGCGTTCGCACATCACAACGAGAAGGCCGCAGAAGCGGCCTTCCGGTCCCTGGCCTCGCAGATCCTGCCGCGACTGCCCGCCTACGTGCCCGAGTGAGAATCGTGGGTTAGAACCAAACTCCGAGGTCAACGCGGAACCCCGGCCCCGAACACCGTGGCCTCTCCCTCCAGGCGATGGCCGCCCACGGACGCTGGCACCAGTGCGGCAGCGCCGCGGGGCAGAGGCGTCCGCTCCGCTCGCGCCACGTCCAGCAGCACCGCTTCCCCCTCGGCACACAGGAGGATCTCGACCGAGCCACCTCCGCCTCGTTCGATCGGCTCGTCGGCCACGGGCCGCAGGACGGAGAGCACGAACTCCCGCGCCGGGGTCTCGTAGACGGCCTGGCCAGGCGCCACCTCGCGCGGCGCGAGNNGAAGGTCAGCGTTGCGAGGAGTTCAGCCACGTCGACGTGCTTGCCCGTAAGCCCACCCCGCAGCACGTTGTCGGAGTTTCCGCTGAGCTCGACGCCCACGCCGTGGAGATAGCTGTGAAGCTCGCCGGGGGGGAGGTAGAGCGCCCGTCCCGGTCTCATCTCGATCAGGTTGAGGAACAGCGGCGCGAGCACCCCGAGGTCGCCCGGTTGCCGACGCGCCAGCTTCCTCGCCCAGCTCCAGACAGCGTTCTCCCCCGCAGACCGCTGCAGCGCCTCCGCAACCTCTGCCGCGATCCGGCGCCGCTCCTCCGCGTCCCGCATCATGAGCGCGCGGAAGAAGGGCTCGAGCCCCCCACCGCCCGGAGCGGCCCGCAGGCCGGCTGCAGCCGCCCGCAGGGCGGGCAAGCCCAGCGCATCGAGGTCCGCAGCGATCTCCTGGGCGGGCCGGAAGCCGCAGAGCGCCACGAAGCGTGTGAGGGCGCAGATGAGCTCCGGCTTCGGATTGGCGTCGCGGTAGTTGCGCCGCGGATCCTCGAGCGCGAGCCCCGCCGCGTTCTCGCGCTCGAAGCCCGCGCGGGCTTGCTCGGCGTCGGGATGGGCCTGGATCGACAGGGCCCGCTCCGCCGCCAGCACCTTGAAAAGAAACGGGAGCTCGCCCCCGAAGCGGCGCGCCGTCTTCTCCCCCAGCACCGCCGCCGGATCGCGGCGGATCCACTCCGAGAGCGGCACCCAGCCCGAATCGGCCTGCACCTCGGAGGGGAACAGCGGATGCGCACCCATCCAGAGCTCGGCTTCCGGCAGCACGGTCGGGCTCGGTCTCCCCTGCATCTGCGCCAGCGCCGTTCTGGAGCCCCACGCGTAGCCGCGGATCGGATTTCGCAGCCGCCGGATGCGGTCCATCCCCGCCACCCTTCCGCAGCTTCAGAGGGCTCGGACCAGGATCTCGACGATCCGATCGGCGGCCCGACCGTCCCAGAGCGGCGGAACCCGCGCCTGCCCGAGATCCGTCTCCAGCACCTCGCGGTAGGCCGCGACGATCCGCTCGGGATCCTGTCCCACGAGCCGGTTCGTGCCCATCTCGACGGTCACCGGTCGCTCGGTGTTCCAGCGCAGCGTGAGACAGGGCACCTGGAGGATGGTCGTCTCCTCCTGGATCCCCCCCGAGTCGGTCAGCACCACGCGAGCCGCGGCCATGAGCTTGAGGAAGTCGAGGTAGCCCACCGGCTCGATCAGCCGCAGGTCGCGCAGCCCGGCCACGCGCTCCGCCAGGCCGAAGCGATCGAGCTTTTCCCGCGTGCGCGGATGGGTCGGAAAGACGATCGGCATGTCCCGCTGGATCACCTCGAGCGCGTCGAGGAGCTTTCCCAGCACCGCGGGGTCGTCCACGTTGGAGGGGCGGTGCAGGGTCAGCACCGCGTAGGCTCTCGCCTCCAGGCCCAGACTCGCCAGGATCGTGGACGCCTCGGCCCGCTCCCGGTAGCGGAGCAGCGAATCGATCATGACGTTTCCCACGAGGTAGATCTTCTCTGCGGCGATTCCCTCGTTCCGGAGGTTGTCCACGCCGCTCTGCTCCGTGCAGAAGAGCAGGTCGCTGATCGCGTCGGTCAGCACCCGGTTGATCTCCTCGGGCATCTCGCGGTCGAAGCTGCGCAGGCCCGCCTCCACGTGCACGAGCTTCACGCCCAGCTTCACCGCCACCAGCCCGCAGGCGATCGTGCTGTTCACGTCCCCGACCACGACGACCGCATCCGGCTGCTGCTCGAGCACGACCGGCTCGAAGGCCTTCATGATCTCCGCCGTCTGCACGGCGTGGGAGGCGCTGCCCACCTCGAGGTTGAGGTCGGGCTCGGGGATGCCGAGCTGGCGGAAGAAGAGGTCGCTCATGTTCGCGTCGTAGTGCTGGCCGGTGTGCACGAGCAGCGGTGCGATCTCGTCCGAGGCCGCGTACGCCTCCATGAGCGGCGCGATCTTCATCAGGTTGGGCCGCGCACCCACGACGTTCACGATCTTCACCGCGATGCCTCCGGGGTGGATAAGTAGCGGGTGATGCCACTCGTGACACCGCTTTCCCGCCTCCACCGACGTCGCGCGGCGACCGAGGTCACCTATATTCGCTCCCCGGGTGGTGAAAGGCCTCGGCGCGCACGCCGTCCCCGCGGGGGGATCCAGCCGATCGCGCCGCGTGCCGAACAGCAGACGCGCATCGCTTCGTCCGGTGCTCGAGCCGGGGCCGGCAGGGATCGCAGCCATGTCGAAGGCACTCACGATCTTCATCGATGGCGTTCCCTTCGATCAACTGCACAAGATGACCTTCAGCCAGACCTTCGCCTCCCGGGCGCGTCTGGTTCCCATCCTCGGCTACAGCGTCAACTGCCAGACCGAGCTCTTCACGGGGAAGACACCCGATGAGCTCGGCTTCTGGTGCGAGTGGGAGTTCGACCCCGAGAGGTCGCCTTTTCGCCGCATTCGCTGGCTTCTGCCGCTGCTCGCCGTCGCCGAGCGCTGGTATCTCGCCAAGCGCGTGGTGCACCGGTCTCTCGATTGGCTGGGCTGGGTATCCTCCACCAAGAACATTCCGATCCGGGAGCTAGCGCACTTCGCGGAAACGGGGCACTCGGTCTTCAGCGACGAATTCGACCAGCCGTCTCTGCTGGACCATCCGGGCCTGCGCAAGTTCCTGCATCCTCACTTCGCGAACACGCCGCGGCGGGACGCGGAGGCGGTGGCGGCTGCGAAGGCGTACATCGAGGCTTCGCAACAGCCGGATCACGTCCTCGTGACGCTGACCAGGCTCGATCACTGCTCGCACTGGGAGGGCGTCGGATCGGAGCCCTACGACGCCCTGCTGCTGGAGAACGACGGCCAGATTCGCGAGCTGGCAGAGGCGTTCCTGGCCAGGGTGCCCGATGGAACCGTGTTCGTCGTGTCCGACCACGGGATGTCGAACATCGAGCACACCGTCGACCTCGGTCTCGAGGCTCTCGCCGGGCCGCAGCGACCCGACCGCTACGTCTACTTCTCCGAGGGAACGATTCTCCGGGTCTGGTGTCGAGACAACGGACTGCGGGAGAAGATCCAGTCGCACCTCGGCCGGATCGTTGGGATCGAGCAGGTATCCACAGCCGAGCGCCGGGAATTCGGCATCACGAGCGCCCGCTTTGGAGACCTGATCTACCACGCACACGAGGGCTATCAGATCGTACCAAGCTACTGGGGGCCAGGGCGCTCGGTGGGAATGCACGGCCACCACCCGCGATATCAGAGCCAGCACGGCATCTGTCTGAGCTCCCGCCCCGGGGACTTCGAGGGCGCGGTCCACCCGAACGACTTCCATCGAGTTCTCTCGCGGATGCTTGGTGAAGCCACCGGCCCGCGAGGTCACGGCGTCAAGTGATCCAGCACTACGTCGAGGTCGAGAGCACGCTCCTAGCGGCCTTCCTCTCCCTCATGCTCGTGATCGTCTTCTACGCAGTGCGCCCCGCGGAGGAGCGGCGCGCGCTGATGGGCATCGCGCTCGCCTCGTATCTGATCAAGGCGGCGCTCGTGCCGATCTACTTCTGGGCCTTGGTCGGAGTCGGGCTCGAGGGCACCGCCCACCACGACCCCGTGAAGTTTCACGAACAGGCTCAGAGATATGCACCCTGGATCGAAGCGGGGCGGCTGCCACCCGAGCTCTCCGGCTGGCGCGGCATCTCGACGTGGGGCTACTCCATGTTCTGCGCGTACCTGTATGCCTGGTTCGGCCCGAATACGCTGGTTCCGCGCATGCTCAACGTGGCCCTGAGTTCGCTCCAGCTCCTATACGTCTACCGCCTCGGGAAGCTCTATTTCGATGAGCGCGTGGCTCGCCTCGCGGTGCTGCTGACGGCCTTCCTGCCGTTTACGATGCTGACCACCCTCGAGCAGCGCAAGGATCCCCTCGCACAGTTTCTGTCCTTCTTCGTTCTCTATCACGCGGCGGTGCTGATGAAGGCCGACCGCCGCTGGCCACGAAGCGTCGCCTTCATCGCGCTGGGCTTGGTGCCGATGAGCTTCGTCCGACGTGCGTTCATTCTTCCCTTCCTCGGTATAGTCGCCATCTCGTTCATCGCCGCGCGGCGAAACGTCCTGATGTCCTTGATTGCCTCGGTTCCCGTGCTGCTCCTGGTAGGCGCCACGCAGTTCTACGCTCCGGGGGACTCCGACCTCAGCGTACAGGCGAACATCGAACGCGTGCAGGGGAAGGTCGCGACAGAGCAGCTGAGACGGCTAAGGGGTGCGGTGCGCGATGTAGGCGGGCTCCTGCAGTACGCCCAGATCCAATCGCCGAAACAGGTCTGGAAGCTACCGCTGAGCGCAGCGGTCATTCTGATCTCCCCCTTTCCCCCACTCATGCCGCCCAGGTTCCCGCAGCTCCTGTTCCACTGGAGCAACCTGATTTGTCTCGCGCTGTATCCTTGGCTGTTCATAGGAGTGGTGAGCATCCTTCGGGAGAAGGGATTGAGGGAACGAACCTTGCTCCTGCTGTTCCCGGCGGTCTTCCTGATACTCATCGGCGCGATCCACCCCAGCCTCACGCGATATCGCGAGATGGTCTTCCCCGTCATCCTGCTGTTCATCGCCGTGGGCTTCCACCGGCCGCACAACTTCCTCATCTCCGCGCTCACCTATGCGAGCCTCACCGGTCTGGCTGCCGTGGTCTACGCCGCGCGCCTGACCTGAGTCGTGCTCGAGGCGCCTTCCGTGGTGAGAAAGGCGGGCTAGCCTGGGGCCATGGCGGATTCCGCTCGGGAGATCTGCGAGCGGTTCGGGTACCCGGACGCGCTCGAAGCCGTGCTCGAGCGGCTTCGCGCGTTGGCCCTGGAGTTCTATCCGAACCTGCGTTCACTCCTCCTGACCGGGAGCCTCGCCACGGGCGACTTCGTACTCGACCATGGGCCCCAGGGACTGCGGCTCCTGTCGGACATCGACGCCTTCCTCTTCGTCGACGCGGGTGCGACGCCCCCCGAGGGGTTCCAGGCCGGCATCGCGGCGCTGGAGCGCGAGCATGCCTCTCCACTCTTCCACGTCGATGTCTCCGTCTCGCCCGCGAGCCGGCTCCGCAGCCTCCCGCGCACCTACCAGATGGTCGAGACGGGCATGGTGGGCTTCGTCCTCGCCGGCGAGGACGTGCGGCCGGGCTTTCCGCGCAGCTTCGATCCACGCGAGGCGATCGGGGCCCTCTTCTTGAACCTGTTG
>JABAHP010001633.1_pt2 | contig 10315 bp, 6 predicted proteins | sample 7062081 | NCBI WGS metagenome assembly JABAHP01 (sample SAMN14534357, study PRJNA622989) | marine sediment metagenome | biome: marine biome [ENVO:00000428]; feature: marine pelagic biome [ENVO:01000023]; material: deep marine sediment [ENVO:00002113] | place: India: Gulf of Kutch | collected... | reverse complement strand
AGGTCGGCTGCACTGAAAAGCAAAGTGTGGCAGCTACCCCAGTGGGTGTAATGTTCAAAGGCAAGAAAGGTATCTATCTAGCTGGCAGAGATCTAACGGTAAATTATGTTGGTTCAGGGGTGGAACAATTTAATTCTGAAGAGATCAAGGGAACAGAAGTCCACACAGAGAGAAATGAAGTTTATTTTCAGACAGCTAACAGGGCACTAGTTTACAACTATCTCCAAAACAAATGGTCAACTAATGAGTCGCTAGGGGGGAAATCTATTTGCTTATGGAAAGACCAAGTAACAGTTTTAAAGGCAGATGGTAGAATTTACGCTCAGACTCTAGGGGAATACAAGGACAATGGTGCTGCTTTACCAATGAGGGTTATCACACCATGGTACAAGACAAGCGGTTTCTCAAGTTTTGGCAGAATTTACGAAATAATGATCCTTGGTAATTACAAAACTGATCATACTTTAAAGGTTCGAGTATATTACGATTATGATGATTCTGATTTTACAGATTACCAATTTAGCGTAACATCAACTAATAAATATGAGTTTAGAGTAAAGCCATCTAAGCAAAAGTGTGAATCATTTAAAATAGAGATTTATGACGAACCAGATTTGACAACTACAGGTGAGAGCTTTGAGCTAACATCATTAAGTTTGAGAGTAGGGGTTAAAAACGGGCATAATAAACTATCAGATTCTAGAAAGAGGTAGATATATGGGAAATTTTTTAAAAGATACATGGGAAGATGCAGGAGACGTCTTAGAAAAAGTCGGAGATGTTGTCGTTTCTCCATTTAAGAAATATGGGCCAGGAGAAAAATATCAAATAGATCAAAATGCTTTTTTAATGACTCCTGAATATGAGGCAAGAAGAGCAGAATTTGAGAGAATGATAAAAGATGACAGCCCAAGCCCAGCCGAAATTATGGCAAAAAATGAGGGCGCAAAAATTGCCAGGGATACAATGGCAGCAATGGCATCTCAAAGGGGAGTCAACCCAGCACTAGCGGCAAGGACAGCGGCAAATATTGGGGCACAGTCAAGAGCTGAAATGGCAGGGCAAGCATCTCTAGTAAGAGCGCAGGAAGAGCAGCAAAAGAAGCAAAACTATGCTGCTTTACTGGGTTTGTTTGAGGCGGACAGGCAAGCAAAAATTGACCAACAGAAGTTGCAAGCAAAAATTGATACGGATTGGGACAAAAGGAATCAGGCGGCAAAACAGAACCAAATGAGTAGAATTTTGGGTGTAGCTGGAAGAATTGGAACAGGCTTAACAAAAGGCGGAACTCAAATGGCAGCAAATACAGCTATGGACTACGCCACACAAGATGTCCCAACTTATAATTATGATTTAGGCCCAGATGTCCCAACTTACGGATAAGGAGACAAATAAGATGGCAGAAGAAAACGCAAACCAAGGTCCAATGTATCCAATGCCAACAGGTATCAACCCGATACCGGACCCATATTATGCAAACTATGTAGAACAGCAGCCAATGGCCATGCCAATGCAAGGGTATCAAGGCTATGCGCCAATGCCAGTGCCTAGCTACACTCCAAATGCTTACATGCAAGATGGGGTGGCTCCTATGGGTGTTCCGATGCAAGGTCAGCCATCTGGGCAGTATATGCAACAGAGGATGGATGCAAGATACAACTCTCCACAAGTGCAAATGGCTGCTTCACAGCCTTCTCTTCAACAACAGGGGAGGAATGTAGAGACTTTTACGGAGGATATCCCACAGGATACAAAGCCGAAAAAGAAAAATAAAACTGCTTATGAAAGAGTGGCAGATGGTTTGGCAAAAAATCCATATAGTAACAAGCTTAACCAAGCAGGCCCTAGCAATGCAAGCCAGGGAGGATTAGGGTATTACTCTTCAAGTTCCATTATGGGAGATTATGACAAAGCAAACAAAATAAATGCTGAAGCGATAGACAGGGAAATGAGCATTCAAGCAAATGCAGGCAGAAAACTAGACCAAGCAATGAATGACGATATTGCCCAAAGGGCAGCTATCAAGGAAGAGTATGAAAATGATTTCAAAAAACATCTTGGTGAAATGGACAAGGACTATGAAGAACTTAAGAATTTTAGCTTAGATTCTGGAAGACTTTTCAGAGAGATGTCTACAGGCCGTAAATTAATGGTTGGGATTGGGCTAGCTCTATCAACTCTCGATCAGAATGCTATGTCTAACACTTTGAATGTAATTGATAAAGCAATTGAAAGGGATATTAACGCCCAGAAAGCTGATTATGAAACTAAAAGAGCTGGTATTCGAGACAAGCAAAATAAATACAAAATGCTTAGAGAAAAGTATGGTGATGACTTAACAGCTCATCACACTTTAAGCGCATTATATAGACAAAAAATAAGTGATGAACTTACATCAAAGCTTTCTTTGGTTAAAGGGCAAAAGCAAAAAGCTAATCTCCAAATGGCAATAGCTGACCAGAAGATGAAGATCAACAAGCATCTATCTGAATTGGCAAAGGCCAAACAAACAGGATCAAGTAAAAGCTTAGCTGCAAATATGAATGGACCACTCGCAAGAGTCTTAGAAGGCCTTCATCCAACGGTCCAAAAAATGGCAATAAAAGAAATGTCTAAGTATGATGAGTCAAGGCTTGGATTAATTGAACTTAAAAACTTCTTTAAGCCATACGAGGACGGACTAGATCCGTTGAAATGGATTCAAACATTGCCAGGCATAACAAAGATCACTGATGCAGGAGAAGAGGAAAGACTTGCGGGGGCAAGAGTTTTTAGGTTTATAAAAATGATCGCTCAAGAAAAAGTAACTGATGCTGATTACGAAAGATTTAAAGTTTTTGCTCCTAGTGCAAATGACACAAAGTCGCAAATTAAATTAAAATTGGAAGGTATAAAGTCGGCATTGAGGCCAATGCTTGACTCTTCGTACCCTATTCTTAGATCTCATGCAGGCTTAAGGCATCCAATATTTGATGAAGAAGAACCAAACGTTAAGAAGTAGGTGAAATGGAACTTTACAATTTAAATACTAATAGATTTGAAGATGTCTCACCTTTTAAAGCAGTAGATGCCCTTAGATCAGGGGCATACACTGTTAAAAACGATGAAGTTTACAACCTACGAGATAGTATGGGTAACTTAGTCGGGATGAGAGGTGAGAATGTTTTCGGGGCCATTGATAATGGCTATTCTTTTGCACCTCCTGAAATGCTTGAAGCTGAAAGAGAGGAAAGAGAGTACGATGATAAAAATATCCAGGCGGCAGCTCTTGGAACTTTATCGGGGCTTTCTTACGGTGCAAGTAATTATCTTTTAACTCAACTAGGGTTAATGGATAAAGAAGAAATTAATAAGATCCGAAAATATAATCCAAATGTTTACGGTATAAGTGAACTTGGTTCAGCAGCACTGGGGACAATCGCAGGGGCAGCCCCAGGAGCCGCATTAGTAAAGGCAGGGGCAAAGGCTGGTGTAAAAGCTGGTGCGCTTGCCAAGACTGCAAAGGCACTTAGTTACACCCCAACGGGGGCGATCACAAAAGCAGCTCTCAAGGTAGAGGGTGGGCTAAGAAATGCTATGATTAACAGGTTTGGGCCTACTGGCATTGTCGGTAAGTCTATTGTTAATTCTGTTCCATCTGGTGTAGTCGGAGCCGCTGAAGGTTTAGCGTGGGAGCTAGGGAACTTCTATTCTGAAAAGAATCTAGGAAACCCAAAGTTTAACGCTGAATCTATGGTTCACCATTTATCAACGGGGGCAGGGATTGGCGGCCTTGCTGGTTTTGTCCTCCCATTTGGTAGTAATTTGATCTATAGAACTGCAAAAGCAGCAGCAAAAAAATCACCTAACTTAGCGGTCAAGGGCTTAAGTACTGCTTTCGGGGCACCAGAGGAATACATTCACAAGTATTTAAATGACCCTGATATTCTTGATGGAGTTAAAGACAAAGATGAAATAGCCCAACTTTTAACTGAGAGGTATGATTATCTTGATAGTGAATTAAGGTCTTTAAAGATTACAAAAGAAGAGGCCGAACAACTTTACAAAGAAAATCTTGAGCTTGTTACTGAGAAAATGGGTTATATCCCAAGACTCCACAAAGAATCAAAAGCAAGAATTAATAATTTTGTAAAAGAGATGGGTAAAGAGTTAGAGGACGTTAATGTTGATAACTTGATGATTAGTGAAGTCCGTAGAGGTGTTGAACAAGTTGAAAACGAGATAAAAGATTTAACTAATCAAGCTTATGACTCTCTTTCTAGCGCAGGAATAGAGACAGCTATCACAAAAAAAGACCTCATAAGGATTATAGATTCAAATATAAACTCTTTAAGAAACAAAAAAACAGGAGCTATCACTCAGCCACAAGCAAAGTTAGCAGCAAAAAAGCTAACAGAGCAAAAGAATGCAATTAAAAAAGCAAAAGGGGATTACTCTCCAAAAGATGTAAAAGAATTAGTATTAGACCTTGATGAAATCTCAAAAGGTATAGTGGACTACAACAAACCTTATACATCAAAAGCCGCAAAAGTCCTAATGAGAACAAGGGCGCAAATTGATAGCGCAATAAAAGTTATTCCAGAATATCGAGAGATAATGAGGGAGCTTGCTGATAGAGTTAGTAAAATTTCTAAATGGCGAAAGGGCCTTGGCTCTGATGTTTCAATTAGGAGTAAACTAAGATACATCTATAAAGATGGTTTACCAGATTGGAAAAACGAATTTAACACTCTTGAAAGATTTACAAATATCCCTTACGGGCAAATGTTAGCAGATAGAGCAAGCAAGTATAAGACTGCAAAAATCCTTAAGGGATATAATGCAGATACCTTAGTAAAAGATATTGATAACGTTGATAAAGAAACCTTTTTAAGGATAGGTAAGAAATACTTTCCACAAGACCTAGAAAATTTCCAAAGGACATACAACCAACTTGAAATAATGAAAGATGGCAAGCACCTAGGGGAAAAGTCGGAAAGATTCAAGATATTTGTTAATGAAAAACTCAGACTAGTAGAAGACTTTGAGCTTAGAGCCGAGAGGGATAAAATTTCAAAACTTGCTGAGAAGATTAAAGCAGATGTTGATCAAATGAAAAGGTTCAAACCTTTTGAAGAATTTGACAAGTCGGCCGCTACTGTTCAGAAAGAGCTATCAAGCGCAGAAAGTAGGCAAATTAGATCTATATTCAAAGAAATATCAGATCTTGGATATGAAAAGAATGGCTACAAAGATTTTACAGCAATGGTTGAAAAAGCAAGGCTTAAATATGTTTTTGACAGGACATTCCAGAGGGGATCTAGAAACGTAAATCTTTGGTCAGTTATAAGTGGTGCAACTCTTGGTGGTCTAACTGGTGGGGTTAACCTTTGGACTCTTGGACTTGGAGCAGTTGCAGGGGCAGTTATTGACAAATATGGTCCTAAGATCGCTCTAGGGATACTAAGAAATATCGCCAGGATAAAAGGGAATATAAGTCCAAGTAAAGTTTTTACTGCTTCTATTGCAGAACTTCCAGGGATGGAAGCTACTTATAAAGCTGAAGCACTGGCAAGTGCAAGGAAGCTTGAGCAATTAACTGCAATAACGGCCAGAAGAATAGGTAGCTCAGTTAGAGACTATGTCATGTTGCCTGCTGTTTCCATAACAGTCGGGATACCTTCAAAAGTTAAGTCATATGAGGAATACGAAGAGGAAATAGAGGAAAGAAGAGAAGTAAAAGATTTCATGGCTAATGACTATGATGACTTTGAAAGCATGTTGGCCCCTATGTTTCCTGCAACAAAAGAAGCATTAAAAAAGACAATGACTGATGCAATTGACTTTATAGAGGCTAAGTTTCCAAAAAGGCCACTGAATGATCCTTTCAAAAGCTGGAAACCTAACAATCAACAAATGCAATCGTTCAATAGATATTATCAATATGCATTTAATCCACTAGAGATAGCTGATGCGATTGAGCAGGGATATATTCCCAAAGAGGGCATAGAGACTTTGAAAAAAGTTTATCCAGCAATGTATCAATATTATGCGGAAGTTGTTTTTGATGAGCTTTCAAAAAATGATAATTACAATAAATTATCAGATGCTAGAAAGTATCAACTATACAGAGCATTTGGCATTAACCCTAATAATAGGTTTTCACCTATTAAAACTGCAATTTACCAGGGAGGAAGGCAAAGAAGCCCAGAAAGCCAGGAAAAACAGCAAGGGCAGCCAGTAAAAAAGAAAACGAGTAAATCAGGAATGAATAAAGTAAGTCTAGGTGAAAGAAGCCAGACAAGAATGAATACAATTGGAACCAGAGTCTAGCATAGAGCTATAACTCTTTAACCCACGGGGGGCAAATGGGACGTAAATTATTAATTGGTGACAAAGCAGTAATAGAGGCCACTGGACTCGCTGCTGATGTCGATTCAGAGCCAACAGTATGTGAAAATGTTGACTTAATTACTTATGACATAATTTGGGCAAGTGGTGTCACCCCAGATTTTACGGTAACTCCACAATGGTCACACGATAATGTGACTTGGAGAGATTTAGACTTTGGAGCAACAATCCAAATTAATACGGTATCAGGTGGGCACAAAATAGATATTGAGCCAAATTTTAAGTATGTCAGAATGTCATTAACCAGAAATGCAGGATCGGCAAATATTACTTGTATAGTTAAAGGCACAACCAAGGGGGCGTAATGAGTTACTATAAATATCCACCACAACCAGTTGCGTCTTTGAGTGGCGCTGGACTTGCAACAGAAGCAAAGCAAGACGATGCGATAACAGAATTAGGAAATATTCTAGCTGCTCTTGGCGGTGGTCTAACGGTGGTTGATCGTTTAGATGCTGATGTTTTAGATGCGTCTGTTTCAAATATTCCAGCATCAGCCGCAGCTCCATTAGAGGTTGTAGCTTCGACAGCAGCACAAGTAAGAAAGATCTACCCAATAGATGATATTGGAGAGTATATAGGGCTTTACACTGGGGCAGCGGCCGCAGAGGTTTTAGCTTGTGTTTTACCTCTAGGAGGTGGGGAGCCTATTGATTTAGATATTCCAGCAGGCACAAGGCTAAGTTTAAGGCATATGAAAAATACTGCAATATCAGTTGGCGAAATATCGCTAAACTTAATCGGGTAAGGGGGTAGTATGGCAGCAGCAATTTTTAACGGTGGAACCGCCGTAAAAATATTGAAAGACCTCTTACGATTTAAGTCAGGTCAGGAAATTATAACTAATATCTCAGATGCAAATGTGGCCGCAGGGAGAGCAGCCCCACAAGGGAGCTTTGCGGTTACTACAGAGGGGAATGTGTATCAAAAAGATGGTGCCCTTGATACTAACTGGAACCCTATTGTAGTTGCATTGGGTAAGGCAACAGGGCAGTCCATCGCTGGTGGAGTTGGGGCAGGTGAGGATTTATCTCTCGACTCTACCACTAATGCCACTAAAGGGAGACTACTCCTTAACTCTCCCGTTAATTTTAATATTGGTTTGGCTGACCCTGCTTATTCAGAAGGGAACGCTAAATGGAACTCATCAAGAAAAACTTTAGACATTCAAACGGGTATAAGTGACACGGTTATACAAGTTGGACAAGAGCTATATTTCTATGTTTTCAACGATACAGGTGGGCAACTAGATAAAGGGCGTCCAGTTTATGTTTCTGGAGTAAATGCTGGGACGGTAGAAGTTTCACTTGCAGGAGCGACAACAGAGACAAAAAAAGACATGCTAGGGACTGTGGCGGCGAATATCCCAGACCAAGCATTTGGGTTCGTTACCAGATTGGGATTAGTTGAAAACTTCGACACATCATCATTTTCCATCGGTCCGGTGTATCTAAGTGACACCGACGGGGTGATGACCCAGACAAGACCTACTGGCTCAAGTTTTAGAACTAAAGTCGGTGAGATTATCGTTAGTGATGTGAATAACGGGGTTTTATTGGTTGACCCTATTTCTAACGAATTGACGGCAGAGGTCACTAACTCTAATGGCTTTCCTGATGACCAGCTAGCAGAATCTTCATTATCTTTTGTAGATGGCACAAGAACATTTACGATTGCCCCAACAGGAGCAGGATACCACTTTTATCAAGAGGGTATTAAGTACATCAAGTCAGGTGCTGAAAATGTTGTGATAGCTGATGTGGAAGGGATTCACGCCTTCTTTTATGATCTCGGTGTTCTGACTACTATTGCAAACCCTACAGAAGCACAGTTTGAAGATATTGTTTTAAATAAATGCTTTATTGCTATCCTTTACTGGGATGCAAACAGCTCAATATCCAGTTACTTCGGAGAAGAAAGACATGGCATTTCGATGAGTCCCAGGACTCATGCATATTTGCATGTAACAAGAGGGGCGCAGTATGTGTCAGGGATGGGCGTAGGAGATATAGTCGCAGATGACACTGGAAACCTTGATGCTCATGCGCAGTTTTCAGTCGGCTCTGGTGTTTTCTTTGACGAGGATATTACAAACTTACCTCAAGCAGTTTTATCAACCGCAGGATTGCCAATTTATTATGTGGATGGGGCAGCTGCAAACCTAAGACGAATCGTAAAGGCTGGGTTTTCAGTGGTTGACGATGTTGCCGCAGGTGTTGGGGCGACTGGTAGGCTAGTTTGGAATGAGGACAACGCAGGCACTTGGCAACTTACAACGGTTTCAAACAATAGTTTTGTTTTATGTCATGTTTTTGCTTCAAATGGAATTGCTGGGAGAGATCAGCATATAGCTATCATTGGACAAAGTGAGTACGCAACCCAAGCAGCAGCGAGAGCAGGGGCAGAAATTGAGATCAGTAATTTATTAGTACAATTGCCATTACCTGAACTGGTGCCAGTGGCGACGGTAATTTTCCAAACATCTAACACTTATACAAATGCAGTACAAGCGAGGATAAGAACAACAGATAGCGGCGATGACTTTGTAGATTGGAGAACAACAGAGCTTGCACAGGGTGCAACTCCTAGCTCTCACAATAACCTAGCTAATTTGCAGCTAGCAAATACAGGGGTTACATACGGTCATATCAATGATCAAGCGCAACCGTTATACGGTCAAAAAGATTTCATCAATGGAATAAATATCAACTCTACCACGCCAGTTGATAGAATCCTTGATGAGGACACAATGGCGTCAGATAGTGCGACAGCATTGGCAACTCAGCAGTCCATAAAAGCTTACATTGATTCTGCTTTGTCTGGTGGAGGGAATATCTCTCCACTCAACTACATCACAAATTTCGGAGCTGAGAGCGATTTATCAGGGTGGGGAACTTATCAAGATCCTGACTCTGACACTCCCACAGATGGGGGCGGTGGGACTCCAAATGTTACCCTCACAAGAGAAACGGCTTCTCCTTTGCGTGGCAATGGAATGTTTAGACTCTCCAAAGATGCAGCATCCAGAAGAGGCGAGGGAGCAGTTTATCAATTCACTTTGGACAGGGCAGATATTGCCAACGAAATGACGGTTAAATTTGACTATGAAACTAGCGCAAATTACGCAGATAACGACATTGAAATTTTCATGATTGCATCTAACGATAATTTTGTGACTGATTTTATCCCTTTAACTGGTGGGACAGTAGCAGCCAGTGGCGGAATGTGTTTTTCAGGTGGATTCTTTGCAGATGACTCCAGGACAGAGTATAGAATGTGTATTCACGTTAGATCAACTAGCGCACTATCTTACACTTTTGACTTTGACACTGTTCTAGTTGTCCCTTCGTGTTTTAGTGCTGGTGAGAGTGCTTCAAACGTCTACTTACTTCAGGATTTCACAGCTAGAAATGATTTTGGAACATCTGGGCAACAAAGGGCTTGTCATGCATGGGAAGTTATAGAACCAGAGGTTGCGGCAGGGGAGACTTTAGCACTTTGGCACTTTGGGGATACTGGAAGCGGCGATTTAGTGGACGAAACAGCAAACGGCAATGATTTAACAACAGTTGGGACTGTAAATATCGTTGGTGGAATTTTTGGAGGATCTAAAGGTGGGGCAGATGTTGCGGTAGGAACTGAAAATTATCTAAGGACTGCTACTCTATGGGATACTCAGCCTGCTAATGCTTACACTGTTCAAATGTTATTCAGCCTAGACACAATTAACCCAAGTTTTACGTTCCTTGGGTCAAAGCTTTTTGCAACCCCAGACATTAGAAATTTAAAATGGATTGTAAAAAGTGATGGAGGTCTAAGGTTCATTGTCACAAATGGCGGCGTAACGAACTCAGACATAAGCACAGCGGCCGGAACAATTGTCGCAGGGGGGGTTTACCTAGCAACTTTCACGCTAGACCCAACA
>JABAHP010003577.1_pt2 | contig 10319 bp, 8 predicted proteins | sample 7062081 | NCBI WGS metagenome assembly JABAHP01 (sample SAMN14534357, study PRJNA622989) | marine sediment metagenome | biome: marine biome [ENVO:00000428]; feature: marine pelagic biome [ENVO:01000023]; material: deep marine sediment [ENVO:00002113] | place: India: Gulf of Kutch | collected... | reverse complement strand
CCTGCTCCCACATTCCCTCCGGAAAGGTTTCGCCGGCCGCCAGATAGGCATTGCATGCCTCGGTGGTCAAGGTGAATCCCGGCGGGACCGGCACTTTCAGACGGGTCATTTCCGCCAGATTGGCGCCTTTTCCGCCCAGAAGCCCGCGCACCGCGTCCCATTCACCGCCGACATAGTTTTCCGCCTGATCGACTTCATCAAAACCATAAACCCATTTGCTTTTGCTGCTCATTTTTACACCCCCCAATGTCGAAGCGTGATTGGATAGATCGATTCATTGACATTTAAGAATGTTTGACTGGTACCCGGCCTTGCGCTTGCCCGGGGTCATCGCGTGTTGAGAGATTTCTGTGGATCGCAGTGAGCCAAATGCCGGTTTTTAGTGCATGAATTTGCGCAGGCAGACTCAAAGCAGACGGCCCGTCGGTCATCGGAAATGATCGCAAGCGGCCTCAGCTGCCTGAGCAAACAATAGGTTCGATTCGCACCGGCGGCATTCCACCTGATAAAAGCCATTAACCTCTTAGGAAGTCAAGTATTTTCTTGGCCGTCTTTGGTAATGGGAAGCTTACAAACCATGGCTGGAAATTCGCTTAAAAAGGTCCCCATATCAAGCGCCCTTGATTCGGTCTAATTCGGGTATTATGTTAAAATCATTGAATTAATAACCATTATAGTTTAGCATTCAATAGAGTTGAATCGGCGTCAGAGGACTTTATTAATTTTGAGCACTGCAGGTGTTTAATTCATCATGACAACCAGGCATCGCGACACACATTGCTACAGATAAAAAGTCCCTTTGCGTATGGAGTTAAATCATGGAGAACTGGGAAAAACAACTTTCATGTGCCGAAGNNGATTGTAAAAAAGAAGAAGAAAAGAAACCGGACTACGAAGATGCTTCAAGACAGATGATGGCCGAGTGCATGCAACAAACCGGCAGACCCTATGGGGATACGGCCAGCTATTGTTTTCATCATTTTATACCCTTTAAATGCACCTGAACCTGGATCATGCATAAAAAGTAAAGAGAAGTGGGTATTCCATCAAAATAGCAGCAGGGTAAGCTGAAATCAGCTTAGACGACTTACATGGCTACAGACAAAGACCATAAGGCACTCCTTGAAAAAATCAAAGTGCTGGAAAAAGAAGCTGCCGCCTGTGAAAAAGCAGAGGCAAAGCTGAAAAATCAATCCGACTTCTTGAATTCTGTGCTGGAGTCCCTGTCACATCCGTTTTACGTGGTTGATGCAAATGATTACAGTATCAAATTGGCCAATTCAGCTGCCCTAAAAAGGGCTGCGTCTGGTAAATCCACCTGCCATGCTCTCACCCATAAGCGCGATACTCCCTGTGATTCCAGCGAAGGCCCCTGCCCATTGGAAATCATCAAAAAAACCAAACGGCCGGTCCAGGTCGAACACGTGCATTTTGACGAAAAAGGCAACCCCAGAAATGTTGAAGTGCATGCTCATCCGATTCTGGATGAAAACGGTGATGTCACCCAGATGATCGAATATAGCTTTGACATTACCAAGCGCAAACAAGTTGAAGCGACCATCAAAGAATCGGAAACTAAGTTCCGAAGGGTAGCCGAATCCGCCAAAGATGCCATCATCACCGCCAACCGGGTCGGAAAGATTGCCTTTTGCAATACTGCGGCATCTAAAATGTTCGGCTACCCTGCCGATGCGCTTATCGGCAAATCTATCAGTATTTTGATGCCGCAGCGATTCCGCGAGGCACATGAGCACGGCATGGCCAGAGTGTCCTCCAGCGGTGAATCCCGCCTGATCAATGAAACCGTTGAGCTGTTTGGCATCACAAAGGATGGCATTGAATTTCCGGTTGAGTTGTCGCTGTCGACCTGGAAATCCGGCAATGAGCGTTTCTATACGGGCATCATCCGGGATATCTCCATGCGCAAACAGAATGAGAAAGAGCTCAATCAGTTGATTGGCAGCCTCAAAAAGTCCCTTGCCAAAGTCAGACAGTTAAGCGGCCTGCTGCCCATCTGCGCATCATGCAAAAAAATTCGGGATGACAAGGGCTACTGGAATCAAATCGAAGAGTACATTCGGCAACATTCCGAAGCTGAATTCAGCCATGGGATCTGCCCGGACTGTTCCCGAAAACTCTATCCGGAATATCACCGCCGAGATCTATTGAAGAAAACGAATTTAGATGAGAATTGATCTGGTTTATGCCGGCTTCATACCCTTGATCTTAAGCGGTCAGAATGGGACTTGAGGTGAACATACTCCTGGTGAATCCATTTTCTGCCATTCCTTTCAACCTTCATCATACGCCTCCCTTCATTTTAGGTGTTAAACGGATCACGGTTAATGGGCCATGCAGCCTAGAATGTCCATTCGCTACTTGTGCATCGAGCAGTCAATATGCCCATTTTATTGTGGAATTTAATATTCGCAAAAAAAACGTATAGCCATCCCTAATTGATCAATTCAGGTCTTTTGCTTGACAAACGTCAAAATTTTCTCATACAAAAGCCAAGCAACAAAACACGTAACGGCTAAAAAGATAGCCCTTGTCTGTATTTCATACCGCGTATTTTTATGGTGAATCCATTTTTCAAGGAGTAGCTAAATGGCCCAGTTGCTTTCAGACCGCAGAGACATTGACTTTGTTCTATACGAACAATTACAGATCGAAGATCTTGTTAAAACAGAAAAATACAATGATTTGAACCGCAAAATGTTTGACATGGTCATCTCCGAGGCGCGCAATCTGGGCATCAAAGAAATTTTGCCGACTTATGCGGAAGGCGACCGTGAAGGCGTCCAGTTTGACAATGGCCGGGTGACCGTGCCGCAGTGCTTTCATCGTCCGTACAAGCTTTTTGTAGAGGGCGAATGGATTGCCATGGCTGAAGACCCTGAAGTCGGCGGCCAGGGATTTCCCTGGATCATTCGCCAGGCGGCCTTCGAGTATATCATCGGCGCAAATTTTGCCATTGCTGGCTTCGGCAACCTGGGTCATGGTGCGGCCAAAATGATCGAGCTTTTCGGAACCCCCAAACAAAAGGAATTGTTTTTAAAAAAGGTCTATTCCGGCCAGTGGGGCGGCACCATGCTGCTCACCGAACCGGGTGCCGGTTCGGATGTGGGCGCATTGGAAACTAGGGCGATAAAGAATCCGGATGGGACCTATTCGATTTCGGGCAACAAGATCTTTATCACCTGCGGCGAGCACGATCTGACCGAAAATATCATTCACCCGGTTTTAGCCCGCATCGAAGGCGCTCCTCCGGGGACAAAGGGCATTTCATTGTTTATCGTGCCCAAGATCTGGGTCAATGATGACGGCAGCCTGGGCGAGCCCAACGATATCGTCTGCAGCGGCGTGGAAGAAAAAATGGGTATCCACGGCAGCCCGACCTGCAGTATGGCGCTGGGCGGCAAAGGCAAATGCCGCGGTCTTTTGCTCGGCGAGGAAAACAAAGGGTTGATGGTTATGTTCCACATGATGAATGAGGCCCGTCTGGATGTCGGTACACAGGGTTTTTTACACGCTTCAGCCGGATATTTATATGCGGTCAACTACGCCCGTGAGCGCTTGCAGGGTAAAGACGTCGCGGTCGGCAAAGATCCGGAAGCGCCCCAGGTCCCAATTATCCGCCACCCGGATGTCAGGCGCATGCTGTTGCAAATGAAAGCCTATGTGGATGGCATGCGCAGTTTTGTATATTACGTTGCCTATTGTTTTGACAAAAAAAGAACCGCTAAAACCAAAAAAGAAAAAGAACGCTACAGTGATTTTATTGAGTTGCTAACGCCTGTTATCAAAGCATACTGCAGTGAGCGTGGGCAGTTTGTCTGCGAACAGGCCATTCAGGTGCATGGCGGCTACGGCTACACAAAAGATTATCCAGTTGAACAGCTTTACCGAGATTGTAAGATCACCAGTATCTATGAAGGGACCAATGGAATACAGGCCATGGATTTGCTGGGGCGCAAGCTGGGAATGAAAGAGGGTACCGTTTTTATCGATTTTCTCAGTGAAATCAAAACCACCACAGATCTGGCGGCACAAGATCCTCACCTGGCAGATCTTGCCGGCCGGGTTGAAAAAGCGCTAAATCGTCTCAGCGAAATCGCGCTGCATATCAGCAAAACGGCTTTTTCAAAAGACATGAAGCTGGCATTAGCCTACGCCCACCCGTTTATGGAAGTTGTCGGTGATGTGGTCATGGCCTGGATGCTGCTCTGGCGGGCACAGGTGGCCTTGCCACAACTGGAGAAACTGGCCGGCAGCTTGGATGCGGCGGCGATTGAATCTAAAATCGCCAAAAATAAAGAAGCCGCCTTTTACGACGGCCAGTTGAAAGCGGCCGAATTTTACATCCATGCGATGCTGCCCACCACCATCGGCAAAATGAACGCCATTGCCATTCCCAACCCGGCAGCCATCGATATTCATGAACGGTCTTTTGGCGGTTAATTTTTTACCACGAAAGCATGAAAGCATAAAAACACGAAAAGAAAAATAATTTCGTGATTTCGCCCTTTCGCGTTTTCGTGGTATTAACGTATTCGCAGCGGCAAGAAATCTGTTTACAGCACAGCCCATTTCTAACTTGCCACATAAGTAAATAAAGGAGCTGAAAATGAAAGATGTCGTCATTGCTTCTGCCTGTCGTACCGCCATTGGCGCCTTTGGTGCAACCTTAAAGGATAGCCACGCAGCCACCATCGCCAGCGTAACGATGAAAGCGGCGGTGGAAAGAGCCGGCATTGATGCAGGCCTGATCGATGATGTTCGTTTCGGCTGCTGTATGGAACCGGTCGACACGTTAAATGTGACGCGAATCGCGGCGCTTTTAGCCGGCATACCGGATAGTGTGCCGGCGGTGACGATCAACCGGGTCTGCATTTCCGCTATGGAAGCAGTTTTGTCTGGAATGGCGATGATCCAGGCTGGGATGGCGGAAATTGTTCTGGCCGGCGGCGTCGAGCATATGTCCGGCGTGCCCTATTCGCTACCAGGTGCTCGCTGGGGATACCGCCTGCAAGACCAGCGATGTATCGACAATCTGATTCGCGGGTTACACTGCGGATCCCACATCATCCCTCATCCGGAAGAAGGCCCCGTCGATGCCGAAAAGCCACCGCTTTCCTACTTTAAAGGCAAACCATACATTATGGGGCATACGGCCGAATTTGTGGCACAACATCTAAACATCAGCCGGGAGGAAATGGATGAAGTCGCGCTGCGCAGCCATAACAACGTTGAACGGGCAACCAAAGACGGCGCGTTCAAAGCCGAAATCATCCCGATGGAAATCCCACAAAGAAAAAAAGCACCCCTTATTTTCGAAAAAGACGAACATTTCAGACCGGAACTGACTCTGGCAGATCTTCAAAAATTACCACCGGCATTTGTGCCCGACATTGGTAAGGTGACGGCCGGGAACTCCAGTGGCATCAATGACGGATCCGCGGCCATGATCATCATGTCCGCTGAAAAGGCCAAGGATCTTGGCATTCAGCCGCTGGCCAAAATCAAGGCCATTGGCAAAGGAGGCTGCCATCCATCGATCATGGGGCTTTCTCCGGTACCGGCAGTCGCGGATCTCATGAAGCGGAGCGGCTTAAAAATGGCTGATTTTGAGCTGATTGAGATCAATGAAGCCTTTGCCGCCCAGTATCTGGGCTGTGAAAAAGAGCTGGGCTTGAACCGGGAGATCACCAACATCAACGGTTCGGGAATCGGCCTGGGGCATCCGGTAGGCGCCACCGGCGCCCGCATAATGATCACCCTTCTATATGCCCTCAAACAAAAACAGAAAAATCTGGGACTGGCCACCCTTTGCGGGGGCGGGGGGGTGTCGATGGCCTGCGCCATCGAGATCATTTAGCTATTTAAGTCAAAACAAGCTTGGATGGTTTAATCGTTTTGATACAATCATGAACGATATAAATTCGAATACCGAATATCGAAATACGAAACAATTTCAAATGACAGAAATTCAAATGCTATAAATAAAGCGGTCATTTTTTAGCACTAAATCCTCACTTGTATTTTTAGTTTTGACCATTGGAACATTTGAATTTTGGATTTATTTCGAATTTAGGGTTTCGAATTTCGAATTTTATACCGCTTGTCATATTAATGTTCCGAAAAAAAGGATGGCGGCATAAGTGTTGTAGCAAAAAAACGTTGCGCAATCGGAACGTTTTTTTGACAACCACTATAAAACCGGAGGAGGATCAGAATGAAACGATACATCTTAGCAGCCATCGTAAGCATGCTATTTATGTTCTTACCATTTGGAGCCCAGGCGGTGGATTGGCTGGCTCAAGCCGACAAAATCTATGACCAGGGGGGACTTGAGAACTACAAAAAGTCCATCCGCATTTACATAAAGGCGGTTGAAAAACAACCTGATGATTATGAAGCTGCCTGGAAATGCGCCCGGGCCCACCGCGAGTACGCCGATGAAGCCAAAAAGAAAGGGGTAGAAGGCTGGGAGGATATCTGCGCCCAATACGGCAGGGCCGGAATGCAATATGCCCAAAAAGCAATTGAGCTAAAGCCGGAACGCCCTGATGGGCACTATTATTACGGCCTGAATGTCGGCATTTATTCCGACGGTGTCAGTATATTCACCGCCCTGAAAGAAGGCTTGAAAGACAAAACCCAGAAAAGTTTTGAAAAAACATATGAGATCAACAAAATGTACAATGATGGCGGTCCGATGCTGTCTTTGGGTCGCTTCTGGGCGGTATTGCCATGGCCGCTGCGCGATCGCAAAAAATCCCTCGCCTATTACCGTGAGTACCAAGAAACCTCATACTTTGCCACCAACACTGAAGCCAAGCTATTCTTAGCGGAACTCTTAATCCAAATCGGCGGAGATGATAAAAAAGGCGAAGCAAAAGGATATCTGGAAGAAGCTCTCAAATCAGATGATCCTTATTTCACAGATTGGGCCAAGCAATTGCAGGCCAAAATTAAATAATGTTTCGATCACGTCAACCTAAATCGATGAAGCCGACTCGGTTGGCATTTTATGCAGATCCAATATCAACCGCCGATCTTTAGGAAACAGGAGGCAATGACCCCCTGACGCCTAATCGCCCTTCTTTTGTCCGGCAAAGGATTTCATTCCGATAACCCACTATTTTATATTTGAATTCTGTTCTTTCGCTACATTCCTTTATCATGAGTTTGCACGATGAAGTCGCTGATAATTCATTCCACTATCGATTCTAAAAAAAACTTTCCGATCCCTCAGTCATTTTGCTGTTTCTGAACGAGCTTCCACCATCTTGACAATATACCACAATGTGCTTATTACCAAATATCAGTCTCTTTGGGCTATCTCTTAATATTAAGATAAAAGGCATCGTTAAACTGTTATCTTTAAATTCCCCCAAGGGTAAGCTGTTTTCCATCTGAGAATCTCATCAGCGAATACTTCACCGTAGTAAGAAAATCCTCTGAATTTAATCCCTTGAGGCAAATTAAAGCCGATCATTAGACATTCTTCTGCGTTTCATAGTTATTTCTGCAAATCGTCAAAAGATGTGAAAGGAGGGAATCGCCATGAAATCTGCCCAATCAGCGATCGAATCGCATGACTATGCCAAATGTATCGAAGTCTCAAAGCGGGTTCGCTGGGATATTGACAAAGATGTTATCCGAGGACGCAAATTCAATTTTTCGCAAAAGTTTCTGCCTGACGGGATTACCCGCATTGATCGACTTGACTTCTTGACCAAGGAACAAAAAGTGCTGCTCAGCCAGGTCCAGGGCCGCACGTATGCGAATATGTTCGGATTTGTCGAAAGATTTATCACGGCCAAAGTCCTGGAAGTAACCCGTGATCACTGGCTGGGGGATCAGGTAGCGCTGGAAGCCCTGATTCGTTTTACTGATGAAGAGCTAAAACATCAGGAGTTGTTTCGCCGAATCGAGAAGATGATGGCTGAAGGTATGGCACCCGGGTATCAATTTCTATCGAACCCCGATGAGGTTGCTGCTGCTGTATTGCAAAAGTCGACTTGGGCGGTGCTGGCCCTCATTCTGGAGATCGAGCTTTTCACCCAGGAACATTACAAACAAAGCATTGCACCGGAAGAAAACCTCTCGGATTTATTCAAAGATGTTTTTTTGTTTCACTGGAAAGAGGAGACCACGCATGCCATTATGGATGAACTCGAATGGCCCAGAGAAGACAAGAAACTCAGCGCGACCCAACGCGACCAGGCAATCGATGAAGTTATCGAGCTCATTGCAGCGGTGGACAGCATCTTACAAGCCCAGTGTGCCGCGGATGTCGATTATTTTGTAAGGGTTTGCGAGGGATCATTTACCGAAAATGAGATGGAGCGTCTTAAAGACGGCGTATTAAAGGCCTACCGCTGGCAGTATATTTTCTCCGGCATTGAACATCCCCGCTTTCAGAAACTCTTCATCGATCTGACGACTGAAGACCAGCGCCAAAGGATCAACACCGCTTTGGCATCGCTCAACTGAGAAGATTTTGTTTCAAAGCGCCAAGAAAGGAGCTTTAAAATGTCGACTGTAACAGCCAAAAGCATCGATGGGGATCAAACAACCATCGCGGAATCACATATTGAAAAATTCAAGGAACAGTTGCGGGGTGAGCTCATCCGCCCCAACGACAGCACTTATGAAAACGCTCGCCAGTTATACAATGCCATGATCGACAAGCGGCCGCTATTGATCGCGCGCTGCACCGACGTAACCGATGTTACCACCGCAGTGCATTTTGCCCGGGACAATCATATGTTGGTTGCTATTCGGGGCGGCGGTCACAACGGGCCCGGGCTGGGCAGCTGCGACGGCGGTCTGGTAATCGATCTGTCAGCAATGAAAGGTGTCCATGTAAATCCTGAAACCCGCACCGTACGGGTGGGGCCCGGCTGCATGCAAGGCGATGTCGACCACGCCGGTTCTGCCTTTGGACTCGCTGTTCCGGCTGGAATCGTTTCCACAACCGGTATCGCCGGTCTTACGCTCGGCGGCGGCCACGGATATCTGACGCGCAAGCATGGCCTGACAATTGACAACCTGATTGAAGCCGATGTTGTTCTGGCCGACGGTAGCTTCGTGACGGCCAGCGAATCGCAGCATCAGGATCTCCTATGGGCACTGCGTGGCGGTGGCGGCAACTTTGGCGTTGTGACCAGTTTCCAGTATCGTGCTCATCCCGTTAACACGGTTTACGGCGGGCCGATCTTCTGGGATCAAAGTGAGGCAAGCGATATCATGCGGTGGTACCGGGAATTTTTGCCGACAGCACCCGAGGCGCTCAGCACGTTTTTGGGTCTCAAGACAGTGCCATCGACCGCGCCATTTCCAAAGGAAATTTGGGGAAGGCGAATTTGCGCCCTGATTTCGTGCTACAGTGGACCGGTAGACACTGCCGAGGATGCAACAAAGCCATTGCGTAGAGACCTGCCGGCGCCCATCTTTGATGCAATGGGCCCAATGCCTTTCACGGCATTGCAAAGCATGTTTGATCCATTGCTGCCCAAGGGACTGCAATGGTATTGGAAGGGCGACTTCATCAAGGAGCTCACAGACGAAGCCATTGAAGCGCATCTCGAGCACGCGGCCCAAACGCCGAGCGAGTTGTCGTTGATGCATCTGTACCCCATTGACGGCGCAGTTCACCGTGTTGGTCAGGGCGAGACCGCCTGGAGCTACCGCGATGTGACGTGGTCCATGGTGATCGCGGGCATCGATCCGGACCCCGCCAATGCTGAGGCTCTCACAACGTGGGCCAAGGGATACTGGGAAGCCATACACCCTCATGCCATGGGCGGTGGGTACGTCAATTTTATGATGGAAGAAGGCGAGGATCGCATCAAAGCCACCTACGGCGATAATTACAAACGCTTGGTCGATATCAAGCGCAAGTACGATCCCATCAATCTATTTCGTGTTAACCAGAACATTAAGCCATAATTTGAGGCTATATCGACGTTTAGAACTTCATTCGATGACTGAATAAAAATTCTTATGGACACTGATGACAGCAGCGGCAGTTTCAATTTGGGCATTTCCTCCTTAGGAAAAGTCAACGGGGCATGGTTACGCACAGCTTTGCTTACCGCTCTTGCTCTGATTGCTTTTGCAGCCAATTCAGTACTGTGTCGACTGGCACTGGGGGAAGCCGCCATAGATGCGGCCAGTTTCACCACCGTGCGGCTCGTTACTGGAACCCTGGTGTTGATCGTGCTTGTGGGAGCTGCCGGAAAAACCAGCAGCCCTAATGATAGGGGCAATTGGTTGTCCGCTTTTATGCTGTTCCTCTATGCGGTCAC
>JABAHP010000061.1_pt5 | contig 10320 bp, 8 predicted proteins | sample 7062081 | NCBI WGS metagenome assembly JABAHP01 (sample SAMN14534357, study PRJNA622989) | marine sediment metagenome | biome: marine biome [ENVO:00000428]; feature: marine pelagic biome [ENVO:01000023]; material: deep marine sediment [ENVO:00002113] | place: India: Gulf of Kutch | collected... | reverse complement strand
GAACTGATTTTCGCTTGGTTTTAAGGCCATTTCCTGTAAACTCATGCTGAGGCCTGTGCCTCCTGCATGTTTCCCGGAGACAATACGTCTGGCTGCGCCCACCAGTAACGGGTCTATTCTTTCATATGTTGTGGGGTCTCTTAGGATTGCATGGGTGTGTATTCCTGACTCATGAGCGAATGCGTTTTTCCCGACAATCGCCTTGTTTGGCTGAACATGCATTCCTGTAGCTTTACTTACTGTCAGGCTTGTAGCAGTTATCTGTTGAAGATTGATTCCGGTTTTAACCCCGTATAACACCTCTAGTGCAACGGCAATCTCTTCCAGGCTTGCATTCCCAGCCCTCTCACCAAGACCGTTTATAGTCGCATGAACATGTTTAACCCCACTAGCCACCGCAGATATGGTGTTTGAAGTAGCCAGTCCAAAGTCGTTGTGGCAGTGTACCCCTATATCAAGTTTAGGAAAGTTATTTTGGACTTCTGAATAGAACTCCCAACTCTGTTCCGGAGTGAAGGTTCCAACCGTGTCACAGGGAGTAACTCTATCCACTCCTGCCGCTACAGCCGTTGAAATTACTTTATTTAAAAACTCCATTTCAGTACGGCTGCCATCCTCACAGCATACTTCGGTAATAACCCCCCTGTCCTTCGCATGTTGGACAGCTTGAAAGGTTATATCAAGTATTTCCTCTTGAGTTTTTGCGAGTTTTTTTTGTATATGTAGTTTGCTTGTTGGGATGATTATATTTACTCCATCCACTCCGGCATCAATCGCAACATCGATATCGGTAAGCACACCTCTTGTCGCACTAAATATCTTGGCTTGAAATCCTTGTTCGCTAATTAAAGCAACAGCCTTAAACTCTCCTGGACTAACAGCTGCAAATCCTGCTTCGATGAACATTACTCCTAAAGCGTCTAAAGCGGATGCTATCTCGAGTTTCTTGATTGGGGTGAGGCTTATTCCCGGAGTTTGTTCTCCGTCACGTAAAGTTGTATCAAAAAAATTTACTTGCTCTGGGTACTTAGATAATAAAACGATACCCCATATTTCTCACGTACCACCTAGGCTACTATACTTGAATATAAGATTAACGTGAGCACTCAACCCAGTTATGTATGAAGATTGTTAGAAAATATGAAAGCGAATGCTTGCGTGCACGTTTCGATAATTTTTAATTGACAAAATCATAGTAAACAGAGTTCATTTGAAGGGAATGGTTGTTTGCCCACATTCACTAGCAGTGCAAGAAGGGGTAAAGGCGCTGAAGAATGGGGGAAACGCAGTTGATGCAGCCATTACAGCTGCTTTTGTTCAATGTGTTGTTGGTGTAGGTATGTGTGGAATTGCCGGCTTTGGATCCATGCATATCTATGATGCTGATAGTTCTGAAGACATAATTCTTGATTTTTATGGAAAGGCCGGTTCCAAATCTACTCCAGATATGTGGGAAGATCTTTTAATACGTAAGAACCGCAGCGGGTACGGATACAAGTTAAAGGGAGATATTAACGATACAGGTTACAAGTCAATTACCACCTCAGGTACAATGAGAGCATTCAATCAAGCATTAGCAAAATATGGAACTATTGAATGGGATGAAGCAATCAAGCCATCCATAAAATACGCTGAATCCGGTTACAAAGTATCTGGAAGTCAAGGTTTTCTATGGAACATCTTAGGTCCAACTTTCGGACTATCTATAATGGACAAATTAAAAACAACGAGAGCGGGGGAAGAAATATTTCTGAAAAATGGAAAACCCCTCAATGTTGGACAGACCCTAAAACAAAAAGACCTCGGGAATACCTTAAGGACTCTAGCTAAAGAAGGGGCTGAAGAATTCTACGTTGGTGAAATTGGGAGAAAAATCACGAAGGATCTAGAGGAGAATGATAGCTTGATCACCACTGGAGATTGGGAAAACTACGAAATCTCCTTTAAAGCACCTCTACAAGCAGATTATAGGGGATACAAGATATCAACAAACCCCGCTCCTGGCGGTGGTATAACCTTGATAGAGATACTTAAAATCCTCGAAGGATATGAGCTGGAAGATTTTGATTGGGTCGGGCTTGGAGAGGATTCAATTGAGTATTTTAACATCTTAGCTTCAGCTCTAAAAGCAGCTCAATCGGATAGGGCTCGTTATTTAGGTGACCCTGATTTTGTTGATGTTCCTACAAATAGACTGGTCTCGAAGAAACATGCATCGATGTGGAGGGAGAGAATCACATCTGGGGAAAGAATTAGCATTCCAAGGAGAACCATTAGGGAGGAAAAATCCACCACCCATATCTCAGTTATTGATAATGAAGGAAATGCTGTAGCTTTAACACATTCATTAGCCTCTGCATCTGGAGTCGTCACTCAAGGGCTTGGATTCATTTATAACAGCTGCATGAACTGCTTTGACCCATTACCAGGCAACCCAAACTCGATAGCTCCTGGTAAGAGTAGAATCACAGGATTATCACCTACCTTTGTCATGGACGATAATGGCCCAGTAAGTATTATTGGTGCACCAGGGGGAAACTCAATTCATATAGGTGTTGTTCAAGGTATCATTAACCTCATTGATCATGGGATGACTCCAACAGAAGCTGTTTATGCCCCTCGGATAGATTGTCAATGGTTAGATACTGTAGATGTTTCATCCAGGTTCCCTAGTTATCTATGTGACGCTTTGTCGAAAAAGGGTCACAGAGTAATTAAAGCTCCTCTTGATTACATACCTTTTCCATTAGTTCAAGTGATTAGTGTTAACCGAGAAACCGGAAGAACCTCTGGAGCCTCGGATCCTCGGGGAGGAGGAGTTGCTTTATCCGAATAAAGGGTTTCAGCCCTACAATCGCAGTTAATACCTTAATTAAGTCTATATGCTACGGTTCATTGAAGCAAATTGTCAAGGCAAAGCTCACGCGTTGTTTGATAATTGAGGTTACAACTAGAGTTAGTGTGTTGATTTCATAAGGGGTGAAGAAAGAAGTGAATGATGTTTCAATTGTGTTGTCCGGAGCAGCTGGACAGGGTATTGAGACCGTGGCAGGGTTTTTAGCGACTGTCCTCAAGCTATCAGATTATGAGGTTTTCGTTTCACGAGAGTTTATGTCACGGATAAGGGGGGGCACCAATTCACTTCAGTTAAGGGTCTCCTCAAAGAGGTTGGGGGCGTTCACACTTAGAACGGACATCTTTGTTCCTTTCACAGAGGATTCGATACATCATCTTGCCCAGTATTCTCGTTTGCAGGATCATACCATGTTTATCGGGGAAAAACAAGTGTTTGACGGGTTTGAAGCCTCCTCAAAAAGAGTGATCTACGTTCCTTTCTCAGACATCGCAAGTGAAGTTGGGAATAGGATCTACGTTAATACTGTTGCTGCCGGTGTGGTTTCAGGGATTTTACAGGTGGTTGGGGGAGTGGCAGAGAGTTATTTAACTAAACGTTTCTTTTCGAAGGGTGAGGAGGTTGTAAATGGGAACATTGAGGCTTTTAATAGGGGTAAAGCTATTGGTGATGAACTTCTCAAATCTGATAAAATTGAGTTTAGAGTAGAAAAGACTGTTAACGACGTTGATAGGTTTCTTATTAGTGGGACCGAGGCTGTTGCTCTTGGGGCTATTGCTGGGGGATGTAACTTTATTGCTTCATATCCAATGTCTCCTTCAACTGGTGTTCTAACTTTTCTTTCGCAGAAATCAGAGGATTTTGGTATAATCGTTGATCAGGCGGAGGATGAGATCTCTGCTATCAACAAGGGAATAGGCGCTTGGTTTGCAGGAGCCAGGGCGATGGTTACCACGTCAGGGGGAGGATTTGCTCTTATGACAGAGGGGTTAAGCTTGGCTGGAATGATTGAAAGCCCCATGGTGGTTCATCTTGCTCAGAGGCCTGGACCAGCTACTGGTCTTCCAACAAGAACTGAACAAGGTGACCTGCAGCTTGCTCTCAATGCAGGTCACGGAGAGTTTCCAAGAATAATATTGGCTCCTGGGACGCCTGAGGATGCGTTCTACTTGACGCAGAAAAGCTTTAATATGGCAGATAAATATCAGGTTCCCGTAATTATTCTAACTGATCAGTTCTTTCTTGATTCTAGTTTTAGCTGTGATCCGCCAAAACTAGGGAAAATTATTAACAAAAAATACTTCGTTGAGACAAGTCGAAACTATAAAAGGTATAAAATCACGTCTGACGGGTTTTCCCCAAGGGGGATACCTGGATGGGGTGAAGGGGTAGTTGGGGTTGACAGCGATGAACATGATGAGGAGGGTCACATCACCGAGGATTTGAATCTCAGAGTCAAAATGGTAAAAAAGCGTCTTCACACAAAACTTGAACGGATAAGATCTGAAAGCATCTCACCGGATTTTTACGGTGAAGAAGACTACAAAATCCTTGCACTTTCCTGGGGTTCAAATTATTACGTGCTGAAGGAAGCTATAGAGAAAATTGGTATTGATGGGGTCTCTATGCTAAACTTCAGGCAGGTCTATCCGTTGAGCGGTGATGTTAAGGAATACCTCATGAGGGCTGAGAAATTGGTTTTAATAGAGAACAATGCGACCGCTCAGTTTGGTAGGATTCTTCAAATGGAGACCGGTTTCAAGGTACCGAGTAACAACACGTTGCTGAGCTTCAACGGTTTACCATTCCCAGTCGAGTGTGTAACAGAGTTTCTAATGAAAATTAGTGGAAAACAAGGGTGATGATGCTTGGGAGTAGATGCCTTCGATCTAATGAATGAAGTATCGTATGATATCGCTTGGTGCCCCGGTTGCGGAAACTATGTTATACTCAACACGATGAAAGNNTCCAAAGGATGTTGTGATGGTATCGGGTATAGGACAAGCTGCTAAGATGCCTCATTACTTGAGGGTCAATTTCTTTAATGGTCTCCACGGGAGATCTCTTCCAGTTGCTACAGCAATCAAAGCTGTTAACCCAAGCCTGACTGTGATCGCTGAGAGCGGTGACGGTTGTATGTATGGAGAGGGTGGAAACCATTTGATTCATGCGATTTTAAGGAACCCAAATGTGACTATGTTGGTTCATAACAATATGGTCTATGGCTTGACGAAGGGGCAAGCATCCCCGACAAGCCAGATTGGGTTTTCAACTCTTGTCCAACCTTTAGAAAAAGGGGGAGTCACAAATACACCTTTAAACCCCATAGCTTTAGCGGTTTCTTTGGACGCATCTTTTGTTGCCAGGGCTTTTATTGGTGACGTTGAACAGACGAAGAGGATAATTAAAAAAGCTATAATGCATAAAGGATTTGCCCTGGTGGATATTTTCCAGTACTGCCCCACTTATAACAGAAAAAATAACTATCAATGGTTCAAAGAGAATACCTACTACCTGGAAAAAACACATGATGTAAGGAGTAGGGTGCAGGCCTTCCAAAAAGCTATTGAAAAAGACAAGTATCCATTGGGAGTTTTTTACATAAACTCTGATAAACCAACATTCGAAGAAAATACTGGTGTGTACACAGATGATAACAGACCATTATTTGCCAAGGAAGTCAATTTAAAAAAGTTAGAAGAGACGTTCAAATCGATGATACTCTAAAGTGCACTCCTTTTCGAATCTATTTTAAAAATGTGATTTGCTAGACTAAAATGTCCTCGATATTTTTTGGAAACTTTGTTAGAGACTCTGGCCTATGATTCGATACTAGCACCGTGTCTTCCACTCTTACTCCGCCGAAGCCGTGTATGTAGATTCCTGGCTCGTTTGTAACAGTGTTTCCGTTTCTTAAATTCTCTTCACTGGTTTGGCCCACGGAGGGGGGCTCGTGTACCTCTAAACCAACTCCATGACCTAAACCATGGATAAAGTATTCTCCAAACCCCTTTTCAGTAATAATGTCTCGTGCTACTTTGTCTACTTCAGAACATTCAGCATCCTCGACGAATGAATCGAACGCCGTCGTGTTGGCTTCAAGTACGGCTTGATAGATCTTTTCCTGTTTTTCACTAGCAGATCCAACTATGAATGTTCTTGTCAAGTCTGAACAGTATCCATGGTACCTTGCACCCATATCTATAGTTACGAAATCCCCAAGTTTTAATTTCCTATCAGTTACCCCTGCATGGGGATAGGCAGATCTTGGACCTGAAGCCACTATAAAGGGGAAAGCGTAATCCTCTGCACCTTCCTTTCTCATTGCGTAAGCAATCTCGGCCGCTATCACGTTTTCACCTACACCCTCTTTCATGGCGTCTTGACCAGCTTTCATTCCAATGTCGGCCAACTTGGATGCTTTTCTCATTAAGCTTATTTCTTCTTCTTGCTTTATTTTTCGCATATTCCAAATAAGGTCAGTCTTGGGCTCTAGTTTAGTTTTAAGCAAATCACTGAGGGTTTGATATGTTTTTAAGGTGAGATTGTCAAACCCTATCCTCTGGATCTTTTCATTGTCGCATTTTTGAACTATTTTTTCAATCATGTTTGCTCTTGTGTAATGTTCAACTGACACGCCTTTTGCTTGGTCTAAGGCTACCGAGTAGTTTAGTCTGGGAGCTAGAAGTAATGGTTCTGATTCGGTTTGAATAATTAATACTCCTTCACTGATAGATCCTGTGAAGTAAAAAACATTGGCAGTACCAGTAACTATGAATGCGTCAAGTTCCTCGCCAACCATGGTTTTGGTCAAGGCTTTAATTCTCATATCTAGAAATAGTAGCTAGGTTATTTTAAATCCCTTATCATGCATCGCGTAGGGATTTTATTTAATGAATTGAGTATAATCCACTAGGGATGGATTCCATTTGAGCTGGCCGATTTCTTATCATCACTATGTTCCAGGTTCATCAAGTTTTATTGAGATGATAAGAGGAGGAAAGAAGATTATTGAACAATGTGCTGGAGTAAAGAAGGGAGAGAATGTTGTTATCTCGACTGATTCGAACAAAATCCGGATTGCTGAAGTGTTAGCAGGATTAACCCTTTCCGTGGGAGGCATTCCAACCGTTGTTATGATTCCACCGAGTGTTCAAGGTATGCACGGTGCACAGTTGCCGAAACCAGTTGTTTCAGCTTGCAGAGATAGTGATGTATTCCTACTTCCCACAACTTGGTCCCAGACACATACCGATGCCAGAATCGAAGCACTGCTGAACAACGCTAGAGGAGCAACCCTCTGTGAGGTTACTGAAGACTGTCTATGTGTGGGTGGTATACTCGCGGATTTTGAGGAGTGTGATAGGATTGGAAGGAAGATTGGGGCTCGTCTTTCTGAAACATCTGAAATGAGGATTACTACCGTGAAAGGTACAGACATTAAAGGAGAGGTGAGTAATAGACCGGTTCAGTATGAGACTGGATTATTCCGAGAACCTGAGCAATTCGCTGCTATTCCAGATAGTGAGCTTAACATTTCTCCAGTTGAAGGGACTGCAGAAGGAACAGCGGTGATCGATGTACGTGTTATGCAGGTAGGAGTTACTAGGGATGAACCTGTCACTCTTAAAATTGAAGAGGGAAAAATAAGGAATATTTCAGGAGGAGTAGCAGCTGATATGCTTGACCAACTCCTAAAAAATACTGGAGAAGACTCCTCATATAACATCGCAGAGTTTGCAATTGGTTTAAACCCAGAGTGCAGGGAATATGCGACAAACTTGGAGGATCTTGGGAANNCTCTTGGGAAGCTCGGGCATTTCCATATTGGTATTGGGAGCAGTTACGCAATAGGTGGAAAGGTGAAGGCGCCTTGCCATATTGATGCCATAGGCAGGGACGCTATGGTGTATTTTGATGATGAATTGGTTTATGATAAAGGGGTAATCACCATCTGATTCTAATAGAAATGTGGCACATCAGGTTATTTCATCAAACCCTTGGTATTGTTCAAGTTCTTGACCTCATCCCTTATCTGTAGGATTAAAGGTGGGCATCCAGGGACATATTTTGATTCTTTTTGGTTAGTTTTCTGACAGTTCCCTATCGCGATTTTCACACCGGTAAAATTTCTATTATGTGCTTGAGTGCCGATTGAAAACATAGTTTTCGGTATTTTAAGTAATTCGCCATTCCGGATACATAATTTCAGAGCAGAGTAAAGCGCTCCTATACAACCACTACATGCACCATGTTGATTTATGATAAGATTTTTTCCTTGGAATTCTTTTAATTCGTAACTTGGTTTTTCCAAGTTGAAAACAACTTCTTCCAAAGGTTCTCCGATTAATTCTGCAGAAGACTCTTCTAAACTTCCTATCTTGTGTTCACTTGAGTTGATAATGTGTTTGATTTCATATGGGTTAATTCCAATTACACGGCATGTTGTTGCGTCCACGGTAACAGGATTAGTTCCTGATATTATTAGTCCAGGTTCCACTGGTTTGCTTAGATGAACGGGGGCTCCTAAACCGCCCATTGCCAAGAGACAGTCAACAACTGTTAAGTCAGGTTTAACAGCTAGCTGTAGATCAGCTATTGAATTATCAAGACCGATCATGTGAAACCGCTTCTTTTCTGATTCGGGGATTACTCCTTTCATGTTTTTTAAACCGAGGGTGACACCGGCGAGTACATGGGTTTTAACAATGGGAATACTGATTATTGCATCACTTTCAAGAGCTGTTTTGAAAATTCTTACCTTTTTTAAAAGTTTTCCATTTATCTTAACTGTGACAAGTTCATCATTGTTTAGGTCGATGAGTTTAGCTCCTGTGATTTCAGCTATCTTTGGGTATTGATTTATTTCATAAACTTTTTTTGTGTCAGTCCCTACTTGCGAGGCTTCTCCAATCACAACCTCTTCTACACCGGCTTCAAAGGCCTTTTTTATGACAGCTTCAACTACATATGGGTTGGTTACTGCTCCTTTTTTCCAATGCGTTTCTGAACCTGCATTTGGTTTAACAAGTATCTTTCCTTTTCTGGGGAGAACACTCTGAAGTCCACCAATTAAATTTAGGGATTTGAAAACTGTTTTATGAATGTCTTGTCGACTAGGTTTCTTTTCTGCCTTGACTATGGAAATAATTGATTCCCTTTGTGTAGTTGACTTCTCTATCAGGTTTGAGGTCACTATCCGCTAAAATAGTGAATAAGATATTAAGTTTATTAATTACGCGCGCACGTAAGCACTTTTTTATTCACATTAGTCTAGGTGTTCACCCAATATTTGCTGTTCATCTCGTGTTCTCTTGAGGTCATGAATTCGAGTAATGCTGGTTTCCCTGATTCCACTGAATTTATTCCGCGTTTAATGGCTGGGATAATGTTTTCTGGTGACTCGATTCTTTCTCCGTATCCTCCGAGTCCCTGGGCGACCTTATAGTATTCTCCTCCTAAATAGGCTACTTCTGGTACATCATCGTAGTAATGCCCTAACCCGATGTTGTTAGTCATGATTGTGAGAATAGGAATCTTCTCCCTTACAGCTGTTTCAAAGTCCATTCCAACCATTCCAAATGATCCATCCCCGATGTAGTTGATGACCAATTTGTCAGGATTGGCGATCTTTGCCCCTAGCGCGAAGCCTAATGACGCTCCCATTGTGCTATGGTGGCCCCATCCTATGTAGCCTCTTTTGGTCACCGTTTCCCAGAAAGGAGCTAAGCTATCCCTTGGCCAGCCTGCATCTGGTGTTATAATGGTATTTGTTCTATCCACAGTATTCATGAGATCCCAGATTAAACGATAAGGGTTAATCGGTTCTTCGTTCGAGGTCAATTTTGGTAGCCATTCTTTTATCCAGTTTTCTTTAACTTTTTTTATCTCCTCTACCAAGGTGTGTTTTCTCTCAGATTTTGTTACACCTTGCTTGGTTGCTTCGTCTATTAGCTGTCTTAAAACTATCTTTGCGTCTCCCAGTAGAACGTGTTGTGTGGGGTAATTTAGATTTACGTCCATAGTGTTTATGGTTGAGTGTATAATCTCGATGCCGTTGTGGAAGGGGGTGCCAGGTCCCCGTGTAAGGCTGGCACCCAGAGCTAGTACAAGGTCTGCTTTTTTAACGAAGTGTGACCCAAGTTTTCCTCCTCCCCTTCTGCCTCCATTCATTAAGGAGAGCTCATGATTCTCGGGAAAGACTCCTTTGGCTTTAGCTGAGGTTAAAACAGGTATCTGCGTTAGCTCAGAAAACTCCTTCAGCTCTGCGGCTGCTCCTGAGTAAAAGACACCTTCTCCAGCGTATATTATGGGCTGAGCTGATCTATCGATTGATTCTATTGCTTCGTTAATGTCTTTAGGATCTGCACCGAACCTCCATCCTTTCACCGGGGTGTAGTTAGGTGTTATGGTTAAATCTTCTGCCGCGACGTCTCTAGGAATCTCAAGGCATACAGGGCCTGGAG
>JABAHP010002843.1_pt4 | contig 10321 bp, 3 predicted proteins | sample 7062081 | NCBI WGS metagenome assembly JABAHP01 (sample SAMN14534357, study PRJNA622989) | marine sediment metagenome | biome: marine biome [ENVO:00000428]; feature: marine pelagic biome [ENVO:01000023]; material: deep marine sediment [ENVO:00002113] | place: India: Gulf of Kutch | collected... | reverse complement strand
GATATTTTTTCGATACGCTCTTCGGCTTTCTTCAGTATTGCCTGGCAGTGCTGAATTAAAGACATCCCTCTTTCATACTGAGTGAGGCTGTCCTGCAGGGGTATTTCGCCCTGTTCGATTTTGCCGACAATGCTTGTTAGCTCTTTTATTGCGGCCTCAAAGCTGAGTTTGCTGATATCATCTTTTTTCTTCTTATCCGGCATTTTCACAAACCTTATATAGTTCTTTTTACTTTTTTGTTACCCTGCTTTCAATGAAATTTTCGTTGGCAAGCTCGGTATTGAGCCGGTCGCCAATTTGCACATCTTCAAGGCATCTTATTAGTGAACCTGTTTTTTTGTTGGTGGTAATGCTGTATCCCCGCTGCAAGATGGATTTCGGATTCAAGGCGGCAAGGCGGTTTGTACAGGCGGTGAGCTGCATTTTGCTGTTATTAATGATCGCCTTTAGTGCCGCCTTTGCCTGATTTTGTAGATTATTTAGGTCGAGGCTTTTCTTTGCCAAGAGCCGGTGCGGCTCGATTTGTCGTATCTGCTCAGCGATTGCGTACAACGTGTTACGTGTATCAGCCAATAGATGCTTTACCGAACTTTGGAGCCTGATGCATAGCTCGTCGGATTGTTGTTCTGCGCTGTGAAGGAGGAACTTGACGTGAGAATCCAGTCTTTTTTCGAGATTGTCCAGGTTTTCCAGGACATCCTGCATTTCCGGTACGGCGACGACGCCGGCTTTTGTCGGGGTCGATGCCCTGTCGTCTGCGACCAGATCGGCGATTGTCGTGTCAATCTCGTGGCCGACCGCACTAATGACGGGTATTTTGGAATCGAAGATTGCCCGGGCCAGGCATTCTTCATTGAATGCCCAGAGGTCCTCCAGTGAGCCGCCGCCCCGGCCAACGATTAGGATGTCAAGTTTGAGATTTTTATTACGTCTATTTACGTTTCTGATTGCGGCTGCGATTTCTTTGGCTGCGTCTTCGCCCTGAACGGGGACCGGATAAATGAACAGTTTGGCAGGGGGCCAGCGGTTGTGAATGCTATCCTTTATATCGTGTACGGCCGCACCGGATTCGCTGGTTAGTATTCCGATTCTTTCCGGATACTCCGGCAACGGCTTCTTATGTACCTCGTCGAAGAGGCCCTGTTCCCGGAGGCGTTCGACCATCTGTTCAAAGGCCAATTGAAGAGCCCCGACGCCGGCCGGCTGCATAGAATCGGCGTAGAACTGGTACTTGCCGTGTGGTGAATAGACCTCGATGTGGCCTTTTGCAATTACGGCCAGTCCATTTTCCGGCTCGAATTTAATCCGACTGAGACTGCTTCTCCAGCACACGGATGGCAGCAGGGCGTTTTCATCTTTGAGGCCGAAATATGCGTGACCGCTTGCGGCGACGCTCCAGTTGGTAATCTGGCCGGTAACGGTCAGGCGCGGAGGAAGATTATTTTCGAGAATCGCTTTGATTAACGAATTGACCTGGCTGACCGTGTATATTTTCGTTCCGTTTGACATTAACAGAAGCCATTATACGCGGTCAGTTCAGATTATCAATCTCAATACGATAACAAAAAGGGCCGTGAGCAAAAGCTCACAGCCCTTTTTCTTTAATAAGGATTCAGCGTGTTATCAGATTATGGTTTCGTCCAGAAGTTGTAAGGCCCACTATATATCGGGGGCTGGTCGCAGGTTGGCACAAGTAGCGTAGTCTTGTTGAAGTAAGCCCTGAAAATGTTCAGGTCCGGAATCGCAACACGGAATGGTCCGGTTTTGATGTGGTCCAAGTCGGCACATATACCATTTGGTATGGTGACCAACTGTGTGTCAAACTTGTTGAACGCGCTCCTGAATATATTCAGGTCAGGGATAGCGACCCAGAAGGGACCGGTCTTTATGCCGTCTATATCACCTCGACACTGGCGTTGATAGCACCAGCAATCCGGTCTGCTCCAGGCGGTCCAGTCTGCATACCCGACAGCATTTTTGTTGAGACACTCCGGTTCGGTGAAGAGCATGAAAGACATATCCTCGCTGTTGCCGGTCTGGTCGTAAAGCTCGGTCCAGAACCAGCCGCCAGGAGGATCATAAGTACCTGTAACGGCATCATCGTTGAAGGCGTGAGGATGATTCGTCCAGCCCCACTGATAAGCAGGCTCATGGCCTTCGTACACGGCCACAACGCTTAACCAGTAGATGTTGTTGACATCCTCCTGCATGAACCAGTTTTCTTCAGGCAGCTTAACGGAATAGCGGAATACGGGCTCGCGTGCGGCTCCGCAACAGCACATATTACATGTAAGCTGCGCCCAATCACCGGTGTGACCATAATTTAATCCCAAGTTCCCGGCGCTATAGTACACGCGCCTGTCCGGCCGCCACGCGACTGATAAGGTGTTTCCACCAGTGGGCAGCATGAGAGTGCCGTCTGAGAAGTTACCGGGCAATAACGTGCAGACATCCAGGTGGGTGGTGCTGTATGCCGTTATGCCGTTATGAACACAATCGGTGCCGTCACCGTTATAGGTTCCAGTGCTCCAGGTCGAGGCAGTTACGGGGCAATAGGCCGATGTCAATATCCTGCCATCCAGATGGAAACCAGCGGTCGGTAAGCACCACTGTCCGAGAATGACTTTCCCTCCAGCGTCCACATAGTCGGCGAGGTTATTTCCAAAACCGTTCGCGTCATGGGGAAAGTAGTTGATCCACGTCATGACACAGTCATAGGTGGAAAGTAACGACACACTCGGAGTGCCCACTCTGGCATCGAAGTAGTCGACTGTGGCACCGCCGCAGGCAAGGGAGATCGCGTTGCGGAAATTCGGGTCATCGGATTCTGAAGGTGCATAGAGAATGCTGCCACAGGAAGCACTCTCGGCGCCACTTTCACCGATGCTGAGGTCGTGACCGGTAAATATTACCGGCTCCTCCTTGCCCATATTGGTTTTCTGAAGTCCGACAGGCACAACAACAGCGGCTTCCAATGCATCCGTTCTGATCTGAGCAATTTCTGCCGGGTCCATCTCGACGCCACATGACGCACATGACGCTCCAGCTACTGGTGTTGTGGCAGCATGGGCATGTTTGTCGAATCCGACAAGTACCTCGTCATAATCATAAGCCTTGTATTCCCATATTATCTCGTTGGGATGGCTGAATGAAGTCGGTGTTTGCGGCACATCGGTCCAGATGTTCAGCAGGAAGTAATCCGGTTTCTGTGGCCTAACTATCGTCACATCCTGACATGCCTGGTAGGTGTATCCTATATATGAGCCCCACCATACGGCAGCCGTGATGGGTGTTTCCTCCTTACATTTCCAGTCGTCAGCGACAAGACTTTGGATCTGAAGCTCCGGTTCGGTCGTCGTGGTAATCTCAAATGCCATATCGAGGCGTCTCTGGGTTTCCGGATGGTACATAGGTCTCCATGGACCACCGAAGGGCATGTCCTGACCAACACCAAAGACCGCAACATCTTTTCTATCTATATCCGGATCAAAGGAAGTGGTTTTCCAGCCAAACCTGGTGGACTGAGTGGCGCTTAGCGGCCGTGCCTGGACATCGAGCCAGTAGATAACCGGTTTATCAGGTGAGCCTTCCTGTTTGAAAGCTTCAGCCGGGTCGATATAAAAGTCGTACCTGAAGGCCCTGTAGTGATTGTTCGGGAACCACTGGTCGATGCAGGGATTGTAGTAGCCCTGACGGTAGGCCTGCAGCTCCTCGACGCCAAACTCTCCGGGTCGGAAGGTCCTCCACCACCTTGCAGGACCGGGCATACTCCAAGTGTCGGGATTACCTGGCTCGGGATCGGGAATATCATCGTGGATGCTCAGTGTAATTTCGACATTCCTTGGGTCACCGTCAGGCAGTTCGTCACCGAACCATGAGCCCCAGATGTGGATGTCTGTAATCGCTCCGGTCGTAGTGCAAAGGAAGTCATCGGCAATAATCTGTGCAGAGGTTGATGTTCCATCATTTGTTGCGTCTACGTCGATACCTTGAGGGTCAAATGACTGTAAAAACTTGCTCACATTTTGTGGTGGCACATCTATTCCCATCGACAACACATCTTCGTAGTGCGGCCAGTGGATCAGGCCTGTAAATGGTTGTTCCCACTTGATATACTGAGGGTCGGTATCAAGTTCGAATGCCATATCGTAGCTTTCGCCCTGATATTCAATCGGTCTGATTATATCCGGTGTAAGGACATCATTGGGTTGAATCTGCGGGTCAGGATTAAAGGTTACGGCATCGTCCATCCAGTGCCAGGGTCGTGTCTTCCATCCCCATATATGTGGAACCTGGATATTGCCGGGATAAACGGCTACAATGCTGATCCAGAAAATATTATCTTTTGTTTGATTGATAAACTCATCCTGCCAGAATATCTCATGCGGTTGTAAATCCACATAATACTGGAAGCAGGTATCCTGTGGTAAATCGGGATTGAGAGGGAACTCGTCTCGACCAACCAACTCTTCCTGCACCCGGCCTGCGGGCACACGAACGTACCATAGCAGTTTTTCAGGGTAACTGTAATCAACAACAGCGCCGGCAGGGATATTGCTCCAGAAGCCGATAAGCCAGGAATTTGGAGACGGCTGAGGCGGCTCAGGTTTATCCCAGCCAACGTAGGAACCCCACCAGTGCACGGAAGTTACGGGCATGCTGCCTAAGCAGCGATAATCGTCCGCAACGACCTTCATGATGACAGGTGCTCCGGGAGGCTGGTCTAAGTAGGATGGTTCATCCCAGCCACAATATACCGGAAGAGCCGGCTCGGTTGTTGACATGGCTGTCAATCCTGAGATTTCTCTGAAGCCGATTGGCCCAACCAGGCTCGCTGCGCCTGTTCCGGGGTCCAGCGTGTAGAGAGCATGCGTGTTCGGATCGGCTGGATAGCTGATGGCCGCGAAGAGAGTTCCATCCGGAGCAAAAGTCAGTCCGGCAACGGAGCCTGTTGCCGCAACGCCTGTGTCCCCCACCAATGTCGGGACACCGGTTGCCTGGTCAATTGTATATAGCTTGTGTGTGACACTGCCCGAACTTTGTTCCAGAGCGTAGAGGACATCACTTCCGTCGAAGTCCAGTCCATCCATGCCGGGTTGGAACTGCGCAATATGTGTCGAGTTTGGAATCGATAAATCGAAACTCCAAAGGTCACCAACCGAGCCGGAAGCAGAGGTAACAAAACCTGTTCCGTCACTACGGAAAGCAAGCCCGCCTTCACCGGTTATGCCCGGGGGATTGATGGCAATCTTGTACATTGTATTGCCAGTTGCCGGGTCGAGCCGAACGATGCTGTTGCCATCGTGCAAATCAAAAGTATAGAGTTCCGTACCTCGATCCGAAAGCCCAAACGGTGTCAAGGTAGTCATGTTTCCAATAAGTGAGCCGGCACCTGTGCCGGGATCGATTGAAAGCAACTGGTCCGGTACTAAAGTTTGAAAAGAAGTGGCGTACAGTTTGTATCCTGCGACGCCTCCACCCGAATTGATCGGGATAGGCGGCTGAGACCATTTCAAATGCTCAACAGGCGGTTTGGGGTCAATTTTGACAGCGTAGTCCTCAACTTCACCATCCATTGCCAATCCTGTATAAGACAGGCCACCGGTGCTGCTAAAGCGGAACCTTGCGATTCTTTTAGTATTAGGTATTGCAGTAGGTGGAACCGTGAATGTTAGCGAGTTACGACCGGCATTCAGCGCGACGTTATTGAAAACGTGTTCAGCCATCCAGTTTCCGTTCCCGTTCCAGTCAATCCATGCATCCAGCACACCTGCTGCCGAAGCTATTACATCAACCGTCGCCGGATGACCGGGTATTATGGGGCTGGTGAACATAACGCCATCCTCGTCATCGTTGCCGTCATTGTCATCGCCGGTTGCCGTTGCATCGGGTTGTCCATCCGGTTCGGGATCGAGGGAGGTGTGGTAATCCAGCCTGACCCTGCGGTTCATTTCGAACGCCAGTTCAATGCTTGAGTTGTCCGACGAGTAGACATGCCACTCGTTCATGCTGGTGCTTGCCGGCGGGATATTGAAATCTCCGATGGCCGTCCACATGCCGTCCAGCGACCCGACGGCAAAACCATCGGTGCAGCATGTCGACCAGCCGTGGCGGCTGTCGATAACCGTTCCTCCACCGCTGATAGTAACACCTTCACCCGGATCGTCATTCTGCAACAGGGCCACCGTGTCACCAAAAATCTCCCAGTGCATTCTGCTTGATCCTCCACTGCCATCGTCAGGTTTGTCATGGACGACAAACAGCGACAAACCGTCGCTGGCACGAACAAGGAACAGGTGTGAGCGGCCGGAAGTCAATGGGGGTTCCGGTCCATTGAAGGAGGCGCCGTATGGCGTTCCGTATTGATAATACTGGGCAGTTGTGTTGACGTCCACGTAGGGATCCACGTAACCAAGAATGTTGTTATCGAAATCGCCTGCACCGGGGGCTGATTCCTGTGAGACGCGAACCGGCGCTCCGAGGCAGAAACCTGGCACGATAACGTGTCGTGCACCATCATTTGCCACGAGGGTCGGATAGGGCCGGTCCGGCGCATCACCAAAATCCAAATCTACAGGCTCGCCTGTAATCACAAAGGCCAGGTCTATTGGATCACCTGTAATTGGGTCATATAGCTCATAGTAATCTGTCGAGTCCGGCAGATGGAAGACAGCCTTGTCTTCGAAATGATCACGCGATGTCTTCCAACCAAGTTCGACTGGTTCCCCCTGCGGATTAGTTGCCTTCACCTGCAAGTCCAGCCAGTAGATGATCGGATTGTCCTCTGAGCCCTGCTGGAGGAAGGGATCAGAAATTTTGGTGATGTTGGCCTGCCAGATGTTTTTGTGGTCCTGTTGAATAATAACCGGGGGAACCTGACCCGGATCATACCAGCCCTGATCGCCTTGTCCGTATTGACGAACTACGAAATCGTCAGGCTTGAAGACGCGCTCCCACAGCAGCATTCCTGGCTGGCTGTAGTCAGGATTTGTCTTCCGGTCATCAAGGTAAATCCTGGCATGGATGGCATCGATCCTGAACTCTGCATCCTTTCTTACTGAGAACCAGAAGTGGATGTCCGAGACCCATCCGGTCTCTGTACACCTCCAGTCGTCGGCCAGCTCCAGGTCTGTGAAATCCACGTCCCAGCCCTCCGGGTCCGGTGACTGCGGGAAGTGCATCTTATACGGTTGTCCATGGTCCCAGTCACCAAGAGTGACAGACACTGCACCAGTCAGAAAGACAAGTGCAAAGACAAATAATAATGTTAACGGTTTACTTTTCATAACAATATCCTCCAAAAAGTGTGAAAAAAAATTCCCGTAAGTTTGTTTGAAGCCCGCCTTTCTGATATTCGAATAAAATATTCCTGTCGGGCAGAAAAGCTGAAAAAATACAACATTGTCACGGCTCCTCACAGAAGCATAATCTTCAAGTTAATATATTATCAAGTTGTAAAGATGAAGTCAAGAAAAATATGGTACTATCGATGTTTTTTGTGGCCGCGCAACAATTAGGTAAGTTGTTTTAATTCAAGTAGATACAATGAAATCTATCGTCGATTTCTGATTCGGATTCACGGTGTGCAAAAGAAAAAAGCTGTGAGCAGCGAATGCCACTCACAGCTTTTTTTAAAGCGTTCCGTTTTCAACGGGTCACGGTTTCGTCCAGAAGTTGTAAGGTCCGGTATATATCGGGGGCTGGTCGCAGATTGGGACGAGTGCCTCCATCTTGTTGAAGTATTGCCTGAAAATGTTCAGGTCCGGAATCGCGACACGGAAGGGCCCGGTCTTTAGGTGGTCTAAGTCAGCACAAATACATCCCGGAGGCAACGCGGCGTCGAATTTATTGAAGCAATTTCTAAAGGTGTTCAGGTCAGGTATAGCGATCCAGAACGGACCGGTCTTTATGCCGTCTATATCACCTCGACACTGTCGTTGATAGCACCAGCAGTCCGGTTTGCCCCAGGCAACCCAGTCGGCATACCCAACAGCATTTTTGTTGAGACAATCGGGCTCAGTGAACAGCATGAATGACATGTCCTGTGAATTTTCCGTTTGGTCATAAAGCTCTTCCCAGAACCATCCTACTGCCGGGTCCAAAATTCCGGCGACGGCATCATCATTGAAGAAGTGCTGGTGGTTTGTCCATCCCCACTCGTATAAAGGTTCAGTTGTTATTTTGTATACAGCCGCAACACTAAACCAGTAGATGTTGTTAACGTCCTCCTGTAAGAACCATGCTTGTTTTGGCAGCCGTACCGAATAACGGAAGACCGGCTCTTTATGCGTTCCGTGAGGATATTTGTCATATCCGACCATCACTTCGTCATAATCGTAAGCCATATACTCCCATATCTTCTTACCGGGATGGCTGAACAGCACATCCGGGTTCGGGTCCTCGCCGGCAGGTACGTCCGTCCAGATTGTCAACGAGAAATAATCGGGTTTGACAGGGGCAGGGAGCTGCTGTTCCTGACAGGCGTAGTATTCGTAACCGATGTAAGAGCCCCACCAGACAGCAGCGGTCACCGGAGTCTCGTGGTCGCAGCGCCAATCGTCAGCGACAAGGCGGTCAATCTGGAAGAGGTCTTGAACAGGATCCGCTATTACTCTGGATAGCTCATCTTCGTAGTGAGGCCAATGACGGAAACCGGTGAAGGGCTGCTCCCATTTAATGTAGTCGGGATCGGTATCAAGTTCAAAGGCCACGTCGAAGCTCTTCTGTGTTCCTGGGTCTTCAATGGGTGTAACTATACAAGGGTCGATAACCGTGCCGACATGGGGTTGTTCAAGAAGGTCAAGCCGGACGGCGTCGTCCATCCAGCTTTCGGGTCTGGTCTTGAAGCCCCAGGGATTGTAGATGTTAACATCATCGGGATAAACAGCGGCTACGCTGAGCCAGAAAATATCCTCGCCGGAGCCGGAAAGGCTCTTAATCTCATCAGTTCCCAGTGCCCGGTTGTAGATGCGGACATCGTCTATCAGGCCATCGAAGTAGTTATTCTGCCAGCGACCGAGGCGGAACGTTTTGTTGTTAGTTGTGTTTAGTATTCTGGAAACGTTGACGACTTCCTGACCGTCAGCATATACCCTGGTGTAGCTTCCATCATGAACGTGAGCAAAATGGACCCACTTGTTCTTTGAAGTGTAAGTGAAATCGGTATCATATGTGGCGCCCCAGTACTGCACGCGCCAGTTGTTGTCAACCCACTTTGCTCTCAACGAGAAATCTTGGCCGTCGGCGCCGGAACCGTCCTGGCCCATCTCGTAAATTCCTCCACCAATGAAGCTACGTGTGAACACCCAGGCTGTTATGGTTCTGGGATTATTTCCTCCGATCCCCAATTGAGACGCCGTCTTTCCATTATCGACAAAATCGTCTTTGCCATCGAAATCCAGGGCACCCTTTATCATGCCGCCCAGTGGTCGCCAGACCGGAGGATCGTTAAGCGTGCCGTGGTTGCCGTTCCCGGAGCTGTCGCTTGCAGTATAGCCGCTCGATTCGTCGAGTTCCCAGAGCGCGACCAGATTTGGATCACCGATAAAGAGGTTGGCGCCCATCATGCTCAAAGTTTGGATCTGGGCGCTATTTAGCGCGCTGTTGAAGATTGCCACATCGTCGATAAGGCCGGGGAAGTGATTCCCGTTCCATTTCCTCATGCCCATTCTGACCTCATCAATGGTCGATAGGGTCTTGGGCGCGCTGCCGACCAGGGCGTTGTCCACATACCAGGCGGTAGTGGTTCCATCATGTGTGGCTGCAAAATGGTGCCAGTTGAGGTCAACGGGACAAAGGACTTGTTGCCAGTAGCAGGTATGGAGAACATAATTTCCCATGTTGTCCCTCTCAATATCGAAATACGTGTCAGGGACGTTCCCTGCGTTTGAGAAGCCAAAGACGGTTGTCCAAATCGGTATTGCCGTAGTACTTGCCTTTGCCCAACCGCCTATGGTTCTTGTATCATTGCCACTTATCCCTAAGCCGCCGCATTCCACCCTGTCATCGATGCCGTCGAACAGGAGCGCGCCGCCATGGAATCCCCCGGTGGGCTGCCAGGTAGGACCGTCACTGAGCGTAGCGTGGTTTCCGTGGCAGGAGCTGTCTCTGGCAGTGAGTCCGGCGGACTCGTCCAGCTTATAGTGCGCTACCAGACCTATCATCTGAGTCTTAATCTGCTCCTGGGTCAGGTCTTGGTCGTATATCCTCACGTCGTCGATGGAGCCGGCGAAGAATTGCGGAGACAGAGCATGTTTTCCGAGTTTTAGACTTGCCGTTTCGGCAGTCGGATTACCTGAAGGAGACGGATTGCTCATGATCA
>JABAHP010020075.1_pt1 | contig 10344 bp, 9 predicted proteins | sample 7062081 | NCBI WGS metagenome assembly JABAHP01 (sample SAMN14534357, study PRJNA622989) | marine sediment metagenome | biome: marine biome [ENVO:00000428]; feature: marine pelagic biome [ENVO:01000023]; material: deep marine sediment [ENVO:00002113] | place: India: Gulf of Kutch | collected... | reverse complement strand
CCGCGCCCGCACCTTCCACGAACTCGGCCCCGCCACCGGCCGCTGGCGCCGCCTCTGAGGAGATTGGTATCATGCGCAAGACGGTGCTGCTGTTCATATTGGCTGTTCTAATCAGCAAAGTACTCCTACTGACTGTGGCCTGTAGACCCACCCCTGAGCCAACGGCGATCACATCACCTATTCCAGAGGGAGTGCAGGTAGGCCGCGTCATTCTAGACGAAACACAACATAACCAACTCGTGCAGTCTACGGTGTTTGATCTCTGTGCCGTAGCCAGTTCTGTTGAGACTCAAGTTGGTTTCAGCCAGTCTCAGACTGAAGGAGCCAAAGAGGAATTGGTCATTTCAGTCAGCGGCAAGGCGGCATTCGGCGTATACGCTGTTGAGACAGAACTTGGAGGAGAAATTGAGAGACACTTCGCCAATGAGAGGGAGCGTTTGTTGGAGCATCAGGAGAAAGCTACAATCAAGGTTCCAGCAGGCACTAGGGAGCGATTCACGCTGATATGGAACGAAACACGGCGGCTAGGGAAAGTGGAGTACATGCAAGATGGCGAGCCGAAGACGGCTGAGTTTGACTACCGCACCGGTCTAGAACTGACCAATGTGACCGGAACGCGTCTGCCCTGCCCGACCCTCACCCTTCCCATAGCTCCAACAGCAACAGCCGAGCCTGCGGTTACTCCGTCTCCCACTCCAGAGCTCAAGCTACCACCTGAACTACCGAACCTTCTTCAAGTTGGTGTACAAATACGAGAGTCTTACGGAACGCGGGACAAAACCGACGTGCAAGAGCGCACAATCAAGTCCATAAGCGATACCAAAGTGATCACCCAACGCAGACGAGGTGATAGGGTCTACACCGACGAGTCTCCACTAGCGAGCAACTACTACCTGGATAGCGGAGGCATTGCTCCGTGGATTCCATCCTCTGTGTACCAGGATCTCCTTGCCGGTGAGGAACCAGTGTTCAACACCAACCGCAGGCAGCAAGGGGTCACGGTCAAGCTGGAGAAGTGGCTCGACTACCCGGCAGAAGTCGACGGAATCCTCGTGCACCTACCAGCCATAGAGGTGCTTTCGTCCAGTGGTGACAAATATGTGGTTCTTGNNGTTTCGAAGGCGGCGCAGCTGGAAGTTACTATCTCCGCTACGTGGAGGGATTCCGAACCAAGTGAGGGCCAATCCACACGGAGCTTCGAATCCAACCCTTTCTAGTCCCAGGGTTGTGATGAAGCATCGCGATAGGATGCTCGCTGTAGCAGGACGACCGAGAAGCCCACCCCAGCCGGCAGCAAGCACAACCACTCGCACCTGCCACCTGCCACCGGCCACTGGCGTCGTCTATTTCCGGAGGTAACATGAGCTATACAGCACCGAATAACGGAATAAAGGAACCATCGCAGGAGCATCCGCCTACTGATTCCGCATAAGTGCGAATGTACTACGAGCATCAGTATGATCGCATGGCCAAGCAGGAGGAGCAGCGCCACTCAACGGCCAACATCATCGTTAGCCTAAGCGTGCTCGCTTTCACTTTCGCCTGCCAGTGGCCAGAAGCTGAACCTGATCACTGGGGTGCTGCTTCCGTTTGTCGTCGTCGTAGCCAACGTTATTGCATGGCTCTACATGCAGCGGACGCGCGGTTGGATCAGTACCCACAGCAAGCGGGCCAAGGCAGTGCTTGCTGAGTATGCTCCGAATCTCAAACGCATCGATGACATCAAGCCAGAAAAGCGCCAGATCCCTAGGTTGGGGCGTGGAAGGCTGCAGCAGGTGCTTCACATCGTCTTGGCCGCCGCCGCTGCCTGCGTCATCATCTACTTCGTGATCGTAACCGTTTACACTTTGGCTCGTAGCCATCTTCATGTGATGATAATGACTCTTACCAGCACAGAGCAATAGATTTTCGTTACAAATGGAATAGATCCTGAGTTGAGGAGGATCAACCGGAGTTCACACGGTTCGCTGTACCGCAGGTCTCACGGTTTGCCCAGCCGCGTAGCCGTGTGAACCGCGGTACCGTGCAATCACGTGCTGCCGCCCTGCGGTTCGGATCCGCCAGGTCGGGGGTTCGAGTCTTCTCGGGATGGTACCTCAGCATCCAGGAAGCAGCCAGCTTCCAGGATGCTTGATCAATTCTGTAGGGTGTCTCTAGGGTTGTGTTCGCCATTGGCATGTCAAGGAGTCAGATGCGGAAGTACTTGACGTGTGGAGGACCCAGGGCGCAGTCTCTGGATCAGCTTAGCCTTGGTGACAGGAGGTGTAGTGCGGCTGCCAGGGCTGCGGCTGCACGGGCGATCGCCATCGCTGTCCTGGCATTGAGCGTTCTAGGCGCCTGCGCTCCTGGTGGTATGATCTCCGACCCGGTCCCGCTTGCAGCGCTGTCGCCAGAGCCGTATGCGACGCGCACTCGCTTGCCCTACGCCCCGGTTTCATTCGAGGGGCTACAGCCGTATCCGACCCCCGAGGGCTTTGATGCCCTGCGCGGCCACTTGCCGGCACAGGTGCTGCCCGATGGTGTCTCGCCCGTGACGCCGATCTCAGAGACGTCCAGGGGATCAGGTGGTGAATACCCGTACCACCTGGTCGAGCAGAGGCTGCTCGGGCGCTACGCGGTGCGCGTTTGGCAAAGCACACTGACCGGTTGGGGAATCCTCACCATCACAGATGCCGACAATGTTCTGGTGCAGCTGGAGGCCATGCGGGTGTGGGTCGAGCATGCAGGATGGGACATCACCGGCGAGGGAAACCCGGACGTGGTGGTGACGCTATTGCATGGTGCGGGGTCCTACAATTCTCTGTCGACTCGGGTCTTTGACCTTGGCCTGGAGCTCACGCAAGTCCTCGACACACCAGCGGTGGCAACTGACTCGAGCTATGGGATATCGTGCCCCGAACGAGGAGTATTCTCTGACCTGGAGGGTGATGGGGTACCCGAATTCATAACCTGCGACGACGCGCCCCGCTGGGGCTTTTACGGTGTAGCCAACATCAACCCATATGCCGAGCACCGCCGCTTGGCGGTCACCGCGGTCATGGAGTACGAACCGGGACAGGGATTCGTACCGGCGGGTCATCGATTTGCGCGGCTGTATGCGCCCAACATTGCCACCTATACCAGGGAGGCCGAAGAGAGGGCGGCCCTGGACACAGCAGAGGTCAGTGACACCTCGCCCGACGCGCTGGTGGCACTCGCCTTCAACTACCTCTACAGCGGGCGACCGGAGAAGGCTTGGGCAGAGATAGAGCGGCTCCACAAGGGGCCGGACAGGGTGCTGCTCTGGAGCGAGATCCTGCAGCAAGCCCGGGAAAGCCCCTTCTACTCGACGGAAGGGACCTTCCCCGACGTACCTGTGCCCAAGTACTACACTCTGCGGCTGCGGCCGGACGTGGAGTCCTACTTACGCTGCGCCAGAACTCCAGAAGCGGGGCAACCGACCTGTGAGCCGGTAGACTGGCTGGCGGACCGGTTCCTGCCGGACTTGTATTTGCCGATCGCCGTCCTGGAACAGGGACAGGATCCCGACGGTGCAGATGTGGCCTATCGTAGTCTGGTCTGGCTCGACGATCAGCTCCGTCGTGCCGGTGTGACGGGCCCGGGCGAGAGCCTGCGAGGTTCATGGCCGGATTGCCCGGACAACTGCAGGCTGGACTTGGTCGAGGCGGGCAATGCGGAGCACAAGAGCCCCCTCGCCTTCATCGAGTTGGAGGCAGCCGAGGGCCTCCCAGGCGAGGTCGTCCGTCTCGACTCCCAGGGCATGGAATCCGGCCGGTGGCGCCTGCGAGGGGACCTCACCTGGGAGCCGGTAGGCCCCTAGGCAGCCGGCTGGCATTTGTGTAGCCAGGTGGGGGCTACCCTAACCAGAGACCGATACGAGCTCGGGGGCAGCTTCCAGTCGACTCGAGGTGGGGCGCTCGACAGGGAAGTGGCCTTCGCAGAAGGCTTGGAGCTTCCTGGACGCTTGACCGGCCGTGTGGCTTCGGGTATACTGGACTTGGTTGACGTATGTTGGGTGCACAGGAAGAGGAGGAAGGAGACCTTGACCCCGATCACCCAAGACCGGCAGATCAACTGGGGATGCGCAGTCATGGATGTGGCCATGGGCCGCTTCGCAGAACCGCAGTTGGTCTTGCCCGGGGGCTTCTCGTATCCGGATTCCGCGGAGTATCACAAACCGAAAGGAGCACACTATGCCAGATGATGCCCTGGTATTCGAGGACCCCGTTCGAGACGCGGAGGCTCCCAGTACGCATGTTTTGCTTGTCGGTGTGGGGCATTACGCGTACGGCAGGGGCCCGGGCGCGAGCCTGGTCGGTGGTGATCTAGAGCAACTCACATCGCCGCCGATCTCGGCCCGTGCCATGGCCGACTGGTTTCTGAATTCGTTCCAGAATCGTGAAAAACCGTTGGCGAGCCTCTCTCTCGTCATTTCCGAGGCACAGCCGAGACCCTACCAATCGCCCCGCGATGGGGTGGCCATCCAGCCGCCCGCGGCGACGCTTGACGGCGTGCAAGATGCGGCCAAGTGCTGGGCCGCCCGAGCCGGCGCGAACAAGGAGAATCTGGCGGTCTTTTACTTCTGCGGCCACGGCGCGTCGCTGGGACAGGCAGCCGCGCTGCTGCTGGAGGATTTCGGCAAACCGGGGGCCGAGTTCGACGGGGCGATCGAGTTCGACACCCTTCGCGGCACGATGCGCAACTCGCCCGCCATCCAACAAGCCTTTCTACTCGACTGCTGCCGCACCAATGCAGACGACTTTTACCGCAATGAAACAACCATCGGGTCGCGTATCGTCTCGATACCGTCCCTAATGCGCGGACACGACACGCCGGCGCAGCAATTCGTGCTGTTCCCCACGATCGACGGTGAGGAGGCCTTTGGCATCAAGGACAAGGTGAGCGCTTTCACCAGCTCGATTATCGACGCGATGAGCTTTGCCGCCGCCGATGGATCCACCGGCGTGTGGCGTACCACAACGGCAAAGCTTTTCGACGCAGTCAATATACTAGTGAGCTACCGGGTGCCTCCGGCGCTGGTCCGGCGCAGCAAACCCAATGCCCTTGATGCGAGCTCTTTCGAGTTCAACTTTATCCCCGAACCGACGACAGCGCGTTCGTACGTGACCATCTCGAACCTCGATCTGTGGGGAGATGTCGAACTGACGTGCGAGCGCGAGGACAGCGATGAACCGCTCCAGCACCGGAGTAGCAGGGACGCCGAGAACGAGACTTGCTGCTCCTTTACCCTCAACGAAGGGCGGTGGTGTTTCAAGGGCTCGCTTCCGAACCCACCACCGCCCACGGTCGCAGACTGCACACGGAGCCTGCGTGTGCCGGTCGCCTATGTGAAATTGGAGGTGCAGCCATGACTCAGTTGCAGCTCACGTTGCACCAGCCCAACGCGTACGGCCGGCTCGAAGCGGGCGCCGTCGCTTCCGTACGCCTGCTTGCCGACACCGAAGGCAAGACGGTCAAAAGATGGTGGAGTCGCGAGAAGCCGGTGTCGATCCTCGGCGACGTCGGTGCCGGGAGCGTCCCGGCTGTCTTTGATCTCCCTGGAGGCGGTATCTATGGGGTGGAGATCACGCGTCCCCGGGGGCCGGACATATACCGTGAATTCCGGGTTGGCGAGGGTGAGAGTCATGCCGAGACTATTTCGCTCGAGACCTCGCCGCACGAGTACCTTAGCTGGCAACAGTACGCCGGCGTCGTGCGCGCCAAACCCGATCAGCGGGAGAGTGCGAGCCTTCCATCGGTCGCCGAGTCGGCGCGGCTCGTCACGCTGCGCCAGCAAAGCCAGGAACAGATCGACTCGCTCTACGGTGGGGTCAAGGACGTACCGACGGCCTTTGCCGCCGACGTGCCCGCAACGCGCGATGCCTGGAAACAGGTTGGAGAGGCGATCCGCAGGGGCAGCCGGAGCTGGGCAACGGCGTCGCCGCTGCCAGACCTCACGCCGTCCTGGGACGCCGAGTATGCGACTTGGTTTTTGGGTTCCCCGGAGCCTGGCGAAGGGGTCGAGCTCATTCAGCAACTGAGGGACGATGCCCACGTACCGGATGCCCTCTCCGCCAAGTACCCCCGCTGGATGGCGTTCAACACCGAGGGACAAATCGACCTGGCCTCGGTGCCTTGGCCCTGGTGGGGTGGACATAAGGAAGAACATGAGAATATGCAGGTCGTATATGACCGCGTGCGCCCGAGCGCCGTCGATCGCGCCGTGCCCGGGCGACTCACGGTGAGTGTACTTGACCACCGGTGGTTCGGATTGCTCGAGTTTCTTGCCTCAGGCCGGTTGAGTCGCGCCGGTGCGATGTTTGATCAAATCTTCAGAGATGAGGATGCGGAGGAAGCGCTCTACGGCAAAGTCAAGGGCCCACTGGTGGCCACGGCCGGGGCAATTGTACTGATCGCCCGCGCCGAGAGCACGGAGAGGCAGCGCTGGGATCGATGGGTGCAGAACCTGAGCCGCTGGTTTCCCGGGATCCCGGATGGGTCGATCCTGCTGGGGTGCCGCCGCGTCGATCAGGCACGCAACAGTGCCGAGCTCGAGGCGGCCTACGGGCTGCTTGAGGACGGTGTCGCACGGGGCATTCCCTTCTTTGCGGCCACCATTCTGATGCTTTCACTCAGGCTGTCGCAGATCGCCGCCGACGTGCCCGAGGCAGATAACCTGCGCCGTTTCATTGCGCAGGTGTCGACGCGCGTCGATCCGGAGCAGGTTTTTACCGTGATTCGCCTGTAGAAAGGAGATAGCCATGACGTTCCGTCTGACCATGCACCCCGGCAACGACGGCGACTGTATCCAGTTGACCTGGGGGACGACCCCGACGCTGCACCACCTGATCGTCGATCTCGGCCGTAGCGCTACGTACTCGGCCATCAAGTCCAAGCTCGCGGGCCTGGAGAATGTCGAGCTCTTTGTGATGTCGCACGTTGACGCCGATCACATTGCCGGGGCCATCCCCATGGTGCGGGCAGACGCACCACCCTTCATGCCCAAGCGGGTATGGTACAACTCACGGCCGCAGCTCGCCGCGGCGCGAACGCGCTCGCCGATCCTTGAACCGCTGAGCGCCCGCCAAGGGGAGAAACTGGCGCGCGGCATCGTCCACTTTGGCTGGCCCTGGAACGCCGAGTTTGCGAGCGAGATCGTCTCTACCGACAGCCCGGAGGCAGCGGAACCGATCGCGATCGCCGACGGCCTGACCATCCGCCTGCTTTCCCCCAGCGACGCAGAACTGGTCAAGCTCCTGCCGGCATGGGATGCGAACCTCGCCGCCGCTAATGTGCGCACGTTCGATCCGGATGAGGATCCAGATCCGCTGAGCCCGGTGTTTGAACCCTTTGGTATCCCCAACGTAAGCCAACTGGCAGCCCGGGACTTTGCGCCCGACACCACCGAGACCAACGGCTCCGCGATCGCGTTTGTCGCCGAGTTTGCGGGCAAACGCGTCCTCCTCGCCGCCGATGCGCACTCTGATGTGCTCGAAACGGCCCTGAGACCGATGGCGGATTCCGAGGGCGGGGCCTATCGCCTCGACCTGGTTAAGGTCAGTCATCATGGTTCGAAAGCGAGCACCTCAGGCGATTTTCCAGGGCTCATTGACTGCACACGTTTTGCCATCTCTACCAACGGCAAGCAGCACAATCACCCTGACAGGGAGACCATCGCCCGGTACCTCGTCGCCGACCAGGCCCGAGACAAGACACTCTTCTTCAACTACCGCCAGTGCAACACAGATGTCTGGGACAGCGCCGCGCTAAAGGCGATGTGGCACTATGAAACTGTCTTCCCTGTCGATCAGGAGGATGACCCAGATAACGGTACACTGGTGATTGATGTTTGATGCTGCCGGAAGATCAGGCAAAGTTGTCACCACTGCACACCGGGTGCAGCTCAAATGAGGAGGTCGCCGTTTAGAGGCTGAAAGCCATCAACCGCAGTCCGCACGGATGCTTCTAGCGCAGTGCTCACGGAAACTGCGGAGGGCCATCTTCGGGGTCTCCGGTACAGTGAACAGGTATCACCGTTCGGATTCGTGAGATCGGAGGTTTGCATCCTCACGCCGTGACCTGGCCAGCTTGTTGCTAGGTATGTTGCATCATGGTCCTGTGCAGGTACACGACCAACGCCATTCTCGAACCTGACTAGGAGGTCAATCCATGACGGCAGACACCGAACCCAAGAAGAAACGGTCACCACTCATCCTAATCCTGATTGCTGCTGCAGTGGTCGTGTGCCTTGCCACAGTGTGCATCGCAGTTGTCGTGATTACCGGACCTGCTCCGGATGCGACGGCCACAGTGGCTGCAGAAGCACCTGAACCCACCGCGGAAGCGTCCCAGCCCACCGCAACACCGCGCCAAACAGATACGCCGCTCTCTCCCTCGGATACGCCCGAGCCCACGACCACACTCGTGTCTACAGATACGCCTGGGCCCACGGATACGCCAGAGCCAACAGATACTGCAGAGCCTACAAACACCGCAGAGCCGACGAACACACCCGAGCCCACCAATACGCCCGAACCCACACATACCTCTGAGCCCACCAGTACGGCTGTGCCGCCAACGGCTACACCGGATCAAGGTCTAGTTCCACCAGGAACCTACCTTGTGGGAGCAGACATCCAGCCAGGGCTCTACAAGGGACAGGCAGGATACGACATATTCGAATCCTGTTACTGGGCAAGGCTGAAGGATCTATCTGGCTCCATGGATGCGATACTGGCGAACGACAATAGCATAGGCCAGTACTATGTTGAGGTCAGAAGTGGTGACAAGGCACTCGAGACGGCCTGCGAGTTGGTGTTTCTTCCCTCTCTGCCAGCACCACCGGCAGAGTTCCCACAGTACATCGACCCTGGCATGTATCTCGTCGGCACTGATATCAGCCCTGGTACATATAGGGGGCAAGCTGGCGCCGACATCATGGATGCCTGCTACTGGGCTCGCCTGAGAGATGCCAGCGGAGATCTGGACTCGATCATCACGAATGACAATGCGACCGGGCAGTACTATGTCGAGGTTCAGCCTGGAGATTTCGCGTTGTCAACGATGTGTGACCTGGAGCGCGTTGGAGACTAGTCACCACGGGCGCCGCGGCTGAGGCTGTCCATGCAAGCAGATTCAGCACGACTTCCCGCTGCGGAGAATGATGCGGAATGGTTCTGTAGAAGTATATGTTGGGTGGTGACCAAACGTTGTCTGTGCATATGGAAGAGATAGATAATGGACCCGAAGCAAATCGTTGCCGATGGGTATGACAAGATTGCTGAAAAACATGAAGAATGGGCAAGCAGTGTAAGAATCGAGGAGCGGGCCAGATACACTGCCGTGCTACTCGAAAAGCTGCCTGAGGGTGCTGATATTCTTGAGTTGGGTTGTGGTTCTGGCATTCCGACGACTCGACAGCTCGCGGAAAAGTTGGCCGTTACGGGGGTGGACATTTCGGCAAGGCAGGTTGAACTGGCGCGGCAGCAAGTTCCCACGGCCAAGTTCATTCATTCGGACATGATCCAATTGGCATTTCCTGAAGGAAGCTTTGACGCAGTAGCTGCATTTTACTCGATGATCCATGTCCCTCGCCAGGAACAAGCAGAGCTTCTGTGCAAGATACGATCCTGGTTGCGTCCAGGAGGATTGCTGGTTGCAACCATGGGCGCTCGCTCAACCGAGGCCTACTTGACTGAGGATTTCCTGGGAAAGCCGATGTATTGGAGCAACTGGGATAGTGAAACCAACCGGCGCCTGGTCGGAGAAGCAGGATTGGGCATCATCAGCGCCAAGGAAGAGACGGCGGACGAGTTTGGAAAGCCGGTTACCTTTCTATGGATCGTTGCGCAAAAGCCAGTCAGCACCTAACGAGCAGCCCGATCACTCTATGCGTTTGGAGAAGAGTGGACATCGTAAGCCATAGCCCAAAAGGAGGCATGAAATGTTGATTTTTATCGGCGTAGGCCGCATCAAGCCGGGCAAAATGGGTCAAGCACTGGAAGCGGTAAACGCGTTCATGCCCAAGATCCGGACCGAGCCAGGTACACTCGAATACACCGTCTACCGCGGAGTCGACGATCCCAACATGCTCGCCTTTTTCGAAAAGTACGAGGATCAGGACGCACAGGCAGCCCATGGATCCTCAGAAGAAATGAAGGCCTTTCAACAAGCCTTTATGCCGTGCATCGATGGGCCACCAATCATGGGAGTGGTAGAAGAGGTTGCGTCCATACACCAATAGGTGTGCTATCGCTCTTGTCAAGCCACCCATTGAAAGAGCACTCAGCGCCTGCAACTGCTCAGCCTCGTGACGAGGTTTGCGCTTGGCGGCTCGTTGTCCTT
>JABAHP010001815.1_pt1 | contig 10350 bp, 12 predicted proteins | sample 7062081 | NCBI WGS metagenome assembly JABAHP01 (sample SAMN14534357, study PRJNA622989) | marine sediment metagenome | biome: marine biome [ENVO:00000428]; feature: marine pelagic biome [ENVO:01000023]; material: deep marine sediment [ENVO:00002113] | place: India: Gulf of Kutch | collected... | reverse complement strand
GGAACTAACGAATTAGCTCTGACCGTAGTATCCTCATCAATTTCGTGAATCAGATAAGTATAGTTGAACGCATGAGAAATTGCTTTTCTCCAAGTTCTATTTAAAACAAAACTATTAAAGGCAATATACCAGTAAATTGTACCATTGATAAAATCATTGACTCCATCTCCAGTCACCGTAATATCTGGATCTGCTTCAAAATCAGGCTTGAGGGAGGCAATTCCTTGACCTAAATAGTCAATATCTCCCGCTAACATAGCATTGTTAGCAGTAACCCCGTCTCTATAAAAAACCCAGACAATGCCATCAAAATAAGCACCAGTTCTCCAGTATCTTTCCCAACGTACTAATCTTCTTTCTGAATTAGGAATATATCTCAGTAATTTGAAAGGACCAGTTCCAATACATAAATCTTCCCCAAGTACTAACATTTCTTGGGCAGGGGTAGATTCATGACCTACAATAGAGCTTCCTGTATACGCTAATAAACCTTCAGCAGGTGCAAATGGTCTATTCAGGAAAAGCACAACTGTGTATGGATCTGATGCTTTATGCGCATCCCACCAAGCTCTACTTAACGTATCATTGAAGATTGGAATTCCATCTCCAAATTTATAAATAGAATGAGGAAAGGACATAACATGAGTGGCAGGATCTAAAGTTCCAGTCCAGTTACCGAAAAAGTTGATTCTTTCAAAGGTATGAATAACATCTTCTCCAGTAAAGAGCTGGCCATCATGGAAATATACATTTTCACGGAGTGTAAATGTAAAATTTGTTCCATGAACAGGATCACTTTGGAAATCCCAATCTGTAGCTAATCTTCCCACAAGTGGAAAGGCAGGATCAGCTAGATCAGTAGCAATGAGAGGTTCAACCACATGACGAAGCATGTCATTTGAAACACTATCCCATGTATCTACTGGATCCATTGTGACAGGATTGGAAGTGCTTGCTATTTTAAGGACTTCTCCAGATTCAGGAGCTTCAATAACAGTCAGCATAGCCAAAATGACGTTTCCAACACCAGATGCTGCTAATACAACTGCTAAGATGATTATCGCTAAATTTTTTTTCTCCATTTCCATAGTTAATACACTTATTTTTCTTTAGTTTATTTCAAAATTTTTGATTTATTAAAGTAATCTTTTTCAAGATTTTCTCTATTTTTATTTTTAGATTATAGATTAATTAAAACACGCAAATTTTTTATTTAAATATTATTCCTAATATTTCGGGGTGAATATAGTTTCCCACATATCAAGATATTCTGAAATGATTGATTTTTTCGAATTTTCAAAATATTAAAGCATAATTACAATTTATCTCGCAATTTTCGATTTCATCTTTTTATTAATTCTGATTTGATTTTCTAATTAAAGAAATTGAGAGAATTCTCCCAGAAGATATACTTCCAGGAGAAGATCTTATTTCTCTCAATACGAAAATGGAAAAGAAAAAAGAGAGAGAATAAATAAAAGAATGTAAATTAAAATTCCTATTTTTAAAACTCTTTCTTTTTAATAAACTTGAAAGTATTTTTATAAATTTTTGTAGTGTTTTTTATTTAATTTCTATAGAATTAAGACATGAAGAATTTTTATTTAAACCTTATATCTAATGTTTTCTTAAATTCTATTTTTCTAAAATTTCAAAATATTAGAAATCAATTAGTTTTTCTAATTCTTCAAGATATTAGAGAAATAAACCTTTATTATTAGTTATCTCTTTTAGTCAAAATATCTTGACAAAAAACCTCTTTAACTATAAAATTTCTTTCTATATTATCAGTAAATAGTTTAGAATATGATTTGTTGAAATACCAAACCAATAAATCTTAAAAAAGTTGATATTAAGTATTAAATTAAACAGAACTATAAATTTAAAAAAAGATCTAATATGAGTCATTATATTTTTCTGGTAACTGTACCCAATGAAGAAGAGGGTAAAAAAATAGCAAATCTTCTAGTTAAAAGTAAAATCGCTGCATGTGTAAATATAATTCATAATGTGTTATCGATATATAGATGGAAGGGAGAAATTGAGGAGAGTAAAGAGGTTTTATTACTTATCAAAACAATTGATGATAATAATCAACGCATAATACAGAAGATCAATGAAATTCACAGTTATGACACACCAGAATGTATTGGATTTAAAATCAAAGTAGGTTCTGAGAAATATTTAAATTGGATAACGGAAGTTGTTGAATAATTCCAAATTTTATTTTCTAATATCATGCTTAGCATTTTTCAAATAGATTGGATTTCTGTAGACATTGTCATAATTATACTCCTTCTTCTTCTACTAATATATGTAGAAATATTCAAAATTACTCATAGATGGCGTTATTCTTTTTCAAATGAAGATTTGATAAATATATCATTCTTATCATCATATAAGAAAGAGAAAAATCAAATTATTTTAGCAAAAAAATGGTGTTTGACTAGAAAACCATCCATTAAAGTAAGTTCTGACAATCTTCCTCTAATTTTAATATTTAGAACAAAAAGAACCAGCAAACTCTTAAGAATTTGCACTGAAGGGTTGAATAGTTATGGTTTTGATGTTATAAACATAAAAGCCAAATTTAAACATAGGCCAGATAATATAGCACAGGAAAAATATTTTATTGATGAATGGAAATCTTTAATTTCAAATATGCTTGATACATTTAAAATGAGAGAAGTGAAGATAAAAACAAATTATATTATTATTGATCATTCAAAAAATCTTTTAGATTATAAACTAATTTTAACAAATTTCGAGAGTAAAGGAATTATTAGAATTAATCCAAAGATAAATAAAAATAATCTTTTAAAATATCACAAGCTAAGCAATAACATTTCTATTAATTCAAAAATATATACAATATTTAGTGGAAAATCTGTATTTTTCTTTAAAAACACTTACCTTAAAAAGTTTTTATACAGTTTTTTTCTTCAAAAAAATTATAATTTAAAGCATTTAACTATAGATAACGCCAGAAATTCTTTCAAGTATTATGAAACAATCTTATTAGGAATGATCATTGATATTATAGAGAATAGATTACTAAAGTCATAAAATTAATATTGGAGTATGAAAAAAGAAAAAATTTCAAGAGATCATTTCGAAAGAAGAATATATTCTAAAGAAGATTGGACTCTCTTACAAATAAAAAGGGAGCAGGCAATTAAATTATTAGATATATTCGTTAATGAAGGTTTCAATCCATTTATTCACGGAAGCATTGCCCGTGGTGATATTCATGAGAGCAGTGATATTGATCTTGTATTTCTTCATCAAATTCCTCCTTTTCAAATAGAACTTATATTAGATAAGAATGGGTATAACAATTATTTTCGAGAAATTATTATGGCCACTCCCTCGGATTCGATTAAACTTTATATCCATTTAAGTGAAATTGAGTGTATTACGCTGCCTTTATCTAAATTTGAGAGAAAATCTATGGACTTTTATGATTTTGGGGGAAAACTAGATATACATCAATTAAAAATGGATATAAGAGTCCCAGGTATTGATAAAAGATTGGTATTAATCAGACCAAATTCAGAAGGACACGAAGAATTCTCTATAATTGGCAATGAGGCCAATATTGCGAAAGAAGTAGGAGTTAACATTGATATTATATATGAAAGGGAGAAAGTACTTTTGAGAAGAGAAAAATATGGAAGAACTGGAGTATTTCTAAAAAGATCAATTCAGATAAATGAAACTACAGAAGAAGTTTTAAAAAAAATGGCAAAAAGCAAATCTATTATCAGAAAAAAATTATTTAAAAAATGAAATTAGTGAAATTGGCAAAAACTAGAGGAGATACTTACTACATTAAGGGAAGAAATATTCCTAAAGGATGTAAGTATTGTTTAAAAGGATCTAAAGTAGTTTTTTTTTTAAATGGAATATGTCAAAAACCAGAACATTGTTTCTGGTATTGTCCAATATCAGAAGAGAGAAGAGGTAAAGCAATAACATTTGCTGATGAAATTGAAATTAATAATAAAGAGGAATTACTCGTAGAGATTGAAAAAATAAGTGCTCAGGGTATGAGTATCACAGGGGGAGAACCACTTTCAGAATTAAATCTTGAGAAAACTATTGATTATATTATTTATGTTAAAAATGAAAAAGGAAAAAAATTTCACATTCATTTATATACAAATGGTATTAATTTTAATGAAAATATTGCTAATAGACTTTCTATTGCGGGTTTGGATGAAATAAGATTTCATCCTGCGAGAAAACATTGGAAAAATATTAAATTGGCTTTAAATAAAAATATTAGTGTAGGGGCCGAAGTTCCAGTAATTCCTAGAATTGATTATATGAAATATCTTGAGGAATTTGTATTTTATTTAGATAATATTGGTGTGGATTTTATAAATTTAAATGAATTTGAATTTTGTTTTCCTAACAGTCAACTTCTTAAAGAACGGGGTTTCGAATTAAAAAAAAATTCAATCGCTGCTGTTATTAATAGCCAAGAATCCGCGTTTAATTTAATTCGCAAAATAGGAATGAAGGTAAATATAAAAATGCATTTCTGTTCGATAAGAGCTAAAGATTATCATCAATTAAAGAATCGATATATTCGGAGAGCTAAGAATATTAGATTACCTTATGAAGTAATCACTGAAGAAGGACTCTTATTATATTCTCAAATTGAAGGAGAAAAAAAAGATCTGGATAAGTTTTATGAAAGGTTAGTATATGACATAAAAGTTCATAAATATCAACTCAACTATGATAAAAATTGCATCAAAATGCCGTTCTATATTTCAATTGAAGATCGTATAGTTGCTTTAATAAAGCAATATGAATTAGAAGGTTTTATAATAGAAACTACCCCCTTTAGACGTTTAAAATATAAACAAATAACAGAAAAAACTCCAATAGAAATATTTAAGGATGAATATGGGTTTAATAGAAATTAAAAAAGTAAACTCAAAAGATTTAGCGCAAATCGTAAATCTAGAAAAAAAGGTATTCAAAAAAAATGCATTTTCTAAAGATTTATTGAAAAACCTGGTACAAAATAATACAATCTTTTTAAAATTGGAAAAACGGAAAGTTAGAAAAGAAATAATTGGTTTTATAATAGTTATAAGAGACAAAAGCGAAAGAGTAAATATGATTAATTTTCTTATTAAACCAAAATTTCAAAATAAAGGCTATGGTTCATATCTTCTTCAAAAAACTATAGACGATATAAAAAAAATGAAGGGAATTAAAAAAATCGTTTTAAATGTTCAAATAAGCAATTTAGCAGCAATTAATTTGTATGAAAAATTTAAATTCAAAAAAAATCCACACATTCTTAAGAATTACTATCAATCTGGGGAAAATGCTTATTTAATGGAATTAGAAATTGACTAAAACTAAAACTTATAAATAAATTCTATTATATTTTTTGTAAATATCAACTTATTTATTTTACATTAATATAAAATTAAAGGTGTTAAATAAAAATGGCTCCCGTAGATAAAGAATTACAAGAAGAAATTAAAAAAGGCGTTTCACTTCAAAAGGTCGATGAAGAAGAGTTAAAGAAAAGAGAAGAAGAAAAAAGGAAACGCATGGAAGAGTTAGAAAAAGTTAAAGAAGCTTTAGGAAATAAATAATAGTTCTTACTTGCTTAATTGAGTTAGATTTTATCTTTTTTATTTATTTTATTTTTCTTTGGTATAAAATTTAAGCTAATTTGAATTAAGCTTTTCTTAAATTTTGAATTATTTATAAATATATACCATTTTTTAATGAGTTAGTTTTAGATTTGAAAATTCTCAATATAGATCAAAAACACAGAGAAATATCGGTTAAGACTGAAAGCCTTAACGATTTGTGGTCTCTTTATAATATTATCAATAAAGATGATGAAGTGTCTTCCTTAACTCAAAGAAGAGTTGTTCTTAAAGAAGGGACTTCAGGAGAGCGAAAATTGATGAAATTAAAACTTAAAGTTGAATCTGTGTCTTTTCATGAATTTTCAAATCGATTAAGAATAAAAGGTAAAATTTTGGAAGGTCCAGATGATTATGTTAGCTTTGGGACGTATCATACATTTAATATTGAAGTTTCTCAAAAGTTAACAATAATTAAAGAAAAATGGTTAAAAAATGAATTAAGAAGACTAAAAGATACTTCAAAATTCGAGTCAAATTTTATTACTCTAATTATAGCAATTGAAACTGGTTTAGCAACATTGTCTCTCATTACAAATTTTAGTCATAAGAGGATAACGACAATTAGAAAAAACATACCTGGCAAAAGATATGAACAATCTTATAGAAATAAGGCATTAAATGAGTTTTTAAAAGATATCCAAAAAGTTATTATAGAAAATATATATAATTTGGATATAAATTTAATCATTGCTTGTGGACCTGGAAATACTAAAAATAAATTGATAAATTTTCTACAAAAAACACCTAATTTTGACTTTAAAGGTAAAATTGAGTCTTTACATGCAAGTTCTGGAACTGAAAGCGCAATAAGAGAAGTTTTGAACTCGAAAAAATTAAAAAATCTTAAGAATAAAATTAAAGTCTTGCAAGAGGCTGAAAAGATAGAACATATTATGACCCTATTTGCCACTGATGCAGATCTTATAGTAATAGGCCTTGATGAGGTGTCTGAAGCGTCTGAAAAAGGAGCAATAAAAGAATTATTAATAGCAGATATATTAATTAGAGGAACTTCTAAAAAAAATAAATTAAGAATTGAAGAAATTATAACTAATGTGGAAGATAGTGGCGGTCAAATCAATATAATGAGCTCAGAAAACCTTACTGGAGAACAATTAGTAGGTTTAGGATCAATTATAGGTATTTTACGATACAAATTTTAAAGTATATTATGTCTAATGAAATTATTTATGTGGATGAAAAATCAGAGATTTCTTTATTTGGCATAGATTTTCTTGGTATCATCGATAGGGGGACTAATGTAATTGAAATTAAGCCTTTAACCTTATGCAATTTGAAATGTAAGTATTGCTTTGTAAGTGCAGGAGATTATGATACAAATTTCATTGTCGATCCAACCTATTTAATTAAGAAAGTAGAAGAAATTGTTTATGTTAAAGGGAACCACGATATAGAAATTCACTTTGCTCCATATGGAGAAATACTCCTTTACCCAAGTTTATTCAATTTAATTGAAGAACTTTGGAACATAAAAGGCATTGAAACTATATCACTACAAACAAATGGCTTATTGCTTAATGAGGAGATTATTAATAAATTGGAAGAAGCTAAAATAACCCGAATAAACATTAGTTTAAATTCATTAAGGTCAGAGAAAGCTAATTACTTATGCAATAGTAAAAATTATGATTTAGAAAATTTACTGAAAAACATTTCACATTTATTAAATACCACAATTAATGTGCTACTCGCACCTGTCTGGTTTCCGGGGGAAAACGATGAAGATATTGAAGAGATTATTAAATATATAAAAGAATTAAGGGAAGAGGGCTATTCGAAAAAGAAAATACAGATAGGTATACAGAAATATTTGATCTATAAAACAGGCAGAAAACTAAAGAAAATTAGACCTAAAACCTGGGGGTATTTCTATAAGCAACTAACCATCCTTGAAAAGAAATATAAAATTAAATTAAAATTGGGACCAAAAGATTTTGGAATTCACAAACGAAAAACTGCGGCATTCTTGAAAGTTCAAACAAATGATTTATTAAAAATAAAAGTAATTTCAAAAGGACGATGGGAACGTGAATATATAGGAAAAATTGATAATAAATTTGGAATAAAAATTCTTTTAAATAAACCTATTATTCCATCAGAAGAATTTATTGGAAAGGAAATTCAAGCAAAAATCATAAAAGCTAATTACAAGGATAATATATTAACCGCTGTCTTTTCAATATAAACTTAAATATTAATAATATTATATTATTCAAAATAACTAAATCATATACTAAATTTATCAAATACTTTAATAATCAATAGAGAGGGAATGTAAATGAGTCCTATAATTACGCACGAAGATGAATTAGAATTAGCAAAGCTAGAGAAGGAGCTAGTCTCTCAATTTAAAAAATTAGCTAAAGCACAAAAAAGTCTAATTAGTTCTCAAATTAAATATGCGGAGAATATAAGTAATGCTAATAATATCCGAGAAATGCTAAATCGGACTTTTAGAGATGTATTAAAACAAATGCAGACTCTTGCCCGAGAACATAGATCTAATATTAAAGACGAGGAAGTGAACTTATATAAAGATATCATTTCAAAAAATGATGGATATATTAAAGCAAATAATATATACTTAAATGCGATAAAAGATCTTGCTGTACAAAAAGATTATTTAGTACAGAAAAAAGAAGAATTTGTAGAATCATTAGCAGAGCTCGCTAATAAAAGATCAATAGTAATAAAAAGAGCATTAGACGCTGAAAAAGCAAAAAACAAACTAATTGATGGTGATAAATTAAACATCCTCGACCAACAATTAAATGATGTCCAGAGAGATTTTGATAGAGCCCGAGATATATTCATTAAAAAAATATATCAGTTTACTGAGGTAAGAGATGAAATCAATACCCTCTGGATTAAATTAAAAGACACGATTACCGAATTGAGTTAGATCTAACTTTTCTTTTCTTTTATATATTTTTTTTCAAAAAATTAATTGACCTTTAACTTAAATTTATTAAATTAAAATCTATTAAATTACTAGATAATATTAAAAATTACCAGACTAAAAGAGTTAATATGTGTGCTGAAGAATTTGCAAGCTTCTTAGATAGTACTCGAAAAGCGCCATTGGAAGAAAAATTAAATGCTTTTGGTGATATCATTGAAAAGATAATGTCTATTGTTCTACGCATCCCTGATTTAGTAGATCAATCCTTAGGTACTGTAAATGATAAAGTATCAAATTTACAGAACCAAATTAATTCTCTTAACAATCAAATAAGATCAGGAGGTGCTCCAACAGCAGCTGCAACATCTCCAGTAGCCGCACGTGCACCCGGAGGTACGCCAGGAGGTCCACCTGGAGGGCCCCCTCCACCCCCACCCGCCGGTCCACCTGGAGGTCCTAGAGGCCCTGGCACTGCTCCTGGTCCTAGTAGACCTGCTAGTCCAGTATCACTAAGGGGGGCAATTATGGGCGAGTTAAAGAGCCTGTTCGCCAAACGCAAGAATCAATCTGGCTAATTTACGCTACCAAACGCTAAAACCAATCAATTTTTTTTACAGATTAAGATTTTTTATCTATATTTTGAATTCTATACCTAATCTGAATAATTATTTTTTTATTATTGATGGAATTTCTAATGGATTTTTCCTTAAAGGTAAGAATTTTAAAAATTTTAATTTGTAGGTTGATTTAGGGCGTGTAAGCAATTGGTTATCTTCTATTCATAAAAAATCCAAGCAATCCGTATCTTTAATTTATTCCGGGAGAGTTTTAAAGACTCTGCCAAATTTAATATAATTTTCTTATACTTAATCCAAAATAAATTTTCAAAATTGAATTTTATTTAAGAAAATAGCATTGAACTGGATTTATTAAAACTCTAAAAATCCAGGATCATCAAATATATCTTCAATTTTTCTTTCTTTCTTAATCTTTGTATCACTTTCAGCAAATAGAGATTCTTCATCAGTTCGAACACCTCGTTCTAATTCTTCAGTATCAAGCTTTAATAACGCATCTTTTTCTAGTTGCTTATATTTTTCCGCTCGTATCTTCCAATTATCAACTTCTTCTAAATTGACGTTATCTTCATCTAATAAGATTGCTGCTTTAGTTTTACATAAATCTGATAAAATAGAATAAGATAAAGCAAGTTCCCCCCACTCATTTTCTTCTTTTAATCTAACAATACGTCTTTCTAATCTTTGCAATTCTTGATCAGCATAATATATGTCAATAAAATCCCCAAAAGCATCGACGGGTTCTGAAATTGAATTTACTAAGACTTCTTTTGTTAAACCACAATTTCCACATTTTACCGTTGCAAAAGCACCTTTCTTTTTAATATCTGTGACTTTTACACTTTTTTCACCGCATTCAAGGGAGAGTTGGAAACCAATCTACTCATTCTGGGCAGGTGAAAATTTTAGGGACCCTTTTTACACGTTTTGGGCTTACTTGTTTACGCTTTCTTCTTCCCATTGATATCACACTTAATTAGGATAAAATTCTATAAATATTCAATAAGAATAAAGAAAGGGGAAGCTAAAATATTTTTGCTTTTATGAGAAAAACACTAAAGGACAATAGTAAAATTTTTTAGGAATGAATAATTATCATAATTACTCTTTTTCACTGAAATGCTTGTACTATTTAAAAAAAATGAGTGGATTTTAGGTATGG
>JABAHP010000693.1_pt1 | contig 10350 bp, 6 predicted proteins | sample 7062081 | NCBI WGS metagenome assembly JABAHP01 (sample SAMN14534357, study PRJNA622989) | marine sediment metagenome | biome: marine biome [ENVO:00000428]; feature: marine pelagic biome [ENVO:01000023]; material: deep marine sediment [ENVO:00002113] | place: India: Gulf of Kutch | collected... | reverse complement strand
TCAAGCATGCCCGGCCCTGAGATATTATTGATACCCGATAATGCAGCTAGGGTTGCACCGATTGATGTTTCCAGTCCCGCCTGAGCATCCAGCAATTTGGCATCGGATAGACCGATATAAGCCTGCGTGGGAAGATCGAGATATTTTCCGATCTCATTGTAGGCGCAGTCTATCATCTGCGTCTCTATCGCACCCATGGGAGTAGTCTCATATCGAACGTCAAATATGGCAGGAGAACCGCCATACAGAACCGGGGTGCCGGGATTTGTGAGCTGGCTTATAGCGAGGCCGCTTAATGTTTCCGCGGTATGCTGTACCAGAGTTCCCACTAACGTAACGGGCGACATAAAACCGGCCAACGGCATTGCTATATATTCTACAGGGATCATATGTTTGGCGCAGTCAACCACATTCTGGGAGGTAACATCGCTCCATTTAAGAGGCGAGGTCGGACAGCAGGAAAAAATCGTCAGGGGCTTTTCTGCAAGCTCCTTGCCGGATCCGCGAACTGCCAGCTGGAGGTTTTTCATTATCTCGAATGCCTCGATTGTAAATGCTCCGGTTACTACAGGCTTCTCGCAGTACAGCAGACTCAAAAACAAACGATAGCTGTCGGAGATTTTTGCCTCGACATCGGCGGGGATGAAAGCTGTGCTTTGCGAGGCGATATGATCCATACTTGTCATCAATTTGGCATAGCGAATGTAATCTGCCGTCGTGGGCTTGCGGATTTTGCCTGACGCATAATCTAGAACATTGATTGCGGCTGAACCGGGAGTAAAATTCACATTATCTTCTGAAAGGTCTACGGCTTCGTTTCCCATGCTGTCATAAAGTTTGAACGAGCTTGGGGCAGATACGAGCGCTTTGTTGATTATCTTTTCTGTCAATGTGGCGCGGTAGTTGTCCATCCTGACATCTGCGCCATTATCCGCGAGCATTTCCAATATTGGCTTATTATGTATCTCAACCCCTATTTTGCAAAGTATATCAATCGCCTCCGATACTATCCTCTCGAGCAGTCCTTCCTCCAGAAACTCTAAAGTTGGCCTCATCTTATCTCCCTTTGCCGAATACCTCTTATTAACAAAAATATACGGGATATATAAAGCTATATATCCCGTTTGAGCAAGAAAATTAATATAATGAATGGAATGATGAATCCAGGCATCAACTTCAGCAGTCCGGCTCGCCGTCGCCATTGGTGTCGCAGGGACCATCTCCGCCTACGAAAACATAGTTGATGATCCAGACAGCATCCGATATATTGCAGCTACCGTCGCAATTGGTGTCGCCGGATTCCAGTGGCTGCGGTGCATCTCCCCCGACGAAAACATAATTGATAATCCAGACCGCATCACTGACATTAATGGTGGTATCGCCATTGGCATCGCCGCATGTATATGATGGTCCGGCTATGGTCGTAAAACTCCACACCGGCCCTGAAGTGGTGTCGCCATATATATCACGTGCGGTTATATGCCAGTAATACTTCGTTTCCAGATCGAGCTCATCAGGTGGATCAAAAGTTGTATCTGCTTGATCGGCGCTTGCCAGGGGCGGCGGAAATTCGTTGCCAAAATGAACATCGAAAGTCAGCTCCTGCCCCTCCGGATCTGAACAATGCCAGTTCAGAATAACATCAGGATCAATATTCAGCGCACCATGTTCGGGGTATGGATTAGAAGGTGGATCAGGAAGCTCATTGAAGTTGAAAACACAAACTCCCCATCCTGAATACGCCGGCTCCATCCATTGATCGATCACATGTCCCTCTTTATCGAACTTGTATATCCTCCCCAGCACACCATCAGTGCTTTCCGCAGTCCAGAAATAAGTGCCGTCGTACCATAGCCCTCGACAATTCGGCGAGGGTGGGGTGAAGGCACTGTCAGGCAATTCGGTCAAGGTTGGCCAGGTGGAAACATCATAGCATTTGATGATATTGGCATCATTTTGCATCCAGAGATGCGCTCCGTCCCATGCCAGCCCGAAGACATCCTCATCAAATGAAGCCACCCCGTCTTTATCGCCGTTAAAGAAGTAGCGGTTCATGTCCCATTCATCGACATAGAAATATGTGCCGTCAAAGGCGACCGCATAAAAATAATACAACGACCAGTCATCGACTATAACATCGAGATCGCCTGTATGTGGATCTACCTTCAGCACCCGCGGCGCGAATGCCTCGGCGGCATAGATTTCATTGCTGACCACTTCCAGCCCGCAGAAATGATAGTTCTCATATTCGAAATAGTGATGCACGCTGCCATCCATATTCAGGAAATAAATACGCGAGAAGAATCCCTGGTTGGCTGTGTATACCATCAGTTCTTCCCCCGAAAGAAATGGCACAAACAGGATGATAATGGCAATCGAAAAGAGAATTATGATTTTGATAAAATTATTCATGTTGTTCGCCCTTGAGCAGTATTTAATAAGCGTCTTTAATATTATAATGAAATTGGCTGTATAGTCAAGGCTTCACATTCTAACANNACCATACCGTCGCAGTTGACCTCACCGGATTCATAGGGATCAGGCGCCTGTCCTCCTATGAATACGAAGTTAATAATATGAACCGCATCGGAAACATTCACAACTTCATCGGCGTTGGCATCACCGCAGATATATTCAGGCTCAGCAGGAATAATCTCGATAGAGCAGACCATAGTATCCGCGCTTACTGGAATATTATTATCCGACAGCTCAATTGTAAAACTATATGACGATTCCCACGTAGGTACACCCTCAAGAACAGCCACAGTGTCGCTTGTAGTAAAGCTCAGACCGTAAGGAAATTGACCCGTAATCTTGCTCCATGTATATGGCCTCTGACCACCCAGCCCCAGAAATTCATGATAATAGGGCTGTCCAATCTGGCCATTTGGCGGAGGATCGCAGTGGATTATGACTTCCGTATCACAGGCATCCCCAACACCGTCACCATCTGTGTCCCATTGATTGGCATTTGGCACATCATAGCAGTTGTCGCACGCATCCCCGACGCCATCCCCATCAAAATCCTCCTGGCCTGCATTGGCAACATAAGGGCAGTTATCGTCATCGCATGTGTTAGCGGGAAATCCGGGATTCCCGTAGCCGTCATTATCGCTGTCAGTGCATAGATCGCAACTGTCCCCCAACCCATCAACATCCTGGTCGTTCTGGTCTGGATTATAAATCAGGGGGCAGTTATCAGTGATGCAGGTATTATCGGGATAACCAGGATCTCCGAATCCATCACCGTCACCATCGACGCATACCTGAGTTATAATTGTAAGATGCTGTATATCGCTCAGCTGGGGNNGGTATCCCGGAAATGATGCCCAGTCCCGCATCCAGCGTAAGGCCATACGGAAGTTCACCGGCGGTCAGATCCCATGTATATGGCGGCGTGCCTCCGATGGCATCGATTTGCTGGTAATAGCTTTCATTTAAATCTGCTTTCGGTAGAGTGAGAGTCAGGATTTCTACTTCGGGGTAAGAGTCAACTACGGTTACTGCCCTGAACAGGAAGTTTCTGGCGCTGCTTGTGATTTCATCGATGGGCTTCCATACGCCATCTTTCTTCATACTGCTCCGAACAGGGATTGTATCGATCCCCGGGCCGGCAAGCAAATATATCTGTTCATTTGTACCCGGATCTATCGGATTTACTCCAATATGAAAAGACTCCCCTTCGGAAAATGTAATATTCTTTTGAGATACATCAACCGAAACCCAGTTATATTGATAGTTTCCGTTAACCGTAAAGTCGACCGAATCAATAATAGAGGTGGGAAAAGTGCCATCACTGTTCCAGATATATAATCTTAGCATGGGAGCAAATTCCCAATCAAACTTGAACATAACTTCAGTAAGGCTGCAATCCTGTTCAGCTATAAAGCGGGTATTGGCGTGGGTATATTGAGCGTAGTTAGGCATCGGCATAGTCCATGTAATGTTGTCGGTATCATATTGCAGAAATCGCGACGTTGTTTTTTCCTGTACTCTCAAGGTCGGATCGCCGATTAATGTCATCCCGTAATACCAGCACTTCTCCCAGTCTTCAAAGCCGTACTCTGACTGGGCATTCCACCAGTCAAAGTATGCCTCGCCGATCGGTTTCTGCTGGCCCAGCGACGGATAAAAATCATCAAACTCCAGCATCGAGCCGGTCTTGGTGCTGCCAAGTGCAGCCAGGCCATAATCCTGACAGAAGACATACCATCCGGCCATATAATTCATTGTGGTGTATCTGGCATTGGAACAGGCGAACAGGTTGTAGAAATAAGCGACCGGATCAATGGCTTTTAGCTCCATGACATCAGTATCACCCCAAATATCTCCCGGCCTCTGGAAAGTATGATAGGTCGAGGTCGAGTGTACGCAAACCTGAATGAACTCATAAGACTGAGGCAGCCTGAATTCATAGTCTGTATCCCAGGTATCATATGTATCATCAACAAAAGTCCTCTCACCAAAACCATAAGCCGCGCAATAATTCCACCAATCCGATGTGTATGCCCAGTCATCATCAACATAGACCAAAGCCCTGTTCAATACCGGCGCCAGCCCGCATCTGTACTGGTGATTTTTATAAAAGTAGTTCTGCAGAAGCGAGATTTCATCGGTACCGTCAAGGTTCAACGGCGATGCTGTCAGCCTTCCCAGCCATATATCGGGAGCGACATTTCCGCTATGGGTGTCATAGAGTCCGTCACTATCGTAATCTCCAAAAGTACCGTCCATATCCATATAAAATAAATCCGTAGGGAATTCTTCATGGCCCCTCTTATCCCAGCAGCCATCAATTTCGTACCAGGCCACCGGAAAATCCCCCACCAGCACGCATCCATCAAGCCCGGATGAATAGAGCCCCTGAAGGAAGGCTCTCATATTTTCAGGCGTGCCGCCCGATGAACAGTAGATATCGACATCGAAACCTTCGCCGGCAACATCCAGAGAATAAAGATCTATTTCCGCAGCGATCTGGCTGCATAAATCGGTATTGACAATAATTGAAAAACCAGGATTCTCCCGTACACCCGACAGCCCCTTTATCGATTTGATGTGGGACGCCTGAAATGGCCTCGGCTCCGGCTGCGACGCCTTCCACTCCTCATAATTGACCGGCTGACTGCCGTCAAGACTTATCCACTGTGTTACGAGATGACCGCTCCTGGCGCCTATTCCATCATCCTGTCCATTGAGTATTGATGCAAAAAGCATCGTTGTAATGAATAAAATACCCGATGAGAGGAACCTCCCAAACATGTCTCTACCCTCCACAGTTAGACTTGATTTCCACAAAAATCCGTAATTGCAGGTGCAGTTATATGCTCTTACCAGTTATGATAATATAATTGACCCTTTAGTCAATTAAAATCAAATGCCATTAATCGATAATTTTTGTGACTACCATATTGCCGTAATATCCGGAGGATTCGCATGACTTCAAATCAGCGGGTGCGTCCAACTGCAGAATGGGCGTTGTACCTGCTTCGAATTTGTCCTGGCCGATAGAATAAAACAGGATTCTTGTTTCGCCATCCTTGTATATACTCTTAATGTTAAAATCATTATAAAGCACACTAAATCCAATTTCCCCTTCGAATACAAAAAGAGTGGCGCCGAGGTCGATTCTTGATTCCAATGAAATTACATTTTCATGGATAATAACATTCACAGTGTCTGCAAAATGCTCCAGATGGCTGGTTCCAATCGCATCTCCCATTATGACTCTATTCATATACTGGAGATCTGCGGTAGTCGGAAATATTCTGTCATGGTTTGTATCTGAGGCTCTGAGCTGCTTCGCCCTGTCTATAGTAAAAACCGATTCTCCAGAAATGAAATATTCTGCTAGAAGAAATAGATCAGTAAGTTCATAGCTTATATTGTTCAGATTAATATCTCCCACGGCCACGTCGATTGGCTGGGCACAGGCAATGTCGACACCGCCATGATAGAAATCGATTCCGCCGTTGGCCGAAGCGTCCTGACAGGAATCAAATATGCCGTAAATGTGATCATCTTCATCAATTGTGCCATCCTCTGGGATGGTTTCAACATATGGATCTAAAGGATCGGTCCAATTGCGCCGGTATACATGCTCCGATATCGCCCAATAATTACCTGGACCGTAGTAGATTACATTATCATCGCAATCTTCCCAGAAGAAATTTACGGGCACAAAATGGCATTCATACACACGATCATCAGTGACCCAGAATTTCAGGTCTAGGACATGAATAGAATCGGTTTCCGCTTCAATCTGCGAGATAGACATGAGTTCACTACCAGATGAATTCGTTCCCGCAATCCCGGTCATATCTAAAACACCCAGCAGTGTATCATAGCCTGAATAGACCTTTGAAGTATGAATAAGGTCCTCCCATCCATGCAGCATTTCGCCCGGTTCTACATCGATAAATGTCAGTGCATCAGCATTGTATGAAATTTTCAGATTAAAACTGTCGATCTGAGGGAGCGAATCAGCAATAATATAAAGCGGCAAATTGACATAAGTACCTTGAAAAACTCCGATTGATTCATCCCCACCAAGTAAGCCAATTCTCAGAGACCATCCCACATCAAAATCCTCCGGCCCGGTGCTGCTTGTGCAGAATTGTGTGCCAATACCAATAACCAAAAAAACTGATACATATTTAATCAACCAGTGTATTTTGTTTTTTGCACTCATATTTACCCTTCCAGTGAAAATCTTAATATCTAATCAATCACTCGGGTCACGACCATATTTCCATAATATCCTGTCGATTCGCAGTATTTCAGGCTGGTTGGAGCGGCTAATTGAAGAACTGGTGTTGTGCCGCTTTCAAACTTAGCCTGATCAGTAGAATAGAATATAATCCTGGTCTTCCCATTTTCAAATCCGCTCTTGATATCAAAGTTTCTTGTAAGCGCTGAAAATCCCACCTCTCCTTCGAAAACAAAGAGGGTAGCACCAAGGTCGATTCCTGATTCCAATAATACTGTTCCTTCCTGGATGATAACATTTACAGTGTCCTCGAAATGCTCGAGATGGATGAAATCAATTGCATCACCTGTTAAAATTGTGTTCATGTACTGAAGGTCAGCGGTTGTTGGAAATAATCCATCACGATTTCTATCGCAGGCTTGGAGCTGTTTTGCTCGGTTAATTGTGAAAACCGATTCCCCGTAGATAAAGTAATTGGCCAGAAGATAAATATCTTCGACCGTCTCATGCAGACCATTAAGGTCTATATCGCCAACGTACGTGTATATAGGATCGATTACCGGGGCAACATCTATCCCACCCGCATAAAAGTCTATTTTACCATCCGCGTCAGCTGACTCTTCACGACAGATATCAAATATGCCATATATATGATCATCTTCATCGACACTGCCATCCTCAGGCAGCAGCTCAACATATGGTTCTGAAGGATTGATCCAATTGATCCGGAACACTTTATCAGAGATGGCAATGTCATGACCGGAATTGCAAAAGATCATATTGTCGCGGCAGTTTTCCCAATAGAAACGCACCGGCAGATATTGACATTCATACTTGGGGCTATCATATAACCAGAATCTGAGCTTCAAAAGCTCAACTGAATCAGCATATGAGCCCACCTGCCCACTCGGTGAGCCTGCTGTATTGAGTCCTGTCATTTTTATGACCCCCACCAGGTTCGTATCCACAGCATAAACCTTCGGGCCGTATGTAGGCTCCGGCCACTGATCAAGAACCTGACCTGGCTCACCCTTTATGAAGATCATGGCCCCAGCGTTGTAGGCAACCTTAAGATTGAAACTGTCTATTTGCACACCCGAATCTGCATCTAAAAGAATGGGCACATCTACAAAACTCCCCGGAAAAACCCACTCGGATTCCGCGCCTGCACCCAGATGACCAACTTTGAGGGCCCAGATTGCCTCGAATTCCTCGGGTGCGGTGATTTCACTGCAAAATTGTAATAGAGAAAAAATGACAAGTATGACAATCGCGAAAGCCATCACAAGGCCTTTTCGCCCGGCACAGGATATTGTTGATCTCATAAAAGTATCCCTATCATCTTAGAGGTATCTTCGTGATTTTGGTCTATATTTTAAAAATAATCAAAGATGATTCTTGGTCAAGCAGAAACTTGGGATTGGGAGTCAAATTTATCCCGGTGTCATACGGTCAGTTTCTCAAAATACCGCTCAGGCCGAGGGAGTGCCATAGTCGGAATTTTTTATGATATCCATGGCCCTATCATATCCAATCTGCAATCCACGCTCCAGCTTCTTGCGGTCGAAATCCAGTGTATCCACAACCTGCTCCTTCGGTGCTATGACTGTGAATTTGATATTACGATAACGCGGCTCAAGGCAATCCTGATCGACAAGCTCATTGATAAATTTCATATAACCAAGATCCTCGTTAGCCCCCTCATTCAGTATGATCTCCAGCGTGCGTTCGGCAATATCCTCTATATGCGGACGGAAGGTGCGCCTATCCAGGGTCAATGGCGAACATAGCAACATGATGATCTCGTCGCAGCCATACTCGACCGCTTCCCTCAATGGCGTCTGGTTCCGCAGGCCGCCATCATAATAATGTCTGCCCGCAATCTTTACCGAGGGGGCATATATCGGCATCGAGGCCGAGGCAAAAACGAATTCATGTAAATGCTCATGAGCCGACCGGTCCTTGTCGCCGGCGTGAATTGTATAATAGAGTGAATCCTCAAAGCATGTGACTCCACATCTAAACGGGATCTTGAAATCATCCTCGGCCACATTTTTCCGGATCAGGTTATAAAGCGGTTTGAAATCGTAAATGGCTTCAATATTGAATCTGGTGAGTTTGAGTTTTGACCAGAGATATTTCCAGCCCAGCTGCCAGATGCTGTATCTCCTGATATAGATATCCGATTCTTTTATCCTGCTCCAGATCTGATATAGCTTATCAATTTTTCCCTGGGCGACCATGGCGGCCTGCAGATTTCCGGTCGAGACTCCGGCAACCATATCCGGCCGAATACCCATTTCTTCCATCGCTTTTATAGCGCCGACCTGAAAACATCCAGCTGCGCCGCCTCCAGAAAAGACTACTCCTAACATCTCAACCCCTGCTTTCCGCTGGACCTCAGTGCTCCAGACTTCGTGGTTCTAGAAATCCGCTGTTTGACAAAGATATGGTTCAAACGAGAATTATGCAATGCCCATAAAAACAAATGGAGATGAAGGGATTCGAACCCTCGACCTACGGCTTGCAAAGCCGCCGCTCTCCCAGCTGAGCTACATCCCCATTTAAAATCTGTAACTGTCCGGCCAAAAAGCCTTCATGACATGTCATTCTAACGGAACAAAGTGACCAGAGGATCTCTCTCGATTCAGACAGATTCTTCGCTTCGCCCAGAATGACGGCAAATATTAAAATATTTACCGGCTCTAAATTATGCTTTATAACACGCCGGTCAATAAAAAAAGTTCCTGGCGAACCAGGAATAAAATATGGGCCTAACTGGAGTTGAACCAGTGACCTCACGCTTATCAGGCGTGCGCTCTAACCGTCTGAGCTATAGGCCCATTAAAACCACGAATTTCAAATTTATAAGCCAGAAATCGTTTGTCAATAACTATTTCGGAATTTCCGTCCAAATTATTTAACCATAATAACTAATCGAATATTTGTGGGCCCCAATCCCGCTAAATGATTGACATCTTCATAACCACATACATAGATTACCTCAAACAGTTCCAAATACGGGAGAAAATATGGACAAAATCGATAAAGCATACCGGATGATGCAGACCTATTTCAAAGGAAACGCCGATCCCAGAATCATTGAAAAATATTCCCGCTTTTTTAGAGAGGGGTACGATCCCTATGGTGTCGATCCGCATAAGCTTTCTCCACAGATCGAAGCCTGGTACAGTGAGCTCGAACCTGATTTCAAAATATCCGACTTTAAGAAGCTGTTTACGAGACTAATGGATCACGGCAAGGATGAAGACATTTCTGTTGTCATTTCGTTCCTGCGGCAAATGAAAAAATATCATTCCCCTGCCCTCTTCAAAAATATCAAGTCATACGTAGGCAGATTTTTCACCAACTGGGCCCAGGTCGACAGCCTCTGTGCGCGGACTATTTCGGAGATGATCTTGAATGATGTCGTTTCATACGATGATCTTTTGACATGGCATACTGATAAGTCCAAATGGGTGCGGCGATGTGTTCCGGTTGGGACTGTCTATGGCTTCTACAAGCAAAAAGATATAAAGCCCGTAAAGAAAGTAGTTGACGCGCTTATAAACGATCCTGTGCGCGAGGTCGGACAGGGTGTGGGATGGATGCTTCGAGATGCCTGGAAGGTCTATCCCGATCAG
>JABAHP010005153.1_pt2 | contig 10358 bp, 10 predicted proteins | sample 7062081 | NCBI WGS metagenome assembly JABAHP01 (sample SAMN14534357, study PRJNA622989) | marine sediment metagenome | biome: marine biome [ENVO:00000428]; feature: marine pelagic biome [ENVO:01000023]; material: deep marine sediment [ENVO:00002113] | place: India: Gulf of Kutch | collected... | reverse complement strand
TCCAGCGTCTGACGCAAGGCGGTCACCTCACCGGGGTAGTGTCCACGCAGAGTAGAGTCGCTCCGGCTCACCACGGTGGGCTCCACGCCGCGCTCTTGAGCTACCCGTGCCAGATTGTGGGCGATCACACGATTCATCGCCGAGGCTTCCTTCAGCGGGTAGCGGCGGGAGTTCGTCAGCACGTAGAAGGCCGTCGCTGTCCCATCCCAGGCTGCGACCAGAGCTTCTGGAGTCCACTCTGTCAACACGGGCAGGTCATGGACGGTCTGGGTGCCCGTGGGGTCATCGTCGAGCACAACGACTTTGCGTCGCGATGCCACTGTGGCCTCCCGGATCCTCGTCCGCAGATCTGCCTCCGGCCACTCGGACGGCAACGTCATCAGCAGTTCATCTGTGCGGATCGGCTTCAGCCCCATCGTAGGAAACTCATCGCCCTCGGTCACAGGGAGGCCCGGTTGGCAGCAAATACCCAGCGTCGCTGCCCAGGAAAGGAACAGGGCGGCATCACGTACCTGTGAGTTCCACCTGCACGCCGCCAGTGGACGCTTCATCCAGGAACACAGCGCGTTTGCCCTGCGTCCCCTGATGCGGCCGTGGCTCGCCCAAGGGCAGTCCTGTCCTTGGCGCCTCCTCACAGGCCATGCCAACATCGTCCACCGCCAGGCAAAGGTGATGCAGCCCTGACCCGTTAGTCTTCAGCCAATCCCACAGCGGATGATCGTCTGCGAGGGGTTGCACCAATTGCAGGTGCGTATTGCCCATGTCCAGGTGAGTCAGCAAGACCGTCCCATCGTTCACCGCTTCGCTGAATAGAACCGGGAAGCCAAACTTATCCCTCCAGATCTTGAGGGCTTCCTGTGTATCGGGCACGACAACAGCCACGTGCTCCAGACCTTGAAACATCTTCTCATCCCCCTTCTGCCAGTCCACGCACGCCGGCCACAGCCTCGGTCAGCGCTTTCAGGTATAGACGCATATCGCCACCGTATGAGATCACATTGAACCCGATCTCCATCCATTCCTGTGCCTGTGCAAGGCTGCCCGGCTGTATACCAGCAGCCAGGCCATGCCTCCTGGCCGTGTCAACCACTAGCTTCAGTGCATCGAGGAATTCCGAATGCTGGAACTGAGCAGGAATGCCCAGTGACTTGGTCAGATCACCATGGCCAACCCACAGCACATCTACGCCCGGTGTGGCCGCTATACCCTCCAGTTCGTCCAGCCCTTCCTGGCTCTCAATCTGGCAGATGATCGTGGTGTTCTCGTTAGAATAGTCCATGAATTCTCTAGGACCAACGGATTTGAAGTCGGCATGTGCAGCACCGGTGATCAGACCCCGGTTACCCAACGGCGTGTACTTGGCTGCGTCAACGATCGCGCGGGCCTGGACGGCACTTCGGACGTTGGGCACCATGACTCCCAGCGCACCAACGTCTAGCGTTCGAGCGATGAAGTGGTATTGGACTTGCGGGATGCGCACGAACGGGGAAACCGTTGTGGCCTTGAACCAGGCCATCATATCGGCGACGTCGGCTGAAGTGAAACCGGTGTGTTCCATATCGACCACCGCGAAGTCGAGCCCAGCAGCTTCGAGTATCTTGGGCATTCCCCGGGTGCCAAATTCCAGCACCATGTGTCCAACAGGGACCCTCCCCTCGGCCAACACTTGCCTGCAGCGATTGGGTTTCATTTTTGTCCGTCTCCGTGAATCTCTATGCTATAACACGTACCTGTGAACCGAGCGTCTAGCAAGTTATCCGACCAGCGTGACCCAGCGAGCGTGCAGAGATCGCAGCTTCGCCTGGAATCCAGGGCGGTCGACCACCTCCCTGTTGACCGTGTACTGGGGCACCTCGCCCCGCAGGACAGTCAGAACATTCTCACAAGCGCCCAAGCCGTTGCCGCGATACAAATCGTCCGTCCAGGCCATGCCATGTGGAGAGAGGATCACGTTATCCATTCGGATCAGGGGGTGATCTGGTGGCAGAGGTTCGTGCTCGAACACATCCAGCCCCGCCCCGGCAATTTGCCCCCCCTGCAAGGCAGCTACCAAGTCGGCCTGGTTGACGATAGGGCCGCGGGCCGTGTTGACGAAGTACGCGGTTGGTTTCATCAGGGACAGAAGATCCGTGTCGATCATCCCCTTCGTTTCGTCATTCAGGGGGCAATTGATGGCAACGAAGTCTGACTCTCTGAACACGGTGGCCAGGTCAACCAATTCCACGCCCAGTCGGTCTGCCTGCTCCCGGGCAACGTAGGGGTCGAAAGCCAATACACGCCCCAGGTCGAAAGGCTGAAGCAGCCGGAACATCTCTGCCGCAATGTTGCCCAGCCCGACAGATCCCACCGTTTTTCTGCTCAACCCCAGACCGGATGTCTCCGCCTTCGCATTCCAACGCCCGGCGCGGACCAACCTGTCCTTAGCGGGCAGTCTCTTGGCCAGCGCCAAGAAAAATGTCAAAATTGCCTCCGCCACAGGTTTGCGCACCGCATCGGTCGTGATCGCCAAAAGCACGTTGGCCTCGGTACAGGCTGGCACATCGATCACGTCATACCCTACCCCCCAACGAGCGATAATCGCCAGCCGCTCATTTCCCACAAACGAGGAGGCAGCGAAACGGGGCCGCAAGGTAATCACCGCGTCGCAGTCCTCTATCTCGCTGGGTGCCACGACGGCGGCTTGGGTATCAAAGAAATCGTACTCCACGTAGGGCAACGGGCCGAAGATCTCGTCGAGTACCGGATCCAGTAACCCCGCTGCCTCCGTCTTGAAGTCAGGCGATATGCCGACGTGAAACACTTCGTTCACATCTACCCTCCCCAAGTCTCTAGAATTCAGAGACCTGCGCGGTCAATATCTCCCGCATGCGTTGAAAGCCCATCAGACCACTGGTAAACACAGGCACGCCGAACACCGCCTCGGCATCTGGATAGTCGAAAGCGAATACAGACATCGAAAGCTGGGCCAGCACCACACTTCCAAGTGTCTCACGCATCTGAGACTCGCGGATTGCCGTGGCCAGCAAGGCGTTGTGGCCCCGCACGTCTCCCACGGCCAAGCGCTGCCACGCCTGTTCAACGATGATGCCAGTACACGCAACAGTCACACTCAATCGTGCGGCGGTCTCCGCCAGCAGTGCCTGCGTGCTCTCGACGGTCGGACCGTGTGTGGCGATCACCAGCACGTTTCCGCCCCGATCTACGGCCGCTTCCATCATCGGCATGTCAATCTGCACGACCGGCACTTCCACCGCCTCCGCCACAGCATTATAGCTGCGGTTCATGGTAGAGCAAGTGATCAGAATGGCATCCACGTCCGCCAGCTGCACAAGATCGCGGGCGGCGCGCACGAATACGTCGACGCTGCTTTGCGGCGGGCAAGGCTCGCCAGCGGTATGAGCCCGCATGAAGTTTATCTGCACAGCATCGCTGCCGGCGTTGACCAACTGGACGCCCGGCAGGTAGAGCCTTCCGAAGTAGTTGCACCACAGTGCAATCCAGGAGGCGCCATTGAGCAGACCCAACCGCTTGCCCAAGAGCGCCGGGTCACCGTGGGGTTCCGGCCCCAGGTGTGCGACTCCCGTCACCGCCAGGTAGTCGGCGAACAAGCGAAAAGGATCATCTGGAAGCATAGTCGCGTTCATCAAACCGCCTCGAAAAGTCTTCTGTATTCTGTGTTCTCCGCCTTATTATAGGGGATACTTGCCATACTCCTCGACGGCTTCGCGCAGGGCTTGGATGTGTTCGTCGGGCCAAGGCATTCCTTGGTCAGGACCACAGAAGTAGCCGCCGTGCTCTCCAAGTTGCCGGATCCGGTGATGGACTTCCTGGCGTATTCTTTCAACTGGACCAGTGACGATCAGGCCGGAATTGATGCCCCCCTGTAGTGCCATGCGACCTTGGGTATGCTTACGGACCAACTCCAAATCATTGGCGGTTGCTTGGACCGGATTCAAGATATCGACTCCGAGATCCATGAAGACGTCAAGGATGGGACTGATGTGTCCGCAGCTGTGGAAACTTATCAGGATCTTGTGCTGCTTATAGAAATCGAACAAACGTCGGTATTCTGGGACAAAGAACTCATGAAGGATTTCCGGGGAGAACAACAGGCCGTTCTGCGTTCCCAGATCATCGCCCATCCCGACGATCTCCACCCCAACGCTTACGTAGTGTTTGGCGACCGCCAAATCAAAGTCGATGATCCGATGCAGCAGTTCCTTTACGGCCATAGGTTCAGTGTGGAAGTAGCACATGAGATCCTCCATCCCTACGAGCATGTAGCTCTTCTCCCAGAGTGTCTCGCGATGCGATCCCCGCAAGAAAACAAGGGTGCGTTCACAGCCTTCTGCCTGCTTGTAGATTCTGCTGCAAATACGCTCGTCGTCCGGGTCTGGCCACATATGTTCCTTCAGTCCCCGCACAAGATCGGCCATCGGATGTTTGCGGGGAAATCCCATTACTCCTTCCTGCTCCTTCTGCCAAGTCGTCCCCCAGACATCGGTCCATGTTGTACCGACCGGAACATCATGACCTGGCGCCTCGTATCCTTCATGGTCACACCCCAAATAGCCGACCTCATGCGTTGGGGGACCTTCGACGACCCGCTCTGGATCGTCAAACCTAATGATCCGCAGAGCATTTTCCTTCGCATTCATGGTGTTTTCTCCCCTCTAGTCATGACCGAACGGCGTCGAGATGGGCCGCCCGGCTAGCCAAGACTAGTATCGCGCAATTGCGAGCCGTGGGGTTCCGGCGTCAGGTGTGCGACTCCCAATCTCTTGCTCTACGCCCATTCCTGCAAGGCACTCGTGCTGCCCTAGCGATGGAGCGCCCAATAATTGCGGGGGTCGCTTTTCACAGTGTATTTCGTGGGAAGCGGCAGCGGATCCTGGGCCCGTAGCGTCCACGCAAGCAGTTCCGCCACCATTTCGCGCTGCACTTCGACGCATTCAGGATGATCGTAAAGGTTCCTCAGTTCGGCTGGATCACGTGCCAGGTCGTACAACTGGCCATGTCCTTGCATGTCGAACACCAGTTTCCATTCACCCTTGCGTAGCATACGCATCGTCCCACTCTGCGAAACCGAATTCAAGCAGTCAAACGTCGGCCCCTGCTTGAGACCTGGAACGACGCGGCGCTCAGGGTCCGGATTATCGGATTCTACGTCGTGCTCCGTGTAGTGTAATCCCCCAAACCCCTGTTCGGCGTAGACGCTGGCGAACTCCTGAGCGGGGTAATCACCTCCGATCAGAAGCGGCCAGAGACTCCGTCCCTGCACACCTGGAGGAATGGGGATACCGATCGCCTCGCAGAGCGTCGGCAAGATGTCTGTTACCGAAACGTGAGCGGGGTGCGGATCCTTATTAGATTGCACCCCAGGACCCGCGAAAGACAACGGCACCCGGATCAAAGCCTCAGGCATCTCTGGCCCCTTGCGCATCAAGCCGTACTGCCCCGCAAAGTCACCATGGTCAGCGACAAACACCAATAGCGTGTTCTGCCGAATGCCCTCTGCGTCGAGGAACTCGACGAAGCGCCTCACCTGGTCATCGATGAGGCGCAGCATGCCGAAGTAGTTCGCACGCATCTGGGGCAGGATTTCGTCATAGCTCGGATAGACGAGTTGCCCCAGCCCCTTGGTCCATCGCCACTTGAAGCCCTTCTCGTCAAGTGCCTCCCGACCAGCCCGGACCGGCGGAAGAGTCTCAGGTGGAAAGAGCGAGAAGTAGGGCTCAGGCACCTGATATGGACTGTGAGGCTCCGCGAAGGAGAGCCATATGAAGAACGGTCTCCCCTTGATAGAACGAACCCACTCTTGCGCGTCCGACACCGCCCGATATGGCCCCTGGCATTCGGGTGGGAACGCTGTCGGCTCCATGCTCACACCGTGATTGAGATCGTCCATCCATCGGTCAAACGCCTTCTCGTGGTCGGTTCGACCCTCGCCACTGCCTCCCTCGTGGCTCAGCTCAAACCAATGGTCGAGCCGATCGGGAGTCAGATGCGAATGGTTCTTGCCGATCATAGCCGTGGCGTAGCCCGCTCCCCGCACGACGTCTACCAGATCCTGTTCGTACGTCGCCAGGTGGCGGTGATGATTCACGCGCACTCGATGTGCGCTCGGGAATCGCCCCGTGAGAATGCTTACTCGTGCCGGCCCGCACACTGGAGCAGCCGTGTAGGCGCGGTCGAACCACATCCCCTCACGGGCCAAGTTGTCGAGGAAGGGGGTCGTGTCAAGGGGAAAGCCCTCACGCGCGGAGGCGGCGGCCTGCTGCTGATCGGTCATTATGATCACGATGTTAGGCCGCCGCATATACTCCCTCGTCCAATGCGTCAGTGAAGGCGGCCATGGCTTGAATGCGCACACAGCCCGCTATCGCCACACGTGAGATCATCACCTCGGACCATCCCTGGTCAAGACAAACGTTCACCACTGTGCCGTGCAAGCAGACTGTCCACGAAGCGCCTCAGTTCCAGTTCCAGATGCTCGCCCAGCTCCGGATGATCGTGTATCACATTCGACTGTTCAGACGGGTCTGTCCGGCGATCGTACAGCTCAGGGTTCTCCCCACGAATTGGCAACAGGTAGCTCCAGTCGTGCGACCGAATACTCCACAGATGGCCTCGATGCCCGTGACCGGTATAGGCATAGTCGCGAATCGCTTCCACCTCTCCCGCCATGAGCGGCAGCAAGCTCGTGCCGTCCAGTGTCACTGCCTTCCTGTCGACCACAACGTCCTGAGGGAACGGCGTCCTCCCTGGCGCCGAGAACGGCAACTCCAATGGCCCAGCAATACCCAAGAAGTCAAGAACAGTTGGCATAAGATCCTGAGACTGCACGATCTGCCCGAAGCGTTGTCCTGCTCCAATACCCTCAGGATGACGAATCAGCCAGGGGATGTGTACCAGTTCCTCGAAGTTCCAGTCGTGGGCTTTGCGGATGAACCCGTGCTCACCGAACGGCTCACCGTGATCGCTCGTGTGCATGATGAGGGAATTGTCGAACAGACCAAGCGCGCGCACGTGATCGAGCAGCACACCCACCCAGTGGTCGACAAAGGTCACCTCTCCTGCATAGAGTGCCCGCGTGTGTGCCACCTCTTCCGGAGTCATATAACCCTCAATATCCCCTGGCACCGGGTCGATGATCTCCTGACCGTGATAGGCCGGATCGTATAGGCTCCAATATGGCTCGGGCGGGTCCCACGGCTCGTGCGGATCGAAGAAATCTACCCACAGGAACAGGTTGTCCTTCTGCCCTTTGTCCTTTACGACATAGTCCAACCAGCGTATCGCTTCTATCGCCACCTGAGGTGCCGGGTACTCCTCCTCGGTACGGAACATCGTCCGATTGCGCAGATACTGCTCGAAGCGGGGACGCCACACCACATCGGTCTCATCCCCTCTCAGCCGATGATGGGGTCCCAGATCAACCCGGACTTCTGGATCGACAATCCATGGGTCATACTCCTGGCCCCGTACCCACACCACCGTGTCGAAGCCCCGACCACAGTTGTACACCGGCTTGTGCATGTGGTACGTGTCGGTGATCAACGCTGACGTAAACCCTCGATCCCACAGTATCTCCGCCAGCAGGTAGTCCGAGGGTTCGAATGGCCTCCAGTGCCGGTAGGGAAATCCGACGGTGCCTGTCCACCAGGTAGTGCGCATGGGTATCGTTGGCAGGCTGTCGGCGTAGGCGTGCTCAAACAACGCCCCTGCCTGGGCAAACTTGTCTAGGTTCGGCGTCTGCACTTCGCTGCCATAGCAACCTATGTGATCAACTCTCAGGCTATCGGTCACGATGACAATGNNTCGGTAGTCTCCCTGGTAGGTGTTGTGGGTAATGGCGACTTTAGCCGCTGATTAGGCAGCAAAAACGACTCGGCGTACGCATCGTCACCCAGCGGCTGCAGGGTGGGCGGATCCTTTGCGGCGGGGATGCCCGCCAAGTGATCAGGCACTCTCCCACCGGAGCCTACACAGCGTGGTGCCGCTCCGCAGATCGTGGTTGGAGGTGATGTACTCATCCCCATAGGGACCCCGTATGATCTCCGGCGCAGCGACCGCGATCATCCCGACGTACTTGTCGCTCGCGTCGCCAATTCCGAAGTCGAGCGGGTCCTGGCTGCGGAACACGTGCGTTCTCGCCGACGCGTAATCCTCGGTGCGAAACAGGTAGTAGTTCCCCCCACGGAATACGACGTGTGGACACTCCGTGTTCCACGGTCTGGAGCCGTAGCGACGATCCTGATGCACCAGTCTCCAGTCCGACCAATGAATCAGATCGGTGGATGTGCGAACGTAGAACCCCGCCTCCTCTGGATCCTCATCGTGGTATCCAGCGTAGTACATGTGCCAGAGACCTTCGATCTCGATCACGCACGGATCCCTCGTCTCCCCTGGTCCCAGGAACAGGCGGCTGTACCCCTGCTCGTTGCGATGGCGCGTCCACTTCCGTCCGTCCTGCGACGTCATCAGGCATATCTGGCATGCCGTGCGGGGGTCGTCGCGTGGCACCGGGTTGCCCTCTGCGTCCACACCGGTGCCGTGACCGCCGTAGAACATGTAGTAGGTGCTTGCATCTTGAACCACGAAGGGCGACTGCAGGAATTCCTCGCTCCTGCGGTCATTCAGGCACTCGCCTGCCCCCTGATCGGCGCGCACGATCTCGCCCGTCGGCCGCCACGGCGACTGGGTCAGGGTTTGGGCCTCCCAATGCACCAGGATTCTGCCCACAGCCGTTTTGCGGACGCATCCCCACAGGTGCCAGGCCCCATCGGTGCTCTGAAAGACGTGATGGTCGACGCACTCGTGCATGGGGTGACCCACTGAGCTATCGATGGCCTGACCATGCGGAGTCAGCTCGTCGGGCAGTTCAGGCGTGGCCCCGATGAGCCAGAAGTCACCATCGAGCACGGGCCGCAACTTGGTTCTGCCGGACATGATCACCTCCTACCGAATCCCCGGAGTCTCGGGATCCCACACACCGGAAGAGCCATCGGCAGAGAGGAAGACAGCCGCGGATCCCTACAGCAGATCCAGACGAAGCATCTCAGACGACAGTTCGCCCAGCTCTAGCTCGACACCCTCCCGTGCCAACATATCGCCGGTCATGTCGAACGTGTCGCCCCGATCCGCCATCTGCACGCGATAGGTATCGCCGGGCCGCAGTCCGCGTGGGCGGATGACTTTGCGGGACGGCCCGCCGACGGCACGATACACCATCACCACGCTGCGCGCCTGGTCGGGCGACACCGCCTGGATCGCATCCCATCCCCACCCGACACCCTCGACATTGTATCGGGGTGGCAGCAGGTGCACAACCTTGGCATCCCGCATCCAATCACGTAGCTCCTTATACTGCGCGATGGATGCCTTGGTCAGGGCGATCTGCTCGTCATCCCATTCGGTGATTCTCTGCATCAGTATGAGGGGACCGCCAAAGATCGCGCTGCGCAGGGTATACGGCGTAGGATCGTCCACTATGTAGCGCGCACTGTACCGGGGGGAAAATGGATACGATGCCCCGTACACCCCCTGGCGGGTGGGATACGTGGTCGTGCAGTCCACGTTCACCGTCGTGTGGCACAGCCGGGCCATCCTATAGGTGAGCATGCAGCCGCCGTCCTGGCAGTTCTCCCACACGACGTGCGGGCGCAGTCGGCGCACCGTCTCAATCACCACGTCCAGCCCCTCCGTCGAGTTGGCGTAGTTACTGCCAGCAGGCCCGTGCGTGTGTGTGCGCTTACGGCATACCTTGACCATGTCCTCGCCGTCATACACGATGTAATCGACGTGGTAGTCATCGATCGTCCGGAGGATCTCGGCGATGATCCAATCGCGACAGGGGCGATGCCCCAGGCAGAGGGGAGCCGCGTCGAAGTAGTCCGCGTCCCTGTGAATCAGCCAATCCGGGTTCCGCTGCACCACCGGCGAAGACGTATGCGCCTGTCCCAACGGTATGTGGAGGCCGAACTTCAGCCCCAACTCGTGAGCCCGGTCGACGACCGGAGCCAAGCCGCGCGGGAACTTGACCGGATCGGCCCGCCACTCGCCGATCTGTAGCGCCCACCCCAGGTCTAGGACGATCGCCTCCACGCCCATCTGAACGCAGGGCCCAAGCGCTGCCAGCTGCTGTGCCTCATAGATGTTCTGACCATATCCCCACGTGTTGTACTGCACCCAGGGATAACGCTCATCCGGCATGGGCGGGTGGACGTGCGCTTCGGCGAACCGCTGTGTGACGTATCCAGCCTCATCCCAATCACCCTCGAAAAGCCCAACAAAGCATGCCGGCATCTCGAACACATCACCTGCACCCACTGTGTGGTGGAGGTCATCCACAACAC
>JABAHP010013823.1_pt1 | contig 10362 bp, 13 predicted proteins | sample 7062081 | NCBI WGS metagenome assembly JABAHP01 (sample SAMN14534357, study PRJNA622989) | marine sediment metagenome | biome: marine biome [ENVO:00000428]; feature: marine pelagic biome [ENVO:01000023]; material: deep marine sediment [ENVO:00002113] | place: India: Gulf of Kutch | collected... | reverse complement strand
ATTAAACAGATTTCCCATCTGTATTATCAGTGTTAGATGGTTTTGAATAATTTCTGAAAAGAAAATATAGTTCACATATATATGAACACAATTATAATCGAAGAAAGGTGCTTATTGTGACTCATTTTCCGAAATTCCGTCTACTATTAACAATAGGTTTTATCATTTTCTCATTCAGTAATTGTGTCGCACTTTCCTCCATTGATCCTCCTTTAGAGATAACCAAGGTTGCTGAAATCCAAACAGGTGGCACAGTATTGAGTATAGTAATTAAAGATGATCTATTATTTATAGTAGATCACCTTGGTTTATTAATTTATAATATTTCTATCCCAAGCGATCCTATTAGAATTGGGGAAAATTTAGATGGTGGAACAGGTCATGATATTTATGTGGAAGGAAATTATGCTTTTATTGCTGATCTAGATGAAGGTTTAGAAATCTATGATGTGCAGGATCCATTCAATCCTCAAAAGGTTGGGACTTTTTATGAGGGAATAGAAGTTGCAGAGTTATCAGTTCAAGAATCAATTTGTTATGCTACAGTTGATACCTCGACATTCGCTATTCTTAATGTCAGTGAACCAACAAATATCGTAGAATTAAGTGAAAAAGAAATATCAGCCAGTTGCGATATTTGTTATATTGATGACACGGTTTATGTGAGTGATTGGTATTTAGGTCTTTTGATCTATGACATACAAGATGTTACAAATCCAATCTTAGTTGGGAATTATGATGATGGAGAGGTGAGAATAGGAGAAATATTTGCAGAAGACAAAGTAATTTACGCTGCATGTAGAACGGATGGATTTAGAGTATTAAATATTAGTGATCCAATGAATCCGATATTAATTGGGGAATATGTAGATATGGGTGATGATATAGGAGCATTAGGAGTTTATAAACAGAATGATTATGCTTTTGTATGCGATTATGATGAAGGATTGAAAATCTTGGATGTCAAAGACCCAACAAACCCACAATTACGTGGATTCTATGGTGGAAACAGAATATTTGGCGTTAGAACAGTAAAAGAGTATGTTTACCTTGTACAAAGTGGGGGAATTATCCAAATACTACAAATTCCTGAAAAAATTACACCAACAACAAGTTCAGGTCCATCTAGTACGCCAAAAACTACTTCTGGATTTGAGATATTGATTATCATTGGCTTAGAATTAGTGTTAATCCGAAGAAAAGCTCGGGAAAAGAGGAATTAAAAGATGTGTAATTACATGAAATGGTTTTCATAAGATGTAATTAATTAACTAAAGGAAATTAATTTCAACTTTTTTGTCCGGATACGCTTNNCGCTTGACAACTCATAAATATCACAATAAAAAATGTGTCTATGAGTGTTAAACTCCCCAAAAACTCGGTTATCTAATATTTGATAACCAGTTTGTTGCATAACAAACTTAAAGAGGTATTATACAATGCAACTAGGTGGACAACCAGTAATTATCCTAAAAGAAGGAACAGAGCGATCACGCGGCCGTGATGCTCAACGAAACAATATACAGGCCGCCATTGCCGTGGCAGATGCTGTACGCAGCGCATTAGGCCCACGAGGAATGGATAAACTTCTTGTTGACTCGCTAGGTGATGTAGTTATCACTAATGATGGTGCTACAATTCTAGATGAAATTGATGTTCAACACCCAGCAGCCAAAATGCTTGTACAAGTAGCAAAAGTACAGGATCAAGAAGTTGGTGATGGAACAACCACTTCAGTCATTGTTGCTGGTGAATTACTTAAGAGAGCTGAAAAGCTACTCGATCAGAAAATTCACCCAACAGTTATCATTGGTGGTTTTAAACTAGCATCAGACAAATGTACAGACATACTCAAAGGAATAGCAAACGAAGTTAGTCCTGATGATGATGAAAGTCTGAAGTCAATTGCGAAAACCTCGTTAAACTCAAAATCGGTTGGAGGAGCAAAGGAGTTACTTTCATCCATGGCCGTGGAAGCTACAAAAGCAGTCATGGAAAATAATCTCGTTGATTTGGATATGATTTCTATAATCCAAAAACAAGGGAAAAGCCTTACCGATTCTGAATTAATTCGTGGATTAGTGATTGACAAAGAAGTAGTCAATAATCGGATGCCTGATTCCGTTGAAAATCCAAAAATTGCTTTAATAGATGTCGCCCTTGAGATCAAGAAGACTGAATTTGACGCAAAAATTCGAATTACTGAAGCATCAATGATGGATGCATTCCTTGATCAAGAACAAAGTATGATCCAAGAAATGATTGATCAAATCAAAGGTGCTGGTGCATCGGTAGTTATGTGTCAGAAGGGAATTGATGATTTAGCTCAGCATTTCTTAGCAAAAGAAGGCATTATGGCCATTCGTCGAGTTAAGAAATCCGACATGGAAAAATTATCCCGTGCTACTGGAGCTAAAGTTGTTACTAATTTGAAAGATCTTTCTTCTAACGATCTTGGAACAGCAGGTATTGTTGAGGAAGTTCAAATTGGTGATGAAAAACTCATGTATGTCAGAGATTGTCCTAATCCAAAATCAGTTTCAATAGTTCTTCGTGGTGGCACAAAATATGTCACTGATGAAGCTGAAAGAGCTTTACATGATGCTCTATGTGTAGTAAGAGACGTTCTAGAGGATGGCTGGGCTGTTGCCGGTGCCGGAAGTCCTGAAGTTGAATTACACAAAGGATTAAAAGAATTTGCGGGCACTGTTAAAGGACGCGAACAAATGGCTGTTGATGCGTTTGCAGATGCAGTAGAAATTATTCCCAGAACTTTAGCAGAGAATGCTGGTTTAGATTCTATCGATGTTCTTGTGGAGCTTCGTGCCGCACATGAAAAAGGCAACACTAATATCGGTATCAATGTTGATACTGGTAAAAATGTGGATGCTTTTAAAGCAGGCATAATTGAGCCTCTTAGAGTAAAACGCCAAGCTCTTCGATCCGCCCGTGAAGCTGCAGAATTGATTTTACGAATTGATGATGTTATTCAAAGTAAGAGCATGGGTGGCGGTATGCCCCCAGGTGGAATGCCCCCAGGTATGGGTGGCGGTATGCCTCCCGGTATGGGCGGTATGCCCCCAATGATGTAGGAGGAACAGAAATGACATTACAAGGTACCCCCGTATTAATTTTAAAAGATGATACTTCTCGTACGACCGGAAAAGACGCAACACAAAGCAATATTGCTGCTGCGCGCCTTATTTCCGAAGCGATTCGATCCGCTCTTGGTCCTAAAGGTATGGACAAAATGCTCTTGGATAATTTTGGTGATGTTGTCATCACTAATGATGGAGCTACTATTCTAAAAGAAATAGATATTGCTCATCCAATAGGTAAGATGATGGTTGAGCTTTCCAAAATTCAAGATCAAGAAGTCGGCGATGGTACAACTTCTGTTGTTATCCTTGCTGGTGAGCTACTTGCTCAAGCCGCTGAACTAATATCTGGTGACAAAATCCATCCAACAATTCTCGTCGAAGGATATCGCTTAGCAACTGAAAAAGCCATGGAATTTTTAGAAGAGATTGCCTCGGATGTAGCCCCTGATAATGATGATTTACTGACAGAAATTGTCATGACATCCATGGGTTCGAAAATCGTCTCACGTTCGAGTGATATTCTTGCTAAAGTGGTAATAGAAGCAGTAAAAAGCATTGACACAGGCTCTGGTAAAATCGACATTGATGATATCAAAGTCGAAAAGAAAGAGGGTGAAGATATTGAATCTACTCTCTTAGTTAAAGGAATAGTCCTTGATAAAGAAGTAGTTCATGCTGGTATGCCAAAAAATTTGGAAAACCCTAAAATTGCCTTGATTACTGAAGCTTTTGAAGTCTCAAAAACCGAGTTTGACTCTGAATTAAGCATAACTGATCCAACCAAGATTCAAGAATTTTTAGACCGTGAAGCAGGCATGATTCAAAAGATGGTTGATAAAGTTGTTGAAGCAGGTGCAAATGTAGTTATTGCTCAGAAGGGAATTGATGATGTTGCTCAACATTTGTTAGCAAAAGAAAATATTATGGCAATTCGTCGGGTTAAAAAATCCGATATTGAAAAGCTAAGCAAAGCCACTGGTGCTGCTATTGTCAATAACTTACCTGATCTTTCAGCTGATGATTTAGGTACAGCTGGTAAAGTTTATGAGACTAAGATCGGCGATGATGACATGGTTTTCATTGAAGATTGTCCAGACGCGAAATCAGTAACCATTTTGATTCGTGGAGGAACCGAGCTAGTTGTTGATGAAGCAGAACGATCAATCCATGATGCAATCTGTGTAGTTCGCAATGTTCTTGAAGATAAGAAAGTTGTGGCTGGTGGTGGTGCTCCCGAAGCATATGTCAGCCGTAAGCTCCATAAATTTGCTGAAACACTTGTTGGTCGTGAACAACTTGCAGTTCAAGCTTTTGCAAATGCANNTACCAGAACTCTTGCAGAGAATGCTGGATTAGATCCCATTGATATTGTTGTTGCGCTTCGTAATGAACACGAAAGTGGAAATTTCAAAGCAGGTGTGGATGTTTTTGATGGGAAAGTCAAAAATATGGAAGGTGTGATTGAACCCCTTCGTGTAAAAACCCATGCAGTTTCTGCAGCAAGTGAAAATGCCCAAATGATATTAAGAATTGATGATATCATTTCTGCCAAAGCCTCTGACGGTCCTCCCGCTGGTGGACCAGGTGGTCCTGGTGGTATGGGCGGAGACGACTTCGATTAAAGTCTCTTCCTTTTTTTCTCTTTTTTCCTTTTTTTCTCTCTAGTTAACTTAGTTTTAAAGGTTATTTTTTTGATTTATATCTTATCCTATGATATTTTTTGCTGAGGTTTAACAATTATCTTATTATTTACAAATAAAAATTAAAAAACCTCTTATATGCCTTTTAAATCCGTCTGTTCTTGTTTGGTATTGAGATTTCCAGACTGTCTTTATTTCTTCGTAACTAGTTGGGCTGATGGTTTTTGTCAGAGGCGAATGTAGATTATAAAATTGAAATCGGACCTCAAATGCTTACAAGGTTTGAATATGCACGTATTTTAGGCGCTCGCGCGCTTCAGATTTCGATGGGCGCGCCAGTGCTTGTTGAATCAGATGAACAACCCAACATTATAGAAGGTACTCCACCAAATCAAGAGCAGGGCGATCCTTTATTGATTTCAGAAAGAGAGATAAAAAATAGATTGCTACCTATTCTAATTCGTCGAACTCTTCCGGATGGCCGATACCAGGATATTCCTCTTTCACATCTTTTAAAACAAGCTGGACGAAAGCATGGAACTATCTTAGGTCATTAATTGTCAATTAAAATTCTCTGTGTTGTAGATTTTCAAATTTTACCTTCAAAAAGCTTTCATTTCTATCTTATAGGATTGGTTCTCACCTTTACCTTCTCCTAATGTAACCTTTTAAAATTCGATATCACAAGGGTTAATTGAGGTTAGGAAAATCCCCAATAAAAAAAGCAAGGCGGACCTTCATTCAGATTTTGCTAAAAAATTGAAGAAGAAATTAGATATTGCTGATGAAAAATCAACGGATAATATTACTAAAGGCCTTGAGATTTCTTCAGAGATTCGGTTTTTTCCCCAAGAGTTTACTAGTTATCTTCTAGATTTGAAACTCTCCAAGGAATTACCCGTCTCCCTTTTACCCTCCTCATTATTCACAAAACCCATTTTTAAAGGAAAAAAGGATTTCTATCAACGACTTGCATCAGAGTTAATTTCATTTGGACTATCCTATCAACGAGTCCATCTGAAACCTATACGGTTACACCAATTATCTTCCTCTTTTCATAAACACAGATCTTGGTGGAAATGTGATATCCAAGATATTGAAAAATCTCTAGCTGAATTAGTAAGAAGCAAAGTAATCCAAGATACTCCTGAAGGATTCTTCTTTGAACCCATCTCTACTTCAACCGATATTCGGAATTTCATTGCTTTGATATCTGATGGAGTTAGTGATTATGGAGAAATTAGTTTATCACTGATCCACCAACTTGTAGCATGGGACCACTCAAAAATCAGTTCTATCATTGATATTTTAGTTGAGAATCAAATCTGTATATATAATAAGACGAAAGAACTAGTATTTTTCCCGGGTTTTTCAAGGAGCTAAAATTTAATGATCTTCCCTTCTCCTGAGTTTAGTAAATTCTTTGATAATCGGATTTTGGTATCTTGGGAGATTTCTCAACCAAAAAATCATCAACCATTAAAAAAAATCCAATTTAAAATTTCAGGAGAACCTGATTTAGAATTTGAACCTGATCAAGCTCCTATAATTGAATTACCTTTAATTGAAGATAATGAGATTATCATTAATTGGATCATCAAAAAACCCATTGAAACAACAGAAGTAATCCTTTCTATTGTCACATCCGAAATTAAGGAGACTCATAGATTAACACTTAATTCGGAAATCCTTGGATCTTTGTAATCACACATCCTAGCAGTTGAAAACTTTAAAAAATTGAACAATAAACGTAATTATGATTGTATTATCTAATCTATTCAGCTCTGATTAAAAGATTAGATCGCAGTAGCTAAACAGTAGGATAATGAATAATATGGGAAAAGTACGTACTTCAGCTGTCAAAGTTATTTCACGTCAGATTGTTAAAGAGTATGAACAACATCTATCGCCTGATTCTTTTGAGCATAATAAAGATCTAGTCTCTAAAGTTGCTAAAATTCAATCAAAACGCTTCAGAAATCAAATAGCGGGATATGTAACACATCAGCTGAAATTAAAGAAACTTCGTGAAGAATCCTACGAGGATTAAGTGTTCACACTATCATTCTTTTAAGTATATTAGATTGGGAAGAGAAAAATCACTTTTCTAATTTGAAACATCCTCATAAACTATACTAGATATTTCTATCACTATTATTAGAAGTTATACTCATTGTTAATAGTGTAAATGCAATTTCTTTAAAGATTGACATCTCTATAAAAAAACAAATCCTTTTTCAATAGTAATTTTATCGCATATATTGTAGTTTTTTTCCATTATTCCGATTTTAAACTGATTGTAAATTGAGGATTTCCTCTTGAATAATAATCTCCCTCCAGGAATTCGTGTACAGGTTAAAAAAACGAATGAACGATGTGGTAAATGTAATAATCCCTTTTTATTAGAGGTATATGTAGAACCATTGACACAAGAAAAGTCTTTTCGTGTTTTATGTGAAGAGTGTAATTATGTGGTACCAATAGAGGAAGAATTATATTGAATTCAATGGAGTCCCCATCATTCAACTTTAAATGCCAACAAACTGGTCATTGTTGCACAGATTCGAATATAATCGTTACACTAACCTATAATGATTTATATCAACTTTTTACAGAGATTAAAAACGACTTTGAAGGATTAATAAATGTTATTAGTTTTTATAAAATTAAAGAAACTCATAATCGNNATGAGAAGTAGAATGGTTCTTTCAGCTATAAAAACGAGTGATGGGGTTGTTATTCCGGGCCTACGAAAACAAAAAGGCACAAAGTGCATATTTTATGAGGATCCGAATTGTAAGATTTATGAGAATCGTCCTCTGGCATGTAGGAATTATCCATTTACTTTCAGACAAGTCCGAGGAGAATTAACGTGGAATTGGGCTAAGGATGCTAAAAATACATGTCGTGGGATAGGTAAAGGAAAAAAATGGTCACAGTCAATATTACAAAAGCGAGGAGAGGAAACATTAAATCAAATTCATAAACATAATGATTTGATTAAAGAATTGAATTTAGAGGCTGGAAAAGGAAATCCATTATCAGCTAAACAAGTATTATGGGTCTTTATCGCTTTTGCCGAGAAACAAGAAAATTAAGAATTGCTAGAAGGCGATTCTTTAGTAAGAATCTTTGATTAGACCTCATTAATTTGGATTCCAAACAAGTGATTCACGGTAGGTTTTCACTTCTTCTTCCTTTTTCACATCGGACCAACCTAGAATATTACCCATATAGTCTACTATTGCATCTACACAATCTAAACCTTGATTTATAGAAAGTTGAATTTGCGTACGACGAAGCATGATGTCTCTCAAAGTAATTGCTTTTTCATACTTAATCTGGTAGTCAATTTCAGCAAAAATATATGATCGTGTTTTAGATATTGACTTCTTCTTTTCTGGATCCAANNTTTACATAGTTTTTCCCATATCTCAGAAGATGACGGGATGTCTTTTCAGATAACCCATATTTAATCATCATATGTTCCACAGCAATATTTGACCAAGCTTCCCATCCCTGTCGTTTGGTTGCAAGCCAACCATAAATTGGTAATTTATCAGTATTACATTTGGCTTTTTTGCCTAATTTTCCTGATATTCGATCTACCATTTCCTTAGCCATTGATCTATAAGTAGTAAATTTTCCTCCAGAAATCAGAAATACATTATTTGTTATTTCAGAGATTTCGTGAGATCTTGATACATCTGATTCATCCTTAGTGTTCTCAGAGAATATGAGCGGTCGAACGCCAGAATATGCACTTACTACGTCGTTTTCCGTGACTGTATCAGGGAACAGGTAGTTTATTGCATCAAGTAAATATTTGACCTCAGTACTCTTTACGGGGACGTGGTCATAATCATCATCATAATCTGTATCAGTAGTTCCGATTAGTTGATATTCACCAAAAGGAACTAAGAATATGATCCTACCATCATCAATAGGAACCACAACCGCATAATCATTGTTATAAAAACGTTTAGTTAGAAGATGAACCCCTTTTGTTGGCCTAATCCTTGATTTAATGTTCTCATCAATCTTTTTAGCGATTTTATCATTCCAATGACCACAGGCAACGACAACTGTACTTGATTTAATCGTATATTGTGTGTTATTCAATTTATCGGTGATTGTTGTCATATGAAACCCATTTTGCTCTTCAATATCAAACTTATCAGCGGAACAATAATTGATTACATCTGCTCCAGCTTGTTCAGCATCTAAGACCACTTCAAGAGTTACCCGAGCATCATCCATCTGACCATCTCCATATAGTGCTGCTCCTTGGAAATTTTTCTCCCTTATTGGAGATGGTAATAATTCTTTTGCTTTCTTCTGTGATAATATTTTATGGAAGATATGGTTCTTAAAACCAGCTAAAATATCGTATATCCAAACAGCTAATCTCNNAAGGGGCACAAGGAACCTTAAAGGACGAGTTATATGCGGAAACATGTCCAACATCTTTTTTCTTTCAACAGAGGCTTCCCTTACAAGTCGAAATTCACGATTTGCTACATACCGTAATCCAGCGTGTACAAGTTTAGAAGAGCCACTACTTGTTCCATAGCCGAAATCATCTTTCTCTACAAGTGCAACAGTCAACCCCCTTAGTGCTGCATCACGGGCAACACCAGATCCTGTGATTCCACCTCCCACTATTAAAACATCATATTTTTTTGAAGTAAAATTCTCAAAGGTATGTTTCCGGTACTGAATTGTGACCATCTTTGTTACTCCATTGTTAATCAAAATAAATTAAAGAATTTCACCGAATTTTCCGTGGTGTACTTATTTACTTGTTCAAAAGTGGTTTTTTTCAATTTTGCTACTTCTTCAATAGCATAACTAATATTTTTGGGTTCATTTCGTTTTCTTGGAATTGGACTTAAAAAAGGAGAATCCGTTTCCACCACAATCTGTCGCAACGGGGTTTTTCTAGCGATTTTGCGATGTTTCTTCCGATTCACAACAGCCGTTGGAATCGAGATTAACCATCCTAATTCGATCACTCTTTCCGTTTCTAGAGCATTACCACCAAAACAATGCATCATGATTGGCATTTCTGCATGCTTTTCAAGAATATCGATACAATCGGACTCTGATTTCCTAGAATGAACCACTATTGGCTTCTTTAGAGAATTAGCGAGTTCTATTAACTGAATAAAAGCATCCTTTTGTTTTTTTCGCCATAGAGGTTCTTTTATCCAATGATAATCTAATCCAATTTCGCCAACAGCAACAATCGATTCATTGTTTTCGATGGCCTTAATAGATTCCTTTAGATTTATTTTTTTAATTCTCTGCGGAGCAAAACCAATGGTAGAATATATATAATTCTTATTTGTCCTTTCTAGATTTAATGCGAACCCAATTTGGTGTGGTTCAATAGCACTATTGACAATATACTTTACATTGGAATTTCTAGCATTTTCTACTACCTTCTCTACATTTTTGATGAAATCGGGTAATAAATGGGCATGAGAATCAAACATAACAATATTCCAACATAAGAAATGATTTGAAAATAGGTCTATGTTAAACTATTTATTTCTATTCGGAGAAAACAATTTGGAGAGCATAATAATTTGAGTATTTATGATCTGAGTCTTCAAAAT
>JABAHP010007666.1_pt1 | contig 10371 bp, 11 predicted proteins | sample 7062081 | NCBI WGS metagenome assembly JABAHP01 (sample SAMN14534357, study PRJNA622989) | marine sediment metagenome | biome: marine biome [ENVO:00000428]; feature: marine pelagic biome [ENVO:01000023]; material: deep marine sediment [ENVO:00002113] | place: India: Gulf of Kutch | collected... | reverse complement strand
CGGGCCACGTGAAGCCCGTCTCGAAGCTCGACGGCGTGCGCGTGCAGCAGGCGTTCCTCGGCTCCTGCACGAACGGGCGGCTCGAGGATCTCGCGGTGGCCGCGGAGGTCCTGCGGGGCCGCCGTGTGCACCCGGAGACGCGGCTGATCGTGACCCCCGCCTCGCAGCGCGTGGCCCTGGAGGCCACGCGGGCGGGCTACGCGGAGGTCCTGCTCGAGGCCGGCGCGCACATCACGGCCTCGGGCTGCGGGGCGTGCCCGGGAGGGCACAGCGGCCTGATCGGACCGGGGGAGGTCTGCCTCTCCTCGACGAACCGGAACTTCCGCGGGCGCATGGGCAGCCCGGAGGGCGAGGTCTACCTGGGCTCGCCGGCCAGCGTGGCCGCCGCCGCCGTGGCCGGCCGCATCGTCGACCCGCGCGAGTTCTGGAGCGGCTCGATGGAGGACATGGCGTGGAGACCCTGATCCGCGGTCGGGTGTGGAAGTTCGGCGACGACGTCGACACCGACGTGATGGCGCCGTGGAACACGCTCTCGCTCGCCTGGGAGGAGCGCCGCACGGCGGTGCTGCACGTGCGGCCGGAGTTCGCCGCGGAGGTGAAGCCGGGCGACCTGATCGTCGCCGGCCGCAACTGGGGCTGCGGCTCGAGCCGCGAGCAGGCGCCCGAGAACCTGAAGCTCCTCGGCGTGGGCGGCGTGGTGGCCGAGTCCTTCGGCCGCATCTACTTCCGCAACTGCGTCGCGATCGCATTTCCCAACCTCGCCTGTCCCGGCATCCACGCCGCCTGCCGGGAGGGGGACGAGATCGAGTTCGAGCTGCGCAGCGGGCTCGTGCGCAACCTGCGCAGCGGCGCCGAGCTGCGGGGCACGCCGTACACGCAGGACATGCTCGCGATCGTCGAGGCCGGAGGCCTGCTCGAGGTGCTGAAGCGGCGCTTCGCGGCCGCGCAGGAGGAGCCGGCGACGTGAGTCGGCGGAGCCGCAAGCGGGTGGTGGTGATCGAGGGGGAGGACGCCGCGCCCGAGGCCGTGCGCCCCAGCGTCGCGCTCGTGGAGAAGCTCGGCGTCGAGATCGAGTGGCTGCGGCCGCCGGTGGGCCAGGCGGGCCTCGACGCCTGCGGCTCGACCTTTCCGCCCGAGGCCCGCGAGGCGATCGATGCCTCCGACGCCGCGCTCTTCGGCGCCACCAGCGGCAAGAGCGCCGCGGCGCTCGCCTACCTGCGCTGGGGTCGGCAGACGTACGCCAACGTGCGCCCGGCGGTCTATCTGCCGGGTGCGCGCAGCCCGCTGGCGCACCCCGACGGANNCTACGCCAACGTGCGGCCGGCGGTCTATCTGCGCGGCGCACGCAGCCCGCTGGCGCATCCCGACGGGATCGACCTCGTCATCGTGCGCGAGAACCTCGAGGACCTCTACCTCTTCGTCGAGGGCGAGCTTCAGGCGCTGGCGCCGCTCGGGCTCATGAGCCTGACGGCGGGGCGTCCCGTGGCGGAGCTCGGCACGGGGAACTTCGCCGTCAAGGCGATCACCGAGGAGGGCTCCGACCGCGTCGCGCGCTTCGCCTTCGAGCTGGCGCGCCGGCGCAAGGCGCAGGGGCGCCCGGGCAAGGTGACCTGCGGCACCAAGCACAACATGCTGCCCCGCACGGACGGCCTCTTCCGCGAGCGCGTGGAGCGCATGGCGCGCGGCTATCCCGACGTGGCCTACGAGAGCTTCATCATCGACGACTTCGCGCGCCGGCTCGTGGCCGAGCCGCAGGCCCTCGACGTGGTGGTCCTTCCCAACCTCTACGGCGACGTTCTCTCCGACGCCGCCAGCGGCCTGATCGGCGGGCTCGGGCTGGCCCCGAGCGGCTGCTACGGCGCGGACTACGCCTATTTCGAATCGGCCCACGGCTCCGCGCCGGACATCGCGGGCCAGGGCGCGATCAACCCCACCGCCACCCTGCTCTCCGCCGGCCTGATGCTCGAGTACCTGGGCTTCGAGGATGCGGCGGCCCGGCTGGCGCGCGCGATCCGTGCGGTCTACGCCGAGGCCGCCTGCCTCACGCGCGACCAGGGCGGCAGCGCCAGCACCACGGAGTTCTGCGCGGCGCTGGAAGCGCACCTCGGCGAACGTCAGCCGTGACGAGGCTCGCTGGCGGATTGCGCGCAGGCAAGGCTGGCATGAACGCCGGGGCGAAGGTGCTGGCAGCCGTCGCAGAGGCCTCCCTCCTGCCCCCTGGCCACTTCTCGCCGCAGCGCCTGGTAGGGCTCGGAGAACCACAATTCGCGGAAAGGCGTTCCTTCGTGCTGCCCTGGCTCCAGCACGTTGCCGAAATGGAACACGCCCGGAAAGGGACGCGCGCAGCATGGGACCAGAAAACCATCCCATGTGATGTACGGCATCTTCCAGAGATACTTGCATGGCACGAAAGTCTCTTCGACTCCCCAGATGCTCGGGTCGCGTTTCGAATGCCCCACTCGCACCCCGAGCTCCGCGCCGAGGTCGCGAGCCTCCGCGAGCTTCTGCCGCACGCGCTCCGGGTCGCGAAGCAGTAGATCACCCAGCCGGTCGCCCGCGCCATCGTAGTTCTGCTCGCCGAAGTAGGCCGTGTGAGCGCCGACATCGCGCGCCAGTCGGACGTATTCGGGCAGCTCCGCCACGTTCTCGTTCATGATGACCATGCAGATGGTGAAGCGGAAACCGGCTTTCCGGCCGGCGTCGGACAGTCGTTTGAGGTTGTCGATGACTTCGGCCAGCTCGTACCGAGTCTGGCCGGATACCCGCTTGTAGGTCTCCGGGGTCGCCGCATTGAGCGAGATGGTCAGATCCACGTGGTGTTGGACCAGCATGGCCACACGCTTCTCGTCGAGCAGCGTGGCGTTGGTGGTGATGTAGGGCCGGACGTGGGCTCTCTCTCTGCGAANNCCCCGAGTTCGGGGTTCAAGAGCGGCTCCCCAAGGCCAAACAGGCTCACGCCGCGCAGGTGGGGAAACTGGTCCAAGATCCTTCGACAACTCTCCAAGGACAGATCACCGACCTGGGCCTTGAAATCGAGGTTGGTGCGGTAGCACTCGATACAACGCAGATTGCAGCGATTGGTCGTCTCGAGTTGAAGCTTGGTTGGAAGATAACGGACCCGCGAGCTGCGGAGCTTGGCGCCTACTGCCTCCTGGAGCTGGTGCCATGTGCGGCTCATCGCCATCGCCATTCAGCGTCTTCTCGTGATGCGCCGGACAAACCGGCAAGCGGATTGCGCCATCGTCCGAGTCTTCTTAGCAGCTCTCGACGAAAAGATAGCGTCCCGTCTTCCGCGAGAAGGTGATGCGAGCCGCGATCGAAGCAGGGGCGAGCGGCTGGCTATGCCTGCCTCCAGTCCACCCGGCGGGCGTGTCGATGGCGCGGCGGGCAGCGCGCTGGTGAGGTGAGAAGTGGGGTTAGCGAGACTCCAGGTAGCCGAGCTCGTGGAGCTCCTCGATCAGCCGCTTCTCCGTCTCGGGCGAGGCCTCGCCGACCCGTTCGATGGGGGTGGTGTCGTAGGTGTCGATCGGGGGGCGGCTGGGCGCGTCGAGGAAGCCGGCGGGAGCCCCGTCCATGTCGCGCGCCAGCGGCAGCCCCAGCCAGGCGAGGAGCGTGGGGGTGACGTCGACCACCCGGACCCCCTCGGTCGAGGCGCCGCGCCGGATGCCCCGGCCGCGCGCGAAGATGACGCCCTCGCGCGCCGCGGCCGTCTTGTGGATCCCGCTGATGCCGCCGAAGCCAGCGGCGCCCTCGAAGCCGTGGTCCGAGACCACCATCACGAGGTCGTCGGCTGCGTAGCGCCCGACGAGCAGCCCGATCAAGACATCGGTGTAGACGTAGCAGCGACGCAGGGCCTCGGCCCCGCCGGCGCGCTGCGCCGGCGTGGGTCGCTGTGCTTCGGGGTAGATGTCTTCGGGCTCGAGCGTTCCCCACAGGAAGTGGGAGGCCTTGTCGATGCCGGGGAGGAGCAGCATCAGGAGATCGGGGCGCAGCTCGGCCTCGATCGCCAGGGCCACGCGGACGAGGGCGGCATCGAAACCCAGGCGGCGCGAGAGGTACTCGCGGTCGACCCCCGGCGGAAGCTCCGCGGCCGGCTCGAAGGGATCGACGATCGACGTGAGCGGCCCCCGCGCGGCCAGGAGTTCGCGGACGCGGTCGCGCCAAGCCGGTGGGTAGACGACGTTGCCGCTGGCGCTCTCCGTCCGTGCGGCCATGTAGGCCCCCAGCTCCTCGATCTCCTCGGGGAAGACGTGGTCGCTCACCATCACGCCGTCGATCCGCTCCGGCGGGTGGGTCGTCCACCAGTTGACGACGGCCACGCGCAGGCCGGCGTCGGACGCGATGTTCCAGAGCGCGTGGGTCTGACGGTCGCTGCTGCGGTAGAGGCGGCGGCCGCCCTCTTCCAGCTTCCGGGCGAAGGAGAGCACCCCGTGCTTCTCGGGCTGCTTGCCTGTGGCCACCGTGGTCCAGATGCGAGGCGACCAGAGCGGTAGCGAGGAGAGCAGCGGGCCGGCGACGCCCTCGCGGGCGATCTCCCCCAGGTGGGGCAGCCGACCCTCCTCCAGCAGCGGGCCGGCCACGCGCAGCGAGGCGCCGTCGATGCCGATCAGCAGGGCGCGGGGGGTGCGCTGCTCCGGAGAGCAGGCCAGGCAGCCCAGCGCGAGCAGCGCGGCGAGCACGCCGCAGAGCCGGTTCGCCGTGGCACGAGTTCTAGCGCGCATTCCTCACTGCGTTTCTGCCGCTCCTCCTCGAACCTAGCGCGCATTCCTCAGTGTGTTTCTGCCGCTCCTCCTCGAACGTCCCCGGCGCCGCTCTCAGAGGAAGCAGGCGCCTGCGAGCATGCCGCCGTCCGCGATGAACTCCGAGCCCGTGCAGTAGGAGGACTCGTCGGAGGCCAGGAAGAGCGCGAGCTGCGCCATCTCTTCCGGCTTTCCGATCCGTTTGAGCGGGATCGTGTCGAAGAAGCCCTCCGTGTCGACGTCCTTGAAGTCCTCCATGCTGCCGTCGCCCATCGGCGTGTCGATGCCTCCGGGGTGAAGCGAGTTCACGCGGATGCCGACGCGCCCGAGCTCGAGCGCGGCCGTCTTCGTCATGCCGCGGATGGCGAACTTGGTCGCCACGTACGCCACCAGGCCCATGGCGCCCTCCATGCCGGTGGCGGAGGAGACGTTGATGATGGAGCCGCCTCCGGCCTGGACCATGGCCGGGATCACGCTCCTCATGCCGAGCAGGCAGCCCACCTGGTTGACGTTGACCACCCTCATGTAGTTCTCGAGGGTGATCTCCGCGACCGACGCCACGTGGATGATGCCGGCGTTGTTCAGCAGCACGTCGATCCGCCCGAAGCTCTCCGACGCGGTCGCGACGAAGCTCGCCCAGCTGTCCTCCTGGCTCACGTCGTGGTGGAGGTAGATCGCGGCGTCTCCCAGCGACGCGGCCACGGCCTTGCCCGCATCGTCGAGGATGTCGCCGAGCACGACCTTGGCTCCCTCCGCCGTGAAGAGCCGGGCCGCCGCTTCGCCCTGGCCGCGCGCCGCGCCGGTGATGAGTGCAACCTTGCCTTCCAGCCTGCCCATGACTTCTCCTTTTGCTCTTCACCCGGTGGCCCGGGTGCAGTCCGTGGATGGGAACCTCCTAGCTCTTCCCCTTCGTGAGCGTCTCATAATAGTCGAGGTACTCGGCGATCTGACGCTCGAGCCCGAAGCGGCGCGCGATGGTATCGCGTCCCGCCTCGGCAAGGCGCCGAGCCAGCTCCGGATCGCGCAGGATCTCGACGCAGCGGGCGGCCAGCGCGGCGGGCGCGTCGACGTCCACCAGGAAGCCGTTGTGCCCATCCTCGATCACCTCGGGGTGCCCGCTCACGGGTGTGGCCACGACGGGCGTCCCGTTCTGCATGGCCTCGAGGATCACGTAGGGAAGGCCCTCGTAGGCCGACGGCACGACCAGCACGCCGGCGGCGCGGTAGTAGGCGGGAAGCTCGGCGGAGGTCTTGCGCCCCAGGCACTCGACGTGAGCGAGCAGCTCCAGCTCCTCGAACAGGGCGCGCAGCTCCGGCGCCTCGTCGAGCTCGAAGCCCGCGATGCGCAGCCGCGCATCCGCGATCTCGCGCCGGACCTCGCGCAGGATGAAGGGCAGGGCGTTGACGCGCTTGCGGTGGCTCGCCAGCCCGGCGTAGAAGAGCTCGGCCGGGGCGACGGCGGCGTCGGGCTCGCCGGCGGCTGCCGCGGCGACGCCGTTGTAGATCACCCGCGCGGCCTCGCCCCGCCTGGGGCCCAGCAGGTCGACCGCGGTTGCGCGCGAGATGGTGTTCAGCGCGTCCGCGAGGCGGACCATCAGCGCGTCGACGAGCCGGTGCAGCCGGGCGAGCAGGGCGCCCGGCAGGCGCGCGGCAAGCCCCCGGCCGAAGCGGCGTTCTTCGAGTCCTTCGATCCCTTTGAAGCGGTAGGTCGTCTCGGCGGCGTGGATGCCCGCGTTGCTCACGTGGAAGGTGGCGAGGATCCGGGCGCGGCGCCGCGGCATGAGCCTGAGCGCGAGCACCACGGGGAGCGCCTCGCCCGACTGGCAGTGCACCACGTCGCAGGCGGCGGCCCTGCGCGCCCAGCGCAGGCTGCCGAGGAACCAGCCGAGCCGCGTGCGCGCGATCCGGTGCACGGAGTCGCCGGAGCGGCGTCCGGAGGTCACGACCGTCGACTCGCAGCCGCGGCGCAGCAGACCCTCGTGCAGCGCCGCCGCGAACTCCCCCACGCCGCCCAGCCGCTCGGGTGGGTAGTAGGGCACGAAATGGATCACCCGCAGCGCCAGCTCCGCTCCTCCCGCGTTCTGGGTGCTGTGGCAGGCCGGTCACTCCATATCAGAACTCGACGCTGGGCGCCTCGCGCGCTGTCTCGGGCGCCTCGAAGTACTCCCGTTCCTCGAAGCCAAAGAGGCGCGCGACGAGATTGGTGGGGAATCGCTTGGCGGTGGTGTTGTAGCTGCGCACGGCGTCGTTGTAGCGCTTGCGCGCCACGGCCAGGCGGTTCTCGGTGCCGGCGAGCTCGTCCTGCAGGCGGATGAAGTTCTGGTCGGACTTGAGCTGCGGGTAGCGCTCCACCACGACGAGCAGTCGCGAGAGGGCGCTCGAGAGCTGGTTCGAGGCCTCGCTTGCCTGCTGTGGGCTGCCGGCGCCGGCCACGCGGCTGCGGGCCTCGGTCACCTCCGTCAACACCTGCCTCTCCTGGGCGGCAAAGCCCTTCACAGTGTTCACGAGGTTTGGGATCAGATCATTGCGTCGTTGCAGCTGATTTTCGACCTCGCTCCACCCTGCGTCCAGCGTCTCCTGCTGGGCTACGAGGGTGTTGTAGCCGCAGCCCGTCGCCGCCACGGCGACGAGCGCCACGAGCGCTCGCGCCGCGCCCAGCCTGCGCTGCTTCCGGACCGTCATGTCGTTCCTCCCGTTGCGGGTGACTCTACCAGCCTCCGCCGGCGCCCCCGCCACCGAAGCCGCCCCCGCCGCCCGCCGAAGCCGCCTCCACCGCCGAACCCTCCGCCGAAGCCTCCCCCGCCGAGGCCTCTCCCGAGCCCCCCGCCGAAGAAGATCGGCGCGTAGCCGAAGCCGCGCCGTCGCCGCCCGAAGGCGAGCGCCGGCAGAAAGAAGAAGAGCAGCATGAAGAGCCGGGGATCGATCCGCTGCCCCCGTCCCATCGGCCGCTGTGGCGGCGCGGGCGCGCCCGAGAGCGTCACGCCCGCGTCCTGGGCGATGACCTGGGCGATTGCCGCGATCGCCGCGGAGATCCCGTCCCCGTAGGCTCCCTGTTTGAAGGCGGGGATCACGTAGGCGTCGCGGATGCTTCCCAGCTTTCCGTCCGGCAGGATTCCCTCCAGTCCGTAGCCGGTGAAGAAGTGCATCCTGCGGTCGTCGACCGCCACCAGCATCAGGAGCCCCTTGTCCTCGCCGGCCTTGCCCAGCTGCCAGCTCTCGACCACGCGCATGCCGTAGCTGAACTCGTCCTCGGGGGCGGTGCTGCGCACGGTGAGGACGGCGATCTCGGCCCCGGTCTTCCGCTTGAGCTCGTGGGCGAGCGCCGTGACGATCGCCTCGTGACGCGGCGGCATCACGTCGGCCAGGTCCACCACCGGGCCGCCGAGCTTCGGGACCGGCGCTAGCTCCTCGGCGGAGGCGGCGAGCCGGGCAGCGCTGATCGGGAGCGCCAGGGCGGCGATCGCCGGGAGCAGCCGCGAGGCCGCGGACGCCGGCTTCATAGGTCGTCGGCGACCCGCACGAGGCGCCGCACCTCCCCCAGGTAGGCGTCGAAGACGCCATCGAGATCGCCTGCGGGGAGCTTTGCCCTGCCTCGGCGCGCGGCCTCCAGACGCCGGAAGGCTGGCAGCTCGAGCCCGAAGCGTTGCTCGACCGCGCGCAGCAGCGCCTCCGGATCCGCCGAGCGGTCGCCTGCCTCCTGCGCGCCTTGTCCCAGCCTCAGCATGCCGCGCAGGATCACCTCGAAGCCCGGCGGCGTCTCCAACAGGAGCTGGCGCAGCGCACGCTTGGATCCGGCCGCCTCGAGGTAGGCCTCCCACAGGTGGAGCAGCTTGCCGCGGATCTGCTCCTCCACCTCGAGGCGCAGGTGCGGGAGATCGACTTCGAGGCCTGCGAAGACGTCGCTGCGACCCTCGAGCACCCGGTGCCGATCGGCGATCTCGAGGAACTCGAGCGGGAAGACGTCCAAGGCGCTCTCGATGTAGCGCGGATCCATCAGCAGCGGCGTCGGGATGCGCCGCCGCCGCCAGGCGGAGATCCGGCCGCGCGTGCGGCGCAGCGCGTCGGGCGTCACCTCTTCGAGTACCACCACGACGTTCAGCGGGGAGCGGCGCGGGACGTAGCCCGGGCCGGCGGCCTCTCCGGTGAGCGCTACGCAGAGCAGCGCGTCGCCGTGCATTTCGCGCAGATCCGCGACGAGTCCCTTCAGGGCCCGTGCGTCTTTCGAATCGAGGTTCATGCTGCGGATCGTCTCAGATCTCGACTCCCACCCCGCGAGCTGGGATCCCGCGTCAAGTGAAGCACACGCCCCCGGGCTCGTCGAAATCCGGAGTCTCGATCTGGATCGTCGCGTGGCTGATGTCGAAACGCTGGTGGAGGAGGTCTATGACCTCCTGGAGGAGCTTCGCGTGATCGTGCTCGTTCTCGGAGACCACGTGACCCGAGAGGGAGATGCGGCCGCTGCNNGCTTCGCGTGGTCGTGCTGGTCCTCGGAGACCACGTGACCCGATAGTGAGATGCGGCCGCTGCTGATCGTCCAGATGTGGAGATCGTGGACCCCCAGGACCCTGGGCAGCGCGGCGATCGAGCGCTCCACCTCCCGAACGTCGATGTGCGAGGGCGCCCACTCCATCAGAACCGCGGTCACCTCGCGCAGCAGGGTCCAGGCGGAGTAGACGATGAGGACCGCGATGACCAGGGAGGCCGCCGGGTCTGCCCAGTTCCAGCCGAACGCCCAGATCAGCCCGCCGGCGATGATGGCCGCGATGCTGCCGAGCGCGTCGCTCATCACGTGCAGCCATGCGCCGCGCACGTTGAGGTTGTGGTGTCTGCCTTCGCTCAGGATCCAGAGCGCGGTCAGGTTGACCAGCAGCCCCCCCGCGGCGATCGCGAGCATCGGCCCGCCCAGGATCTCGCGGGGCGTCTCGATGCGCTGGAAGGCCTCGCGCAGGATGTAGAGCGCGACGCCCACCAGCAGCACACCGTGTACCAGGGCCGCGAGGATCTCGGTGCGGTGGTGCCCGTAGGTCTGCTGGGGCGTGGCCGGGCGCCGGGCCAGCCGGAAGGCGAACACCGACAGCGAGAGCGCGAAGACGTCGGAGAGCATGTGGCCCGCGTCGGCCAGCAGGGCCAGCGAGCCGGTCCACAGGCCGCCCGCGACCTCGGCGAGCATGTAGCTGGCGGCGAGAGCCAGGGCGAGCGTGAGGCGCCGCTGCTGGTCCTCCGAGCTGGGCGCTCCGTGATGGTGGTGGTCGTGCATCGGCGCAAGGATGCGAGGGATCGCGCCGCGGCGCTACCTCGAGCGGACGACGAAGGTCAGGCTCTTCTCGAAGCTCAGCGCAGCGCTCTTGAAGGCCAGCTCGTAGGCGTAGATGCCCGGCTCCGCGTCCTCCGGGAGCGCCACCTCGGCGTCCACGATCCAGCGCCCGGGCTTGATCTCGTAGGCCTCGGTGGTCTCGCGCACGATCGGGTTGCCCCGGAAGCGGATCCGCGTGCGCAGGCGCCCCGAGACCACGCCGGTGGGGCGACGGGGGCACATCACGTAGACCATGCGGTGGTTGAACTCACCGCCGACCTTCACGCGAGGCGGCACCAGCTCGTTCTTCTCGATGATGAAGAAGGGCCGCTTCTGCGCG
>JABAHP010005130.1_pt1 | contig 10371 bp, 8 predicted proteins | sample 7062081 | NCBI WGS metagenome assembly JABAHP01 (sample SAMN14534357, study PRJNA622989) | marine sediment metagenome | biome: marine biome [ENVO:00000428]; feature: marine pelagic biome [ENVO:01000023]; material: deep marine sediment [ENVO:00002113] | place: India: Gulf of Kutch | collected... | reverse complement strand
CAGCGGGAGGAAGAACTGTGCCTGTTGAGCACAACTCCCGCATCCGGGGCAATTGGCACCTGTCGCTACAAGCTCCGGGAGCACCAGCAGGAGGATTTCGGGCGGGTGGTGGATGTGTTTGAAGCACACAACGTGGGCTACTTTTTCTACAATGGTGGCAATGACAGCATGGATACGGCTCACAAGATCGCGGAACTGGCGGCAGCCCGGGGTCTGGACTTGGTCGCAGTGGGCGTACCCAAGACGATCGACAACGATGTTGGCGACTCAGAGTTCGAGCTGATCGACCACACGCCAGGTTATGGGAGCGTCGCTCGCTACTGGGCACTGACGGTACAGAATGCGAACCAGGAGAACGCTGGTTCCTGTCCCGCCGACCCGGTGTTGGTTATGCAGGCTATGGGACGCAAGATTGGGTTCATCCCGGCGGCGGCGCGCCTGGCCGATCCGGATCGCGAGATGCCGCTGTTGATAGCGATGGCAGAGTCAGGGGTAAGCCTGGCCGATTTGGCGGATGCGGTGAACGATCAGATTCGCAAGCGTGGTCGCTGTCTCGTGGTAGTGAGCGAGGGTTTCCCGGTGGGCGAGTTAGGAGAGCTAAAGGATGCCTTCGGTCACACTACCTTCTCTTCGAGCAAGACCACGGTGGAGAGGGCTGTAGTCAACTACCTGAACGAGCGCGGTTTGCCTGCGCGCGGAGCAGCTCGCGGGAATGTTCCAGGCACGGACCAGCGACACAATATGATCTATGCTTCCACTGTAGACCTGGAGGAGGCATATCGCGTGGGGCAGAAGGCGGCCCAGATTGCGGTCGAAGATGGTTCTGGGTACATGTCGACCATCCTGAGGGAGGCCGGACCGATCTACACTGTCCACTATGGCAAGGTTCCGCTAGAGCTGGTGGCCAACTCGGAGCGTACGTTCCCCGAATCCTGGATAGCCGAGGGCCGGCTGGATGTAAGCAAAGGCTTTGAGCAGTATTCGCGACCTCTCATCGGAGATGGATGGCCCTCAATCCCGCTGGTTGATGGCAGGCAGCGGTTTGCCAGGCTCATGCCTGTCTTTGCCGAGAGGAAGCTTTCAGCCTACGTGCCCCAGGCTGCCCGCTAGGCAGATACCGAGGGTTTTGGCACCGAAACACCCGCTGGCATTTGTGCCAGCGGGTGTCTGGGTCCGGTTCTCCTTTACTTCCGGGGGTCAGTGCGGCGGATGATGTCGCTGATCGTCTGCTGGTTGAAACCCTTGAAGCCCTCTCCCCTCTGAATGTTCTCCAGATGGCTGCCGATGGCCCCCTTTTCGAGGAACCCTGCACGTTGTTGCTCGCTGATCTGCCCGGACGCCAGCAACTCCTCCAGCTGCTCGGGGGCCACCTGCCAGCGCTCGCCCCGCGTGAACGCCTGCCGCAGGTAGGGGAATTCGCTGAAGGGTCGCATGGAGTTGATACCCCAGTGGGCGAGGTTGCCGGCAGCTGCGTCGAAATCGAAAAGGGCAGCCAAGTGGTGCAGGCCAGCCGAGAGCATGGCTTCGCCGTGGAGAGCACACCATAGCCCGACGGTCCCAAGTTCCCGAAGGGCTGGTAGAGGGTTGTGGGCAAAGTCCCCCTCGACCTCGGCGGGCCTGAGGTCAACATCGGCAAAGACGGCAAAGCGGCACACGGGTTGCTCCATGACCTGTGCGCCCCAACCAGCCTCTGCGCCAGCGTAGAACCGCTCGCGGGCGCGGAACCCGAATGTCTCCAGGATCTTGATTAGGGTCGGAAAGACGCGCCGCGAGCTGCGGAACGTATGGTGATCGTGGTTGGCCCAACCTAGGCCCAATCGATCCTGGCATGCCTTTTGCACCTGGCCGGCCCGGTTTCGCTGTTGCCAATGGGCTCTTTCCGCCGAGAATGCTATCCATGCTGCTGTGTGGGTGCCCATGTCGCTTACCAAAGTGCGTGCCAAATCCAGCGTTTGGGACATGCCTGTCTGCACGTCATCAAAGCGGCGTGCGCGAGTGGCCCAACGCTCGAAGGTTTGTAGATAGCGGGCCGGATAGTCGGGGGGCATGTTGGTGGGGACAAAGCCTGCATGCCCCCGGCGCTCGACGGCCAGGAATCGTAGGTCTCCGCGCTGCCACACGGTGGCCCGTCGCAGCGGGCTCAATAGTGTCCCCTCGATGCCGGCGCTCAACTGATTGGCCATCAAGAAGAGGTTGATATCCTCCACCTGAATGGCGGCTGCGATGGTGGCGCCCGGCTTCCTGCCTTCTGCATTGCGTAGAAGGACGCGGGGGAAGATGGCCCCTGGATGGTAGTACACGATGTCACCCGGCTCGGCGGGCACATCCTCCGGCTCGAATCCCAGTTCGGCCAACTGGCGCCGGGGCAGATCCCCATCGATCAGCACCAGGTGGTCAATCCAGTCGATGAGGCGGCTGCCGGTTTGGTTGAACAGGGCCCCGGAGAAGGCGCGGACTGTGGGCATGGCTGCCAGAACCTCATCTGCTCTCTCCGCGATGAAGGTCTCTGCTGCGGGATAGCGCTGCCAGTTGAATTCATGTGTTTCGCTCATAGATGCAACCTCTCGGTGAATCCTTTCTCTGTCTATTTCTTTTTGTCCCTATCGCTGCTGTGGCCTGGGGAAACCTTGACGGTGGGGTCTATGAAGTGCTTGGCAAAGTTGACGGCCACGGCGGCCTCGGCCGTGGCCGTGGCGATGAGCTTCAGTTTGCCATCATAGGTAGTGATGTCGCCCACAGCATAGACTCCTGGCAGGTTGGTCTGATAGGTGTGGTCGACCCGGATCGAGTTCCTTTCGATTTCGAGGCCCCACTCCCTGATGGGGCCCAGGTTTGCGAGGAATCCGAGGCCCATCACGACAGCGTCCAGTTCAAGATGGAGTTCGTCACCGCTTCGGTTGTCAAAAACTGTGGCCGATTCCACAGAGTCCTTGCCGTGCAAGGACTTGAGTTCGTAATAGGGTAGGACGGTGCAGGATGATTTCAGGATACCACTCACGGCTTGCTCGTGGGCCCGGAAGGTGCCCCTGCGGTGAATCAGCGTGACCTCTCGGGCGTACTCGATCAGGCTGTGGGCCCAGTCGAGGGCCGTATCTCCTCCACCCACCACCAGAACGCGCTTGCCCTGGAACGACTGCAGGTCCTGGACAAAGTAGTAGACGCCTTTGCCTTCCATAGTCTTTACGTTGGGGATGTCCAGGGTGCGCGGGACGAAGGCGCCTACGCCAGCGGCTATGATGACGGTGCGAGAGAGGTGGGTGTGGCCGGGCTCGGTTCTTAGCCGGACCATGGTGCCAGAAGTGGTGTCGAGATGGGTAACTTTCTCGTTGAGGCATACGGTCGGCGAGAATTGCAGGGCCTGTTCAACTTGCCGCTCGACGAGTTCACGGGCCAAGACTCGTGGAAAGCCCGGGATGTCATAGATGTACTTGTCCGGATACAGGGCGGCCAGTTGGCCGCCGAGCTGGGGCAAGCTGTCGATGATTTTCGTTCTCGCGGCGCGGAGGCCGGCGTAAAAGGCGGCGAAAAGGCCAGACGGCCCCCCGCCAATAATGGTGATGTCGTAGACAGGCTGATCGGCCATGGGCTCTGCTCCTCAGGGTCTAGCTCGGGTCTGTGACGACTGCCCGGATTATACCAATGAAGTCCTACAAGGTCAAGCATCTGTGTCGATAGTTACTTGTGGGCAGCGAAAGAGCTCGGTAGATCGACATAACCGCTTGACAAAGGCGCGCTAATGTGGTATACTATGCGCATAACCCGAATAACCGGGTAAGGCGCAAGGGCGCATTTATGGGTAGAAGGAGTGTCAGTCATGCCAGTGCAGGATATCATTGTTCAGCCGGAATCGGATCCCGTCATTGTTGCGCTTGAGCCGGCGCATCATGCAGTGCACAGCTTTCTGTTGGTAACCAAGACCGGGGAGCTTTCTGGCCTGGGGGAGTGGGTTGCACGTACGTCGGAGAAGATGACGGCTGAGGAGCGTAGGGAACACGAGTTTGTGACCATGGGCTTTTTTCATGCCATCCTGCCGGGAGAGAGCTGGACCAGCTTTCCGGCCTACCTCGACCACCTGGCGACTGGCGATCCGGCCAGCCTCAGGGACCGGATGTTGACTGCCTATGCCCAGTTCGCGCCCAAGTCCGCAGGCTCGGGTTCAGGAGGTGGCACCGCCGCGCCGAGTGTAGATCTAGCGCAAGTGCTGAAGGATGAGGATTCCTACCTCGAGTTTCTGCGCGCGCACTTTGATGCGAAGCATGTCAATGAAGAGCTTGAGGTCCGAGCCTATTCCTACGTGGTGAATCCGCCGGCAATGCAGGAGCTGATCGTGACTCACCTGCGCAAGATGTGGCATGAACACCTTGCTACAGAATGGGCCCGGGTCGAGCCGATGTTGAGGGATTCCGTGCGCGCCTTTGCGCAGACCGGGTTGGACAGAATGGGGCGGCGTGAGGCTGTGGAGTGGGTTACGGGACACGAGCTGGAAGGTGAGCATTGGGACGGCGTCCTAGAGGAGATGGAACGGATCATACTCGTTCCGTCGGCGCACGTGGGGCCATACAAGGCGAAGTTCCGGGAGGCGGGGACTTTGTGGTTGTTGTTTGGCGCGCGGCTGCCAGAAGGGAGCCAATTCCACGCACCGGATCTGAGCCGGGCCGAGATTGTAGTACGGCTGAGTGCTCTAGCCGACGACAACCGACTGCGGATCCTGCAGTCGGTTTCGGAGGGGGGAGAGTTGGCATCGCAGGAGATCATGGCGGGGTTGGGGCTTTCCCAGTCAGCGGCATCCCGGCATCTCAAGCAGTTAAGCGCCACTGGATATCTGGCGGAGCGGCGGTGTGGCGGGGCCAAGTGCTACCGCCTGGATCCCGAGCGGGTAGAGGATACGCTGCAAGCTGTGTCGAAATTCCTGCTGGGCAAGTAGCAGGGAGTGAAAGAGGAGGGTACCATGCTTACATTGGGTGATGCATTGTCGGAGATGGAGCTTCGGAAAGATGTACTTGTAGAGGTTGAAGCTTACCGGCTGGCAAGGCTGGCGACGGGTAGGGAGTTGGGTTGGAGAATCCGCGTCGTTCGGGTCGCGGTGTCGCAGGGCGTGCGCCGGCTTATGGTTCGTCTGGGCTGCCTCTTGGAAACCTGTGGCTGCCGCCTACAGAGGTGGTTTGCGATCGAGCCAAAGCGCTCAGCAGGCTAGGGGACTACTCTGAACTTGGTGCCTGGAATAGTACCATCCTTCCCTCAGAGGTTGGGAAACGCGCTCAGACTTCCGTCTGGGCGCGTTCTATGTCTGACGGGGCTGGGCGTGTGTTCTCGGCGGCAGATGGACGGATCAGGTCTTTACCCAGCGAATATCATAGGGCGCGAGAGTTAGCGTCAACTGCGCATCGCCGGCGCGAAACTCTTCGCCAGAGAGCAGATCACGCCACACGCCGGGCCGCAGATCCAGTGCTGTAGGTGAGATGTGTATCTCTTGCTCCCGATCGGAGACATTGTGCGCGCAAAGCACCTGGCTGTTGCCATCTGGCGAAGTGCGCAACAACGTGCAGACACTATCGTCGAGCATGAGGATCCGCTGCCGGCCGTTTGGGTGGAAGGCAGGCTCTGAGGAGCGGGCGTCCAGTAGTCGGCGGTATGCGGTATAGACGCGGGATCGGAGTGATGCCTGGTCAGCCAGGTCCGATTCCAGAGTCACTCGCTCGATCTTCTCTCGGTTAATGGTGCGGTTCCGACCTGTCCGCGTTATTCCCTCATGCCAACTCCGCGAACCGATCAGGCTGTGCACATAGATTCCCGGCACCCCTGCGAGGGCCAGCATGATGGCCTGGCTGACGCAGAAGCGGCGGACCTGTAAGGATAGAGGCTCATGAGCCGCGGGGTCAGACAGGGCATCAAAGTAGGATATATTCAGTTCGTAGACACTCTTAGTGCCGTCTGGATTGGCCTTGTATGATACTTGTCCGCCATGGGCCAGCGTGGCATCGACTAGCGCCTGGATCTGGGCCTCGCTGAGCAAGCCCCGTGCAGGCATTACGCCAATACCGTCGTGCGATGCAGTAAAATTGAAGAAGGTGGCCTCTCCGGGGGGGGGCTCCAGGCCCGATGCCCATTCCGAGAGGGTGCGTGCATTGCCGGACAGGATGCTGTGCATGACCAGAGGGGGCAACGGGAACTGGTAGACCATCTGTGCCTCGTCGGTGCTGCTTGTATCGGACACGGGCCTGCCGAAATAGCTTACGTTCTCCTTGTGGGGCACATTGGTCTCGGTGATGAGGATGGTTGCTGGTGCAACCGCGTCCAACACGCAGCGCATGAGCTTGATCACTCGATGGGTCTCCTCGAGATGAATGCAGGGCGTGCCCACGGTCTTCCACAGATAGGCAATGGCATCCAGGCGGATGAGCTGGGCGCCCATCTCTACGTAGAGGAGCAGGATCTCTATGATCTTGAGCAGTACCTGTGGGTGTGCGTANNTCCACGTAGAAGAGCAGGATCTCTATGATCTTGAGCAGGACGGGGGGGTGTGCGTAGTTCAGGTCGATCTGATCGTCGCTGAAGGTGGTCCACACCAGCTCTTCACCGGTGGCGGTCCCTACCGGAGTGAGCAGTGGGTGGACCCTAGGGCGAACGACAGCGGAGAGATCTGTGCCCGGCTCGATGGCAATGAACCAGGGTGTGTAGTACGGGTCACCGACTACAAAGCGCTGGAACCACTCGCTCTGGCGGGAGACGTGGTTGACCACAGCGTCAAACATCAACCGGAAATCTTGGCCCAGTCTCTGAATATCCGCCCAGCTACCCAGGGCGGGATCAACCTGGGTGTAGTCGATCACCGAGAACCCATCATCCGAGGAATAGGGAAAGAAGGGAAGGATGTGCACCCCTGAGACAGGGCTTCCCAGGCTCTGGGCAAGTATCTCGTAGAGTGCTTGCAGGGGCGGCCTTCCGGCTTCGCGGAACTGATCGCCATACGTGATGAGAATGGTGTCTCTCTCGGTGAGGTGTCCTCGAGCAGAATCATCTGCCAGGCCTGGATTCCGTTCGCGGAAGCGCAGCAAGATAGCCTCAAGTTCATTCCACACCGGGATGGCACGGTCCGCACCGTAGAGGAAGGACAGGTGGTCCAGCATTCTAGCCTGTAGCTGTCCAGTTGTCGGCAATTGATTACCTCGCTCCACAATCCTGCGAAACTGCTCTGGATTAGCTGGTGAGCAGGCGCTCGAGCGCGCCGGCGAGTACCTGGTAGGAAAAGTGCCGGCGCGCCAATTCATAGTTCCTGTCTGCCATGGCAAGGCAGAGATCGGGGTCGTCCAACAGGCGGCGGACCTCGGAGACGGATTCGTCCGTGATCCAGCCGTCTACCTCGACGAACTGGAATCCCAAAGGGGCGATATCGGCGGCATACACGCTGTAGCAGTTGACCAGGACTGGTTTCCGGAAGTAGATCGCTTCCAGGAGTGCGTTGCCAAATCCCTCGTACAACGTGGGGTAGGTCACGAAATCAGCATGGGGATAGATGTCCCAGAGCGTGTAAGCTTTGCGGCCCTGACGAATAATGCGCTGCTCCTCAACAAAGCCTGCCAAGTAGTGTACCTCGACATTCATCGCCTCGGCGCGATCCAGGAGCTGGCGGTAGTAGGCCATGCCCTCGTCTCCTGCATGGTGGCTGATGAGCAGCCTGGCGCGTGGTTCCCTCAGGCGGCGGAGCAGTTCGAACGAGATATCAATGCCCTTGCGGGCGATGACGCGGGTGGGTTGAAGGAAGATCCAATCGTAGGGGGAGAAGCCCATAGCTGCGCGGAAATCCTCATTGTAGTCGTCAATGCCCGGCGCGGGAGTCTCGTAGTCAAATACGTTTGGGATTACCGCAGCCTCCAGGCCGCGGAAGAATTTCAGATCCCTTTGAGCCAGGCTGTTGATGGCCACATGCCGGAGGGACGGCAGGTTCGGCGGGAAGGTTTCCAGAAGGAGATCGGGGATGCAGTTGAGGCGGAAGCGCTGGCGTTCCCAGAAAAAGTCGTGATGGTGTCCGATCGCGGGAATGCCGGTGCTTTCGATGACTCTGGCCAGGGCCAGGCCCAAGGGGATGTGCATGGGGATAGCCAAGGCATTCTCGATCACCATCAGGTCGATGCTGCAATCGTGGAGCCAGGCCCGAAGCTGCTCTTGGATGCGCTCGGTCATGTCCTCGATTCGGCGCATCAGGCCGGGCGGAGGATCCAGGCGACCAAAGACCAACTCGCCGATGGCGACAGCTTCTGGATCGCTGAAGTGAAGCTCTGGGATCAGCGTGGGATTGGGTGCAGCGTCGTCAAGCTGGCCGGCACAGTAGAATATCTCGTGGCCCAGACTGCGGGCAACCTCGCCCCACTTGCAGGTCTCAAGCGAAACTCCATCGGTGCCCGCCAGCCGGGTTGAGATGAAACCGACTTTCATCCTGCTCGTGCCTCCGTTGGGTGGTGCCTCTGTGAAGTTTCGAAGCGCCAACTCACTTATGATGATGGGTAGGAGTGCCGGCTAGCCCTTGACTCCGCCCGCAGCGAGACCCTCTGCCAGATAGCGCTCGAGCGCCAAGAAGAGCACAATCACCGGCAGGGTCATGATTGTGGATGCGGCCATGACTACGTGCGGGCGCGGTTGTGGATCGTTGAATATGGTGTTGATGGCGATGGGCATGGTGAACATGCTTCTGTCGTTCAGGAAAACAAATGCATACAGATACTCGTTCCAGGCGATCATGAAGGTGTAGATAAAGACCGAGACAATGGCCGGGACGGCAAGGGGAATGGTAATCTTCCAGATCACACTAAGGCGCGTACAGCCGTCGATGAGGCCCGCTTGCTCGATTTCATGGGGGATGGTGCGGAAGTAGTTGGCCAGCATGTACAGGGCAACGGGCAGGGTCTGGGCAAGGTAGGTGAACATCAGCACGGCTAGGTTGTCGCGCACTTCGAATCCGAGTCTGGCACCTATCTGGGCAAGCATGGCAAAGAGTGGGATGATGAGCAAGATGCCGGGAAAGAGGTACACCAGCAATATGCTGTTCAGCATGGCGTCACGGCCGCGGAATCGCATCCTGGTCACGGCGTATGCTCCCATGATCGATAGGATCACGGCGATCAGCGCGGTGGGAACGGAGATTATCAGCGTATTGAGCATGTTTTTGGCGAAACGCTGAAAGCTCTCGTGGGCAGGGTCGAACAGCTCCCGATAGGCATCAAGGCGAAGGGCTCCGGGGATGTAGACAGGCTCGCGGCCTCCGATCTCGGCATAGCTCTTGAAGGAAGAACTGACCATCCAGTAGAAGGGAAAGAGTATGCTGATCAGGAAGAAGGCCAATACGATGGCAAAGATGAACTGGCGCAAGGACAGCCGGTGAGCCAGATGCTCAATCAGGTTCCGCTGCTCATGGTCCGGGCGGGCGATCGTGCTATCGATAGTCATGGCTGCCTCCTAGTCCTCGTCCACGCGCCGCATGACGACGCCGATATAGATCACCAGGAACACGATCAGGATGAGCAGCAGAATCATGGCGTTTGCCGCTCCCTTGCCGAAATCGTTCATCTTGAAGCTGAACTGGTAGGTGAGTACCGGTAAGACGTTGGTGCCAAAGCCTCCACCGGTAAGCAGCCAGATATCGTCAAATTTGTTAAACGTCCAGATGAGGCGCAGCAGAAAAATGGCGCCCAGCACGTAGCGCAGCTCTGGAATTGTGATGTACCAGAACTTGGCCCATTCGCCAGCGCCGTCGACGTCGGCGGCTTCGTACAGGGTCCTATCGATGGCCTGCAAGCGGGCCAGGATCATCAGCATGGCAAAAGGGAAATAGCGCCAGGCAGTGAACAGAATGACGATTGCCAGCGCCAGCCCGCGTTCAGCCAGGTAGGCCTGGGGTAGATCGATCAGGCCCAGGCGCATGAGGATGTCGTTGACCACGCCCGATGGGCGCGGGTCAAGTATCCATCGCCACACAAAAGCCACGCTCACAATGGGGGCGACGTAGGGGAAGAGAAAGACCGCCCGGGTCAGGCCTCGGGCGCGGAATGGGCGGTTAAGCACCAGGGCGGCGACCAGCCCAAAGATGATGGTTACAAAGGTGGAGATAAGAGAGTAGACGATGCTGGTTACGGCCGCTCCCCAGCTCTGCAGGCCCTGGAACTTGAAGGCAAAGTCGCTGATGACAGCGCGGTAGTTGTCCAGGCCCACGAATTCTGCCTCGAAGACGTTACCCAGCTCCTTGAGCCCCACGTTGTGGAAGCTGATCCAGACGCTAAAGATCGCCGGAAAGAGCACGACACCAAAGACGATAAGTGCTGTGGGCAAGATGAGGAGCCAGGCCAGGCGCACTTCCTGGGCCTCTAGCGAACGCCACCG
>JABAHP010000084.1_pt3 | contig 10373 bp, 9 predicted proteins | sample 7062081 | NCBI WGS metagenome assembly JABAHP01 (sample SAMN14534357, study PRJNA622989) | marine sediment metagenome | biome: marine biome [ENVO:00000428]; feature: marine pelagic biome [ENVO:01000023]; material: deep marine sediment [ENVO:00002113] | place: India: Gulf of Kutch | collected... | reverse complement strand
GAAATCTCCACAAACAATTTGGAATTCGGCTGCATCGGCTCGGAAAGCAGATGGTAAATGATGTGAAACAGAAGGAGTGCAAGAAAGCAGGAGACTACATATTTTTTATTCAAATTCCCCATAGGTTATTAAATTGCGGATATTATAACTATGCAATCCGGCAAATGCAAAGAAAAAACCGCCGATCACGGCGGCAGATCAAATGGAGGGGGGAGGATTCGAACCTCCGAAGGCTTCGCCGACAGATTTACAGTCTGTTCCCTTTGGCCACTCGGGAACCCCTCCATAAATCTTTTCAGGGCCAACGACCCGTCTTGAAATTCAGCAAATATATGAATCTGCTAACATCATGCAAGCGGATTTTGATCCGCAAAAATAATTTTTAAAAGCCGGCGAAGGGACTCGAACCCCCGACCGGCTGATTACAAATCAGCTACTCTACCAGCTGAGTTACGCCGGCCTGATTCGTTAAATTAGTTTCCAACCCCCCATTGTCAAGCTCTTTAATTCTATTATCTGAACTTTTTACGCAATCTTAAGTCCGGCATTTGATACACATAATATTTTTTTTGGAACCAAAAATTCCTTCATGTAGTAAAATTTCTTAATAAAAAAATGCTTGATTTTTGAGTCAGGTTTTATACAATTACAGTTTCATATTATGATAGAAGTAAGAAATCTGACAAAATACTACGGGCCGGAACTGGCTGTAAACGATATTTCGTTTACGGTTGAAAAGGGTCAGGTGGTCGGTTTCCTGGGTCCTAACGGCGCAGGCAAATCCACAACAGTCAAGATAATCACCTGCTACCTCGCGCCGACACGCGGCACATGCGTGGTAAACGGCTACGATATCTTTGAAAACTCCCTCGAAGTCCGCAAACAGATTGGCTATCTTGCCGAAAACACGCCGCTATATTCCGATATGAATGTATTCGACTATCTCAAGTTTTGCGTGGATATGCGCAAGAATGGCCTGAAGCGGACAAAACGTGTGAGCGAGGTTATTGAAATCTGCGGCCTGAAAGATGTCCTGCAGAAAGATATCGGGGAATTATCGAAGGGATTCCGCCAGAGAGTGGGGCTGGCCCAGGCCATGATTCATGATCCCCAGATTCTCATCCTTGATGAGCCCACTGTTGGACTTGATCCTAACCAGATCGTGGAGATACGAAATCTGATCAAGGACCTTGGACGTGAAAAGACAGTAATTCTGTGCTCTCATATCTTACCCGAGGTCGAGGCGACCTGCAATCGTGTCCTGATTATAAACAAGGGAGAAATCGTAGCCGATGGCACCGCCGATCAGCTTGGCGCTTCCGCTAAAGGTAAAGGGCATCTGGTGCTGAAGCTCAAGGATGCCCCTTCGGACAAGATAGAAAATATTTTCAATGTCTCCGGGATTGAAAGGGTGGCTGAGGTCTCAGCTGCCGAACCCGGAGTCTCCAGAGTTGTGCTCGAGGTTCTGAAAGGGGCAGACCCCAGGGAAAATATTTTCAGGTATTGTGTCGAACATGATTTGATTTTGCTTGAAATGAGCAGGGAGCGGGTCTCGCTCGAATCAGTCTTCCGTCAACTGACCAGCGGGGAGGGAGTATAAAAGTGACTGCTGTCTGGGTGCTGACTAAAAAGGAACTTAGGTCGTATTTCAGCTCTCCCATAGCATATATAGTGGCGGTGCTGTTCCTGGGAATTCTGGGATTTTTCTACTCCAACAGCATATTCATGAGCAAGAGCGCCGATCTTCGCGGCCTTTTTTCAATTGCGCATATAATCTTCCTGGTCTTCATACCGGCGATCTCCATGCGTCTTATTTCTGAGGAAAAAAGGTCTGGGACTATTGAGATGCTGGGTACTATGCCCCTCACTGACTGGCAGCTGGTGCTGGGAAAATTCATTCCGGCGTTCATTTTGATGTTGATAACGCTGCTTTTCACCCTGATAAATTATTTCACTGTCTCATTTCTGGGCGATCCTGATACCGGAGTTGTGCTGGGAGGTTATGTTGGGCTGATACTGCTGGCTGCGGCCTATCTTTCCATAGGCATATTCACCAGCAGCCTGACAAGCAACCAGATAGTAGCGTTTATAACGTCATTTACAGTAATTTTATTTTTCTTTGTACTGAATCAATTGAAGTTTTTTGTGGGCGGATTTCTGGCCTCGATACTGGAATTTATATCCACCGATTATCATTTCCAGTCCATACAGCGGGGTGTAATCGACAGCCGTAATGTGATATTCTATGTCACCATAACTTTCCTGTTCATCTTTCTGACTGTGCAGGTATTACAAAGCAGGAAGTGGAGATAATGGCGGGCGCGATTAAAACAAAATCGGCAGCAGTTGTTAATATACTGATAGTGATTCTGATCCTGGTGGTGATCAATCTGCTCTCGATTAATATCTTCGCCAGATGGGATTTGACCGAGGAGAATATTTATTCTATCTCGGAGCCATCAAAGAAGATCATCTCAAGTCTGGATGACCGATTGACAGTCAAGGTTTTTTTCACCGAAGATCTTCCGGCTCCNNGGCAATATGGTCTATGAATTTGTGGATAATCCCCTGACCGAGAACAGGCAGGAGGCATCCAGCTACAATCTCCAGCCGGTTCAGTTTAATGTCATGGGTTCCACCACCGCAGAACAGAAACTGGGATATAAAGCGCTGGTGCTAATTTACGGCGGCCAAAATGAGAAGATTCCCTTCATAAATAATATGGAGATGTTTGAGTACGACTTCATCCGGCTTGTGAAGAAGCTCAGCGAACCGGCAAAAACACGTGTAGCGTTCACGTTCGGGCATGGAGAACTTCCACTTGAAGGTCAGCTCACAATTGCAAAGCAGATCCTGCAAGAAGATTTCGAGGTGGCCCCGATCGATTTGAGAAAGGTTCCCGAGATTCCTCAGGATATTGAGGCGCTCTTTATAGTGGCCCCTTCGCAGAGGTTTTCAGATCGCGCCCTGTACGTTCTGGACCAGTATATAATGCGCGGTGGAAAAGTCGGATTTTTCCTCAATCGCTTTAAGATGAATCAAAACTTGGGGACGATTGATAAGGTCGATACAAGGCTTAACTCATTATTGCGCGCCTATGGCGTTGGGGTTAACCAGAATTTCGCGATCGATCAAAACTGCTATACATATACTGATCTGCGCCGGGTCGAAGGCGGTTTTATGCCGGTCAATGTCAAGGTGCCGTTCTTTATCAATATCAATAATTTTAACGAAGAAAACCTGGTTACAAAATATCAGAAGACCATGAGCCTTATAGGTGCCAGTACATTGGATACATCGGTACAGGTTCCGGAGGGTGTGGAGCGTGAAATTCTCTTCACCACCTCCGAGGAATCGGGGACAATCAGTGAAAATGTTCAGGCTCAACTACAGCAGTTAGATGATTCTGATTATAATCAATTTTATCTTCCGCTTGCCGCAGTCTTGAGTGGCCAGTTTAAATCCTACTTTGCTGACAAATTTGTGCCCGCTGCTGATTCGGCCGACACTGCCTTCGTGCCGCCGACCCAGGAAAAGCTTAATCAGGCCGTGGAAAATTCGCGTCTGGTAGTTATAGGGAGCGGGAATTTCTTTGATGATCAGGCAGCACGTGACCGCAGCAGAAGATTCCAGCAGAATTTCGTATTCTTCCGCAATATTGCCGACTGGCTTGCTCAGGATGATGAGTTGATTACGATTCGCTCCAAGGGTAACATCTACAGTCCTTTCACGAAGGTCATCGACCGCGATATAGAGACAACTGTCAGGCTAATCAACATTTTTGCCATGCCGGTCCTGATAATAGTCTTTGGTCTGATTAGATGGCAGGTCAGGCGTTCGGCCAAAAGGAGAACTGCCGTATGAGACGGATATTTGTCCCTCTGATCATTCTTGTGGTTCTTATCGCTATATATCTTTATGTGCAAAATCGTGAGAGCAAGTCCGTTGCGCCGGAAAGAATAGAGGAATATATCAGCTTCAGTCCTGATAAGGTCGACAGTATCATCGCAGGCAAGCAGCAGGATACATTGAGGTTCTACAGGCTTGACGGCAGGTGGCAGATAGTCATAGATTCCATACCTCATCCGGCAGATACGGCTCAGGTTCATCAGGTTGTCGAGATGATCTCTAGCATAGATGTCGGAAGCCTGGTATCACAGAATCCCGAAAAGCAGAATCTGTATCAAGTTGATTCCCTAACTGGAACACTGATAAAAGTTTACGGTCAGGATCAGGAGCTGGCCTCATTCTATCTTGGAAAGAATGCATCAAATTTCAATTATTCCTATATTCGCAAGGTAGGATCAACGGATGTCTATATGGCAGAAGATGTTATGAGCTACCGCTTTGATAAGGAGCCAAAAAACTGGAGGGATAAAACAATAATCCAGGTCGATACGGCTGCCCTTGCTTCGATTGTTTTCCAATTTCAGGAACAGGAGTTCACTCTGGAAAGGCGCGACAGTCTCTGGTTTATAAGTGGAGATGGTGTCTCTGGCGAGGCCAAGGCCTCCGCCGATACGGTTGAGCTGTTCAAGAGGTTGGTGGCAGGCCTTAAAGCTGATGATTTCTATCAGCCCGCTGACTCAGCCTTTGTCAATCCGGAAAATCCGGAATTGAGACTGACATTCAACTATATTGACGGCATTCAGGATGTCCTCCATGTACTGGGCGGTAACGATTCAAACACCCGTTATTATGTGGGTTTGCCGGAGCTTGAGGAGCCTCATGTGGTGCTTTTTGCCAAATATTCGGGCCTTACGCGCGAGCCAAATAATTTCACCGTAACTGAAAAAAATGGTTGACAAAAATAGACCTGTTATATATTAATGAAATGCCCTTCATACACAGCCCTCTTATCAGGCGGTCGGCTTGGCATCTGACTGGTGCTGTAATTCCGACCGCTTTTTATATTTAATCCGACTGATTTTGCCGGCAACTATATGATTCTAATCTGCTTGACTTTGGAGCCCAATAGTCTATAATTAAACATTCATAATTAAAAAAACTCAATTATTTGGAATATCGATATGAGAACATCCAAACCTGCATCATCTGTGTCATCTCTATTTTTCATATTTATTTTGATCGTGAGCCTGTTTTTTGCCTGCTCTTCTGAAGAGGAGGAGAAGCCGGAAATGTCGCCTGGTGAGACCCAGCAGGCGCCCGAGCAGCAAAAACCGAAGTTTACCGATGCGGGACTGACCGATCCGGGTTATGAAGACTGGAAGCAATATTATGACGAATTCGTAATCATATATTTTCAACCCGACTCAGCGCTCCTGGAGCGTGTCCCCGCAATAGCAGCGACAATCAAACGGGTTGTGATGGAAAATGCCTATCGCTTGCAGGTACAGCCGCCGATGCCAATTGTCTTTTACTTATACAATAATACTACCGAAGTTCAGGAGCTTACCGACTGCACCAATACGTGCGTACGCGGCAATGCGGTCCACTATATGCTCCTGACACCTCTGGGACAGCCTGTCATGGTAATGCTGCTGCGGGAGTTTGATCCGGATGGTACCCCGTACAAATTTGTTTATGAGGGGCTGGTAACCATGCTTGATTATTCCCGCAGAAATTATGTGCAGAGAGCCTATATACATATGTATAACGGGGAATTACCGTCAATCGAAACTCTTCTGGAAAATGACGAATACATGGCGGTCGATTCCGCAACCCGAATTGAGGCAACGGCTTCATTCATGATGTATCTGACAGAGCCGCCTTGGGCGCCCGACAGTCTACTTTCGCTATATAGGAGCGAGAAAGAGCCGGATCAGGCCCTGCTGGATATATTTGGACGCACTCCTCAGGAACTCGAGGAAGGCTGGCATGCGTATCTGAAAGAAAACAGCGGATTAGACGTGGAGTATTGATATGGCAGAAGATAGCTGGAAAACAAGTATTACCGATATCGGCCCCGGCAAAATCCGGGTGCGCGGTTATGATGTTCCCGATTTGATGGAAAATGCTTCTTTCGCGGAAGTGGTTTTCCTGGTCTTGAAAGGCGAACTGCCGTCTGAAGCAGAAGCGCGTATGATGGAGGCGATCCTGGTATCATCAATAGATCACGGCGCTTCACCCCCTTCGGTACTTGCAACTCGTACCATAATGTCGGCCGGAAATCCACTGAATGCTTCGGTGGCCGCCGGTGTTATGGCTATCGGCGATGTTCATGGCGGCGCTATCGAACAGGCCGCAAAACATTTTCAGGAATGGTCGGCCCGAGAGGGCGATATGAGTGTAAATGCGGGAAAGCTCATCGATCATATGAAAGCCCAGGGAAAACGTCTGCCCGGTTTCGGTCATCGGCTGCATGAAACCGATCCGCGCACATTGAAGCTGTTTCAGATAGCGGAGAAGCTGAATTTCTCGGGCAAGAATATCGAATTCTGCAAGTCTGTGGAGAAAGCATTGGAGGCAAAAACCGGCCGAAGGCTGCCGATCAATGTTGACGGTGCCATTGCGGCTGTAATATCGGATATGGGTTTCGACTGGAGGCTCGGTAAGGGATTCTTCATGATCTCACGTTTACCGGGCTTAATTGCACATGCTTACGAGGAAAAGACCACCCAGCGGCCCATGCGCAAGCTCGGCAACACCAACTATGAATATGATGGCCCGTCTGAAAGGAAATATTCCTCGAAATAATTTTAATTTAAAGGCCGGGGTATGGCATGGAGAATTTATTAAAAGCGAAATCCGATCAGGCGATCGAAATCCTGCGGAAGCAGGAAACCGATCTCTGGATAATTGCGGCACGAGAATCGGCTGCCTCGCCCGATCCATCTATGGACCTCGTGGTTGGCGGGGATGTGGTCTGGACATCGTTCTTCCTATTCTCATCAACAGGAAAGAAGATAGCCCTGGTGGGCAATTTCGATGCTCCGATGTTCGAAAAACTTGAACATTTTGATGAGGTCAGGGGCTACGCTAAGAGTGTCCGGGATGACCTTCTGGCTGTGATGAACAAGCTCAAACCGAAGAAGATCGCGCTCAATTATTCTACCGATTATCACATGGCCGACGGTCTCAAGCACGGATTATATATCTATATTCTCAGGCTCCTGAGCGGCACGCCCTATGAGGGTATGCTGGTCTCATCCGAAAACCTTCTGGGCGAACTGCGCGCGGTCAAGCTTCCGGAGGAGCTGAATCGAATCAAGGAAGCCTGCAACATAACCGAGAAACTATTCGGCTCGATCAAAAGAAAAATCCAGCCGGGGATGAGCGGGACGGAGATATATGAATTTCTTGAGAAGAAAGTCAAGGCACGCGGTCTGGAATTCTCCTTCGAACCATCCATCAGCATTGGAACCAAATCGCCCCTGGGACATACAATCCGCACGGATGACATGCTCGATAAGGGGGAACTCTTCCACATAGATTTTGGCGTGATTTATAAGGATTACTGTTCCGATATTCAGCGAGTGATTTACCTTCTTCGCGATGGCGAATCCGAACCGCCCGAGGGAGTCCAGATTGCATTTGACACAGTCTCCCGCATAATAAAAGAATGTGCCCGTCAGGCCAAACCGGGTATGTCCGGCTTTGCAGTGGATGCTATCGCCCGCGATATGCTCAGGGAAAAAGGCTTTCCGGAATACCAGCATGCCCTCGGACATCAGGTGGGCCGTTTTGTTCATGACGGCGGCGTGATCCTGGGCCCGAAATGGGAACGCTATGGTAAAAGCCCGTATGGTCACCTTCAGGAAGGCAATGTCTTTACGCTCGAGCTTGAAATCGTGATCAAGGAAGTCGGTGTGGTCGGTCTGGAGGAGGATGTTGTTATCACCTCCAAAGGCGCCAAATTTCTATCCAAACCTCAAAGGAGATTAGTCTGTGTCTAAGCTAACCAGGTACATGCTGCCCGCATTAATTCTCTTTCTATTTTTATCGATAATCTTTTGTGCGCCGGCCAGGAAAAAACCTGTGCCCGAGGGCCTGATAGCTCCCTCTGATCTGCAGGTGGAAACAGGTGACAAAAGCATGACCCTTTCATGGCGCACCAATCGCACTGAAGATATGATCATTTCCGGATATAATATATACATTTCCAGTATCCCGCTCACAGAGCCTTCAAATCCCGACCGGCTCAGGGATGATGCCGAGCCCTTCAACCCGGTTCCATATCCCGGGGACGCCGATCCCGAGATCAGCTATGAGACCTATGAGGCTACCGGGCTTCTCAATGGGGTTGAGTATTATGTCGCCGTAACCACTGTTTATCCCGGTGATATTGAATCACTGCCTTCGAATATTGTAACTGCTACCTGTTATCCTCGGGGGACGGTTACTATCAAGGACCGCAGCATGGGAGATCCCAATGGATTCTCATTTAGCCTGCGGGAGTATGTGGAGTATAATTCCCTTGACAACGACCTGTATTTCATTGCCCGAGATATCGGCAATATGCTCGGGTCCCCGGACCGCAATGAGGGTGTGCTGAAACATACTGAATTTGCTGAACTAAAGACGGAAAGTGAGCTGAACAATCGACAGGACTACAGAAACCTCAGTTATGATGACAGGACTTTTGTCGCCGAGGGAAATGTTTATATGGTGAAACTAAACGATGGTTCAAAGGCCAAGATCCGCATCAGGCAGGTCGACAGTTCCGCCTATAAAAAGCAAGTAACATTCGATTATATATATTTCGGGCAGTAAGCCCCCGGTGATATGCCGCATTTTTATGAAAGGTATTGTTCCCTGGACCTCAGGAAGAGCGCCGATTTCGGCCCCTCCAGAGAGGTCTATACATTAAAGTGTTCCCTCGTGTCCTACGGCACTGTTAAGGACACCAGGAACCTACTACTCACACCCGGAGTGGATGAGCGCAAAAATTATACCCAGTGGACAGCGCTGAATGAGATAATCCAGAATTCCAATGTCCTGATTTTCTCGTTTGATGATCTGCGTACTTTCTTTCCCTCGACCGATCTGGAAGAGCTCGCAAAGTCGATAAAAAAATGGAGCATCGAGCTGAAGAAGATTTGTGAGCTTTTCGTCTTGAGCAGAGACTTTTACTCCATAGATGATCTGGATCAATGGCTTGACGATGTATTAAAGCTGAAACGCTCTGAGGAGCGACCCACACCCGATAAGGTACTGGAGAAACTCGGAAAGCTGGTGATAGGATTTGATCCGGGTCTCAGGAGATCTGTTGTCAGGCTTCTGTCTCCAATTTATCCTCAAATCGCAGACTGGCTCGACAGCCTGAAAGAGAAGCAGCGTGAAATGCCGCAAAAGCTGGCAGATGAATTCCCATTGCATTTTCTCAAATTCAAAGAGGATGATCCCGTTGGGGATGATCCCGATCCGATCGGGCAGATATTTGACAATGGCGGCAGGTTGGGAGAGCTTATTGAGGATTACGATTATCGCCCGGAGCAGGCCAAGATGGCCCGGATGCTTATGCGGGCAATCCGAAATGATGAGTTCTTTGTGGCCGAAGCTGGAACAGGTACCGGGAAGTCCCTGGCATATCTTGCGCCGGCGATTCTATATGCTTCAACGCAGGGAAAGAAAGCGGTGGTGGCCACATACACCAAGACACTTCAATCCCAGCTGCTTTTCAATGATCTTCCGCTGGCTGCAAGAGCCTGCGGTCGTCAATTGACGGCTGCGCTTCTTAAAGGACGCGGCAATTATTTATGTCTCTTGAAAAAAGCGATCCTGAAATCCCGAGCCTCCTCCGAGGTGCTGCCGGAAGACTATTTTAGCCTCGCCAAAGTCGAAGTCTGGGAATCGCTCACAAAAAGCGGTGACCTGGCCGAGCTGGGGCTGGATAATCCAATCCTGCTGCGGGATATATATGCCGACTCCAACTTCTGCCTCAAACAGGCCTGCCAGTTTTATAATAAATGCTATTTCTTCAAAGCCCGTAAACAGGCATCCAGAGCCATGCTGACCATTGTCAATCAGGCCCTTTTCTTCACCGATGTTCTCGCGGAAGGCTCAATAATCGGCAACCGGGACCTGGCTATTTTTGACGAGGCCCATCGTCTCGAAAGGACAGCCACCTCGCACCTGGGCGGTGAGCTCGACCGTTTCTATCCGCTTTCAGTCATGAACGAACTCTATCTCCGGCGGGAAAAGGAGCAGTCCATATTATTAAGGGTGCAGAGTATGGTGGAAAAAAATGTCGCCGAGCGGGATGATTTCAATTTCGCTCTGTTCAAGCGCATAAAGGATGGGGTAGAGGCAACCCGCAACGACCTGACCGCGCTTTTTGAGGATATAAAGGACTTCCGGCAGGATAAGGGCTTCAAGGCTGAAACATTCAGTTTCAAGAAAATCTTCAAAGGACGCGGGCAGTTCCACAGCCGGATTCTTCAGTCCCTTGAAGAGCTGCAGATCTCCATGAA
>JABAHP010014876.1_pt1 | contig 10382 bp, 10 predicted proteins | sample 7062081 | NCBI WGS metagenome assembly JABAHP01 (sample SAMN14534357, study PRJNA622989) | marine sediment metagenome | biome: marine biome [ENVO:00000428]; feature: marine pelagic biome [ENVO:01000023]; material: deep marine sediment [ENVO:00002113] | place: India: Gulf of Kutch | collected... | reverse complement strand
AGAAGCAGCGTGCGGCGGCGCTCGTCCAGCTGCAGCCAACCGCCGACCGCCGAGCCGACGGCTGCGGCGCTGAACACGATGGGTCCCTCGAGGCCCGCCGAGCCGCCCGAGGCCACGTTGCAGAGGCTGCCCAGCCAGCGCGAGAAGATCGAGCGCCGCCGCATCCGACCTCCGTCGCGGCAGACGGCGCGGATCACCTCCGGGACCCCGTGACCCGGGGGCTCGCGAAAGAGATGCAGCACGATCGCCACGCCGAGCGCCGCGCCGAAGGCCGGCAGCAGCGCGCCCAGCCATCCGTCGCGCAGGGGGGCGAGGCCTTGGAAGAGGGCGTGCACCGCGCTGCGCAGGCCCACCGCAGAGGCGCCGGACAGGACGCCCACCCCCAGCGCCAGGAGCAGGATCGAGCCCCACTGCTCCTCCTCCGGCCCGAGAAAGCTCGCCAGCCGCCGCCAGCCGGCCACCGACGGGATGGTCTTCCGCACCGCCGGGTGGCCGCGCCGCCGCGCCGCGCCCACTACTCCGCCGTTCGCAGGGCGCGCAGCCCCTCTACCAGCTGCGCGAGGCTGGGCCGCTTGCGCAGAAGACCCGGCAGCTCCGGCGACCGCAGGCTGTGGGCTACCCCGGAGAGGATCTGCAGGTGCACGGATGCGCTGGGAGAGAGCAGGAGGAAGACCGTGTGCACCGGCTCCCCGTCGAGGGCCGCCCAGTCCAAGGGCACGTCGGGGAACACCACGCTCACCACCGCCTCTTCGATCAGCTCGCTGGGCGGCTTGCGCGGGTGCGGCACGGCCAGGCCGTGGCCCAGGCCCGTGCTGGCCATGCGCTCGCGCTCGAGCACCGCGTCGAGCAGGTCTCGGCGGGCCGGATCGTCCAGGCCGGGGAGCGCGCCCACGGCGATCTCGATGGCCTCCGAGGCCGTCGCCGGCTTCACCCCGGAGGTGGCCGCGCCCCGCTCGACCGCGGCGGCCAGCAAGTCCTCGGGAGGAGCGGGGCGCGCCCGCGGTGCGGCGCGCAGGGGAAGGCCGCGCTGACGAGCCCAGCCCTCGAGCTCGGTCCGCTCGAAGCGCCGTCCACGTCCGTCCAGAGAGCGAACGAGCCCCTGGCGAACCCAACGCATCAGCGTGGCTTCCGTGACGTTCAGCAAGCGAGCGGCTTCGGTCGCGTCCATTGGATCGGGCAGGAGCAGGCGGGGGAGTGTGCCAGCGCGGCGCGGCGCCGGCCACCCCGTAGACCCAACAGGCTTGCCCTTCCGGGCCGCTCGACCGGGGGCCGCGGGACGCCGCGAGCTATGCTCCCCAGGCCTAGCGGACTGTGATCGCGCTGTCACCTACGAGGGAGTCGAGAGCCATGGTGGGCGAGCTTCTGCACGTGTTTCGGAACACCCCCTTCGGCCGCGAGACGCTGATGCAATCCGCGTTCTTCTGCAAGCGGGTCGAGCTTTCGATGGAGATCTACCTCCCGCGCTATTCGCAGTTCCTCATGTACTTCGACCACGGAGTCGTCACGGTCGACCTCGACCGCTCCTTCCTGCGATCACCCGAGACGGCGAGGGAGCACGCGTCGGAGATCGTCGACGCCTTCTCCATCCCACACCGGTTCTTCGAGCCGACGCGGTTCACGGTCGCGGAGCTTCCCGATCTACCCGTGAACTACGGCTACATGTGCTGTCCCCGGTCGATCAGCGACCTGTCCAGCAAGATCGGTCTCGGCCACATCGGCTCCCGGGTGCGCTCCATCGTCCAGCAGGCCCGCTTTCCCGTCCTCATCCCCGCGGCCGCGTACAAGGAGTGGAACAGCATCATGTGCTTCTTCGGCGGCTCCGCCAACGCATCGGTCGCTCTGCGCTGCGCACGCCACCTGAGCGACCGTTCCGGGACGCCGATGCGGATCTTCACCCAGGCGGAGAAGACGATGGGGTTCTACGAGGAGGCGCTGCGGAGTGCCTTCGCATCCGAGTCCGTCGAGCCGAACTACGCGGAGTGGCTGTACTTCGAGGAGGGAGACATGAGTGAGAACCTCTATGCCGTGCCCTCCGACGCCCTGGTCGTCGTCGGCGCGTACGGTCACGGCGTGGCAAGAGATCTCTTCTTCGGCAACAAGATGGAGATGATCCAGACGGTGCTGCCGAACCCGTTGCTCATCGTCGGCCCCGTCTGCAGGCTCTAGCCTTCGGAGCCGTCCGAGCCCGCTGCTTCCGCCCACGCGATCGGCGCGCCCTCAAGCGTTCTCGTCGTCGATCCGATCTTGGAGAGGGACTCCCTTGTCCGCGGGGGAAACGACCTTGAACGCGTTCGAGATCATCTTCTTCGGCCTGTCCGCGGGGATCGCGACGGTCGTGGGCATCCGACTTCTGGCCATCGCTTCTCGCTCGCGGGAGATTCCGGAGCTGAGCGTCGGGTTCGTGCTGCTCATGGAGGTGATCTCGGCCACGAGCTGGGCCCTCGCGAGTACCACCGCCGTCGGTCAGCTGGTATCGACGAGCGCGGCTGCGGCCAGCGTGGCGTGCCTGACCCTGTTCGTCGTCTACACCTTCCTCCCCGATAGTCGCGTGGCTCGGGTCGTTGCCGCGGTGGTCCTGCTCGCGGCTGGAGCCTGTGTTCTCGTGCCCACGCTGAACGCGGCCTGGGGCTCGAAGGACTTCTACGTGCGATTCGGCTGGGGGGCTTCGCTGGCGCGTGCCTTCTCCTTCGGCTGGGCGGCCCTGGTGGCCGGCCGCAGCCTGGCCGCCCTCCAGCGCCGCGCCCGTCTCGGTCTGAGCCATCCCCTCACCGCGAGCCGCGTCGGGTTCTGGTGCCTCAGCGCCGCCTTCTCGTCCGGCTCGTTCCTGATGCCGGTGATCGAGATCGTGACCGACACGGTGCGACCGGGAGGGATCTCACCCATCAGCATCGGATTTGCGATCGGGGCCAGCTCCTTCGTCTGGCTGGCCTTCTGGCCCCCCAAGGTCTACGTGACATGGGCGCTTCGCCGGATGGGGCACGCATGACCTCGCCGATCTTCGAGCGCGTCTGCGAAGAACTCGAGCAGCGCACGGAGATGAACCGCCTGGAGTCCCGCGGCACGGTCCGGCTCGCCCTCAAGGAGGCGGGGCTCGACCCGCGCCGCGTGACACCGCATCAGATGACCGTGGCGCTCGCCGACGTCCTGCTCGATGAGCTCTTCGCCCGGGCGGTCGCAGACGCCCATAGGGTGTGCCAGGCGCTCCAGACCGTCGTGAAGAGCGAGGGGGACGACGCGACGGCCGATGCCGGAGACCGCATCGACGCCTTCTTCCGGCGCACGCTCTAGCGCCGCCGGGTCTGCTCGATGACCTCCGCCATGCGCCGGGCCGAGCTGTCCCAGTCGAAGCGGCGCGACCAGGTGAGCGCCTCGCTCGAGAGGCGGGCGAGCAGAGCCTCGTCGGTGAGCAGCCTCTCGACGGCGGCTGCGAGGCGCTCGGTGAAGACTTCCGCGGCCGCGTCGGGGACGAGGAGCCCCGTTTCGTCGTGGCGCACGGCGTCGCGCAGGCCGGGCGCGTCGGTGGCGACCACCGGAACGCCGAGGGCGTTGGCCTCGATCACCGTGATGCCCCAGCCCTCCTTGACCGAGGGGCACACGCACACGCGCGCCTCCGCCACCAGCGCGTCGCGCTCCTCGTCGCTCACGAAGCCGGCAAAGCGCGTTCGCCCGGCGATGCCCAGCTCCGCGGCCCGCCGCTCCAGGTCGTCGCGCTCGCTGCCGCGGCCCACCAGCACGAGCTCGAGCTGGGGGAAGCGCTTGGCCAGCCTGGCGACCGCGCCGAGCAGCAGATCGATGCGCTTGTAGGGCTCGAGGCGCCCGAGGTAGGCGATGCGGCACGGGCGTTGCGTCACCGGCCGGATCTCGATCTGTGGAAAGGTGATCCCGTTGTAGAGCAGGTCGATGCGCTCGGCGGGCACGCCGCGCTCGACCAGATCCTGCTTCGAGCTCTCCGAGACCGCGAGAAACGGCATGCGCCGGTAGAGGAGGGGGATCAGCTTCTCGATCGCCACCACCGTGGCGGCGATGGGCCAGGCCACTTGGAGGAACGCAGCCTTGCCGAAGAGGTGGTGGTTGACGGCGATCACCGGCACCGAGGAGTAGGCCCGGGCGCAGAACGGCACCTTGTTCAGGTGCTCCACCACCACGTCGAAGCGCCCGCGGAAGGTCTCCCAGGCGGTGGTGAGGACGGCGCGCGGGTAGTAGACGGCGAGGTTCCCGAGCCGGCGCACCGTCATGCCCTCCAGCTCCTCGACGGGCTTCGCCCCCGGAAAGCCGCAGGCGAACTGCGTGATCTCGAAGCCCATCGGCGCCAGGCGCCGCGAGATCTCGGCCACGTGCACCTCGGCGCCGCCGGCCTGCGGGTGGAGCGGGCCCCGCTCGTTCAGCACGAGAACGCGGCAGGGAGACGTCATTCGCTCAGATGCGACCGAGCCAGTGGGCGACGCGCAGCCACCAGACGATCCAGAGTGCCTCCACCGCGATCCGCAGGCTGAGCTTCGAGACGCCGCGCTCGCGATCCAGGAAGAAGAAGGGGATCTCCTTGATCCGGGCCCCGTGCCTGCGGAAGCGGTAGTTCATCTCGATCTGGAAGGCGTAGCCGTCGGAGCGGATGCGCTCGAATCCGATCTGCTCGAGCAGCTCTCGGCGGATGCAGCGGAAACCCCCGGTGGTGTCGCTGATGGGGAGCCCCGTCACGATGCGCGCGTACTTGTTGCCGAAGTAGCTGATCAGGATCCGCTCGATCGGCCAGTTGACGACGGTGATGCCCTTCAGGTAGCGCGAGCCCAGCACCACGTCGCAGCTCTCGATCTCCTTCAGCAGGATCGGCAGCGTCGCGGGCGGATGCGAGAAGTCGGCGTCCATCTGCACCACGTAGTCGGCTCCGAGATCGAGCGCCCTGCGCAGGCCGGCTCGGTAGGCGGGCCCCAGGCCCTGCTTCTCGTCGCGATGGAGGACGTGGACGCGGCCGGAGCTCTTCTCGGCGAGGTCGTCGGCGATCTTGCCGGTGCCGTCGGGGGAGTCGTCGTCCACCACCAGCACCTCGATGCGCGGATCCTGGGCCAGCACCTCCGGGACGAGGAGCTCGAGGTTCTCGGCTTCGTTGTAGGTCGGGATCACGATGACGACGCGGCTCATGGCCTGATAGCTTACTCCTCTCCGGTCGGTGGACCTGCACCCCCCGGGGCAGGGCCCGCGATGCGCGGGCTCCCCCACCAGGTGAGGTTCGAGCGGCCCAGCGGCACCTCCGGCACCAGCTCCAGCCGCAGGGTGATCTTCTCGCCCGCGTAGGCCGAGAGGTCCAGATCCAGGGGCGTCCAGCCACGGCCGGCGCGCCGCGCGTCGCTCACCCGCTCGCTGTGGAGTACCTCGAAGTGCCCTTCGCGCCCCACCGACACGACCATGCGGCTGCGCTTCGGGTGCTCGTGCAGGTTGTCGAGCGACACCATGCCGCGGTAGCCGACGCCGGCCTGGAAGCGGGCGTTCGGGGGCACCTCGATCTCGTAGTCGATGCCGCCGCCGCGGGAGCCCAGCCGCACGGGCAGCGGCCTGCGGTTGTGGCGCGCCACGAGCTTGGGCGGGGCTTCGGTATCGGGATGTTCGACGCCCGCGTGGTCGCGCAGCCAGGCCCGTGCGCGCGGCCGTTCGTCGACGAGGTCGATCAGCGTGGGTCCGCGATCCTCACCCCGCTCGAGCACGATGATCCAGCTGTGGTCGTCGAGGGGGAAGAACTTCGGGATCCGGTAGTAGCGCTCCAGGTGCTTCTGCACGCGCGGCAGCTCGTCGGAGTAGTAGGTCCAGAGCGGCTGGTCGATGTCGCTCATCACGACGTAGCGGACGTCGGGCAGCGCCGCGAGGATGGTCTCCTCCTGCTCCTCGTTCAGGACCGTAAGCACCCCCGTGTACGGCGTGGGGTTCGTCGTGTCCGTGGCGAAGTAGAGCAGGGGCTCCGCCCGCGCCACGAAGATGGGCTCGCCCGGCTCCACGCGCGCGCGCAGGAAGCTGATCACGCGCGGCACGGAGACGGTCCGGTAGACGGCGCTCACCGGGCGCAGGGGCACCCGCGGGCCCCACGACGGGGGGGCCGACTCCTCGTGCTGCCAGAGCGCGATCGCGACACCGCTCGCCGCCAGCGCCGCCACCAGGAGCGCTGCCGCACCGGCCGCCGCGGCGCGCCAGCGCATGGCGGCGCCGCGGAAGAGCCCGCCGAGCAGCAGGAGCTGCACGAAGGCGGGCGGCACGGCGAAGACCAGGTGCCCCCAGTCGGAGCGCGGGATGAGGTTCGTGGCCATCGCCAGCAGGAAGGCCGCGTTGAGCCACACGCCTGCCGGGAGCGGACCGGCGAGCCGCAGCAGGAGCGTCGCGGCCAGGGCGAGCGCCGGCAGCGCGTAGAGGAGCTGCGTCGCCAGCACGATGCGAAAGCCCAGCGGGCCGAAGAGGCCGTAGCGCAGGAAGTAGAGGTTCGAGAAGTAGACGGCCTTGTTGGGGAGGATCTCCTCCGCGAGCTGCCCGGGTGGCCAGAGGTTGATGAAGGGAGCCCGGTAGTTGTCGCTCAGCGCCAGCGGCATGCTCACGAGGCAGCGCCAGAGGTCCGCCAGATCGCCGCGTGCGCCGTACCAGGCCAGGGTCAGCAGGGCCAGGGCACCGGCGCCGAGCGCCATCGCGCCGCCGCGGGCCAGGCGCCGCCCCGGCGGGGCGGAGAGCGCCAGGGCGGGGAGCAGCGCGATCGCCAGGACTCCGCCCAGCGTCTGCTTGCAGAGCGCGACCGCGCCCACGAGCACTCCGGCCGCGCAGGCCCAGCCCGCCGAGCGCACGCCCCGGGAGGCCGCATCGACGGCCAGCGCACCCAGGCAGAAGGCGAGGGGCGTGTAGTAGAACATGGAGAAGAGGGGGAACAGGAGCAGCGGGGCGGCCGCCACGAACGCGGCCGCGGCGAAGGCGAGCGGCCCGGCGCCCGAGCGCCGCGCGAAGGCGAACGTGGCCGCCGCGGCCGCTCCGTGAAAGAGCGCCATCGCGGCGCGGCCCACGGCGATCTCCTCCCCGAAGAGTCGGAAGAGCAGGCCCAACAGCTCGAAGGGCAGGGGGCTCGTGAAGAACACGATGTCGCGGTAGAGGTGCTCTCCCGCGGCCAGGCGCTGGGCCACGTGGAGCACGAGTCCCTCCTCCACGAGGTTGGGCTCGAGGCCCGCTACGCTCCAGCAGGCCGCGAAGCCCGCCGAGAACCACGCCGCCGCGAAGGCGAACGTGGCCCTCGGCTTCGCCGCGGGCGCGGCAGCCTGCGGATGGTCTCCCGGCATCGGGCCGATCCTACCCCAGGGGACCTCTTCGGCCCCCGCTCGCAGCTCCTTGCGCCCGAAGGTCGTACAGTTGCCGGCCCGAAGCGCCGATCCAGCGGGGGATCGGGTATCCCATGGGCGGAAGACTGAAGCTCGGCCAGATTCTCGTCAGCAAGGAATTGATCAGCCCCGAGCAGCTCGCCGCCGCGCTCGGCGAGCAGGAGCGCTGGGGCAGCCGACTGGGCATGACCCTGGTGCGGATGGGTTTCCTGGAGGAGGAGGCGCTGGTTCGCGTTCTGGCGGGCCAGCTGCGGCTGCCCGTGGCCCGGATCCGCGGCAAGAGCGTGAACTCCGAGGTGCTGGAGCTCGTGCCGGTCGAGCTCGCCGAGAAGTATCGCTGCTTGCCGCTCTTCCTCCGGGAGGAGGGCGCGGCCAAGGTCCTCTTCCTCGCCATGGAGGACCCGTCGGATCTGCAGGCCCTGGACGAACTCTCCTTCCACATCGGGGAGAAGTTGCGCCCGGTGCTGGTGGCGCCGACCGAGCTCGAGGACGCGCTGGCGCGTCACTATCACGGCACCGCCCTGATGGGCCCTGCCGACGCTCTTCCCCCCGTGCACGTATCGCAGCCGAGTCAGCCGGACCCCGAGGAGAGCGAGACGGCGCCGGATCTGCCCCCCCTCGATCCGCTGCTCGATACCGGGCAGGAGCCTCTCGCCTTCGGCTCGCTCCCCGCGATGGCACTGGATCCGAATGTCGCGCCGGCTTCCGAGGAGCCCTCGTCTCACGAGCCCTCGCAGAGCCTGGAGCCGCGGGTGATCCTGCGTGCCCTCGCGCAGCTCCTGGTGGAGAAGGGCATCATCACCCGGGACGAGTTCGCGGAACGCCTGCGGAACATCGCCTCAAAGGAGCGCCACGGGGGGTAGCCAGCGCGCGGCGCCAAACTTGACACAATCCGGTCGCGGAGCCATATCTCCAGGGCCCGTCGACATCAGAGAAGAGGGGTCGCCATGCGTCTGGACTACGGACTTCAGCTCTCGGAGATCGAGGTTCCGCGGTTCTCCGTCGAGGTGGTAGAGGGCATTGGCAAGCTCTTCACGCTTGCGACCCTCGTCCTGAACGTCCTCGAGACCAAGCCCAAGGTGGAGATCGTCTTCCACGGCCTCAATCCCGGGGATCCCGAGGCCAAGATCGACGCCTTCAAGGAGATCGTCAGCGGCTCGGAGACCGGCGCCGAGCTCCACTACGAGTTCGGCAAGGGCGGGCAGATCCCGGGCTCTTCGAGCTCGTTCCGCTGGATCACCGTCTCGACCTGAAGGCGTCGCCGGCCGGAGCGCCGATCTCGCGCGCCAGCGCGCAGCCCGCTCCCGTCCAGCGGTGCTCGCGGGCCAGGCTGCGGGCGACGAGCTCGCGCAACGCCTGGTGCGCCGGCACGCGGAAAGGCAGCAGCGCGGCGTAGAGCGCGAAGGCGCGGCGGCGCGGAGCAGCCGGGATCGAGTCCGGCAGCGAGGCGTTGAGCTCGGCCAGCGCGCGCAGGCGGCTTGCGTCCGACAGCTTGCGCGGGAAGCGCACCCCTTCGAGGTCGATCAGCTTTGCCTCCAGCCGGCCGTCGCGTCGCACGAGCCAGACATGGCTCGCCTTGAGGTCTTCGTGCACCACGCCTCGCGCGTGCAGCTGTAGGGCCAGCCCCGCGAGTGCGTCGACCACCTCGGCCGCGGCGGCTCCCCGGGCGTCGATGGCATCCGCCGGGAGGGCGGGTCGCAGGTCCTCGAGCACCAGCGTCGAGGCGACGGGCACGCCGAGCCGGCGCCGCTCGAGGAACGCGAGCGGGGTCGCGGCGCCGATGCGGTGGGCCTGGAGCCCGTATCCCCCGAGCCACGCCCGGCGCGCCGGCGAGCCGCGGAAGACGTCGGCGAGCTGGCGCGCCCAGCCGCCTCGCACGAACTCCTTCACCACCATGGGCCGGGACTCGCCGGCGACCGCGCTCACCCGCGCTCGCTCGTCATGCTTGAGCAGCTCGCTGCCTTCGCCGGTCCGGTGGGCCCGCAGGGTGGCGGTGAGCGCGGCCTCGTCTACCTCTCGCAGCCGGAGGCCCCGTGCTTCGTCGAAGCGGAAGGGTGCGAAGCGGCGGCCGGGGTGGAGGGTGCGTCGCCGACGACTCGCGGCGTGGGCGCGGCCGCGCGCCCGGGAGGCGCGGCCCACCGCGCGCAGCCGGCGGCGGGCCGCGGGTGCGAAGGGGCGCTGGAGGCCCAGTGCGCGCGCCCGCAGCCGCACGCGCTCGGCCAGCGAGAGGTTCTCGCGCAGCGAGTGGTCGAGTTCGCCAAGGTCGCGCCGCCGGGCCCAGCCGGCGCGCACGCGCCAGGCCGCTTGCAGGTCTACCAGCAGCGGGCCGTCTTCGTCGATCAGGAGGTTCTCTTGATGGAGGTCCCAATGCGCGAAGCCGGCCGCGTGAAAGCGCGCCACGAGGTCGCCGACCGCGAGCACCAGGGAGCGACGCGAGCGCCGGTCGGCGGCCAGCGCCTGCGCGAACGCTCGCCCGTCGACGTGGTTCATGGCGAGCAGTGTGTCGCCGCCCGCAAGGACCCCCAAGGCGCGGGGCGTCGGGACGCGCACGCGCGCGCGCTGCAGGCGCCGCAGGTTCCTCCACTCGCGATGTGCGACGTCGAGCCGCAGGGCGCGCTTGGCGCGGTCGCGCAGCGGGTGCCTGCGGCCTTCCGCGTAGAAACGCTTCACGAAGAGGTCGTCGCCCTCGGCGAGGCGCACGCGGTAGAGACACCTTCTACCGGGCCGATCACGCAGCAGGTTGAGCTGCGCGCCGCCGGCCTCCGGGTCGAGCAGGGCCCGGCCGAGGGCTGCGCACAGCGCCGGCTCGCCAGCCAGGCAGCGAATCGGCTCGCTCACGAACGGACCCGCTCAGAGAGCACCCGTGGGGCGCGCGCCCCCCGCCAGGCCGCGTTCTCCGAGCCGCCGGCCGCGGGGCTGAAGTGCTCGATGATCGGCGCGATCCGCACGGAACGCCGCGGATCGCTAGTCGGAGGAGGAGCGCCGACGCCGCGCGAGCACAGCCGATCCGAAGGCCGCGGCGGCGAAGGCCGCCGCCGTCGCCGCGGG
>JABAHP010000022.1_pt4 | contig 10382 bp, 8 predicted proteins | sample 7062081 | NCBI WGS metagenome assembly JABAHP01 (sample SAMN14534357, study PRJNA622989) | marine sediment metagenome | biome: marine biome [ENVO:00000428]; feature: marine pelagic biome [ENVO:01000023]; material: deep marine sediment [ENVO:00002113] | place: India: Gulf of Kutch | collected... | reverse complement strand
ATAAAATGCCGGATTGGCCACTACGGCCCCGCGGAACGCATAAAAAGGAGCGACCACTTCCAGCATCTGGGCATCACCGGTAAACTCCAGATATTTCTCATAGAAAAGTGACAGGGCTTCATCATAAGGGGGATGCATCCGCCCGAAATGAAGTATGGAATAAAAGACATAATTTATGGTCAAGGCTGTTACGTCATCGGCGGGCTCCCCCCACGGGCCGCGGCTCCGGTCAAGAAGTGTCAGACTGTCCTGGTCGAACCAGAGATTGCCCGGATGAAAATCCCCATGTATCCGGCACAGCCGGTGAGTCAGTTTTTTCAGTCCGGCGCGCCAGTCGATACATTTTTTCTCGATAGCCGCCATCTCATCCAGAGGGAAAACACCTTCGGGATATGTATCGAACACGCCCATCAGGCATTCTCCGTGTCCAATATTATCACGCAGTTTTCTGAGGTAGAGCGTTGGGGAATTCTTTTTCACGCTGTGAATATTGGCCATCATGTCCGCAAGGGAAAAAATACGTGAAAGGTCGATGTCGTCCAGCCGTTCCTTTCCGGCCATCTGCTCCAGGTCTTCAAAATAATCGCGTCCCCGCGCCCTTTCCATGAGCAGGAAATATTCAACTCCGCCGCCAACTCCCTGTAATACACCATCTGAGTGGAGCGAGAGGACATCGATAGCCCTGACATGCGCAGAAAGCTCATTAAATGTCTCCAGGGCCAGCAGGTGCATGGCCGCACGGTCTGAAGGGTAATCATGTCCCAGGCCCGAAGGGGCCACTCCCTTAAGAACGTAATCCCGGCTTGTCCCGTCCGTTTCGGTCTTAACCAGGTAACCCGTCCCGTGGGCACCACTGCCCAGCTCTCTTACTTCGGTCACACGACAGCGGGAGCCGGCTCTTGCAAAATACTTCTCAAGCGCCTCTCTGGAAACCCTTTCCATACCACGATTATAGGACGTAACTGGTCCAATGAAAACCCCCGTCTGGCAGTTCAGAGCCCAAAACATGTTATAATATCTGGAAAATCTTCAAAAAAGGAGCAAATTTCCCTATGTCTTTACTTGTTGTTGGTTCTATGGCGCTGGATAGTGTAAAAACCCCCTTCGGAGAAGCGGATGACATACTGGGAGGCTCGGCAACCTATTTCTCGACCTCCTCAAGCTACTTCACCGATGTCCGCCTCGTGGCCGTCGTCGGTGAGGACTTCCCCCAGAAACATATTGATTTCCTTAAATTGAGAAAAATCGATATCCAGGGACTTGAGCGCACTGAAGGCAAGACCTTCCGCTGGAAGGGAGAGTATGGATATGACCTCAACGAGGCACATACACTTGATACCCAGCTCAACGTACTCGAGACCTTTCAACCCAAAATACCGGAAGGGTACAAGAGCACGCCGATCGTGTTTCTCGCGAACATCGATCCCGACCTCCAGCGTGACGTTCTCGCGCAGGTCGAAAGCCCCCAACTCGTCGCGGCCGACACGATGAACTTCTGGATCGAGGGCAAGCGCGACAGCCTTCTTGAGACACTGAAGCTTGTGGATATCCTGCATATCAACGAGGCCGAGGCCCGGCAGCTCACCGAGGAGCCAAGCCTCGTCAAGGCCGCCCGGAAGATATTCTCATACGGACCAAAGACCGTGGTGATCAAGCGCGGCGAATACGGCGTGCTGCTGTTCACCCACGACAATGTTTTCTCCGCTCCAGCCTATCCTCTTGAGGAGGTCTTTGATCCCACCGGCGCCGGAGATACCTTCGCCGGAGGATTCATGGGATATCTGGCGAACACCATGGACTTCAGTGAGGCCGCCATGAGACGCGCCACGGTCATGGGAAGTGTCATGGCATCCTTTAATGTTGAGGATTTCAGTCTCAAACGGATCAGGGACCTGGATTACAAGGAGATCGAGAACAGGTACCGCGAGTTCAAACGCCTGTCCCATTTCGAAGACATCTAGACTCTGTAAGGCATTAAGAGTTCGGAAAGATTCTTTCATACGCCGGGAAGGCACAAGGTTTTCCCGGCTTTTTTTCTTTAAGTGCATCAGGCGAACAGAAAGGCATTACAGCGGCAACAGATTAAGCTCTATGGCAGAAGAACCTTAAGCTTCCGGTAAATGGCTTCTGGTCGATGCGGTTACTCTCTCGGACACCAAAAAACGGGGCCGCTTTTTGACCTCGGCGAATATTCTTGCAAGATACTCCCCGATAATGCCCAGTGATATCATCAGCATACTTCCAATGATAAGCTGCAGAAGGATAACGGTCGTGAACCCGCTTACGGCCTGTCCCGAGAACTTCATGTACAGCGTGTTTATTCCCAGCACCACGGAAAACGCCAGAAAACACAGGCCAAGCAATGTCACTGCATGAAGAGGGAGCGAGGAAAAGCCGGTAATGGCGTCAAGTGACAGTCTCAGTAGCCGGAGAAACGACCACTTCGTTCCTCCTTCTTCTCTCTCTTTCACCTCAAAAGGGACCCTGGCTCTTTTGAACCCCACCCAGGCAGTCATGCCCCTGAAGAACGGATTTCTCTCCTGCATGCCAAGCAGGGCCTCGGCCGCCTGACGGGTCAGGAGCTTAAAATCCGAGGCGTTGGCGAGATCAAACCCGGAAAGCGTATTCATAATAAAATAAAAAAGTGACGATCCTGTCCGGTATGCCGCCGCCTCCCTGCCGCGGTCGGACTTGACAGCCTCGACCACTTCCACTCCCTCTTCACGCCAGAGCCGGAGCATTTCGGGAATCAGCTCGGGGGGATGCTGCAGATCACCGTCCATAACAACGACAGCTCTCCCGCCCGCTGACTCGAGCCCCGCGATTATCGCGGCCTCCTTCCCAAAGTTGCGGCTGAAACGGACGCCCGCAACGGGGTAGCTTTCGGCCAGTTGCTGAATAGCGTCCCAGGTGCCGTCAGTTGAACCGTCGTCCACCATGACAAGTTCGAACACCTCCTCAAGAGGAGAGAAGACTCCGGATATCGCCTCGGCAAACCGGGCAACATTGTTTTGTTCATTAAACAATGGGACGACTATCGAGACTAAGCTTTCCCCCATATCTGGCTACTCCCTTTCCGGTTTTCCTGTCATTTTCTCCACCAGCCGAACAGTCTCACATCCGTGCCTTTGCCTGCCTGAGAGCCTGCTTCAGTTCCTCATCACCGGGAAGTTCCTTTTCGGCCCGGGTCAACACCTGAAGGGCCTCATCAGGCCGCCCTGCTTTCAGATAGGCAAGCCCAAGATTCTTCATGGCCGCGGAGAACCCCGGCTCGTACGATAATGCCTCTTTGAAATGGACGATAGCTTCGTCCACAAGGCCCTGTTCGAGCATAACATAGCCCAGGTTATTATGTGCTTCGACAGAGTCGGGCTTAAGCGAGATTACCCGTTCATAAAGCTCCCTGGCCTTTCCCGGCTGGTTCATGGCGTAGTGTACATTCGCCAGATTAAAGAGCGCCAGGTCGTAGCGGGGATCGTAAGACACGGCCTTACCATAATAATACGCGGCCTGCTTCAGGTTGTTCTGCCGTTCATAAATGAATGCCAGATTGTTCGCGGCCCGTGACATCTGCAAAGCCTTCTCCATCCCGAAATTCATCATAAAAAGCTTTTCGTATATCTGACGGGCCTCATTGAGCATTCCCATCTCATAATAAGCCTCCGCAAGTTCAACATAGGCCTCGACCTTCCGGTCGTCTCCCGCGATCGCATTAATGAAGTAAGAGACAGACTCACTCGTTCTGCCTTTTGCCTTGAGGACCTTTGCCATATTAAGATTGGCCGCGACATACCTGGGGTCCTCCTGAAGCGCAGCCTTGTAATAGGTAATAGCCCGGTCCATCTGGTCTCTGTTGGCGTACATGTTTCCGACAGCCAGTTGCGCCAGCTCGTTTCTCGGCGATTTATCAACCATGTCCTGCCAGAACTCAAGCGGGTTGTTCCACATAGCATTCCGGATCATGGTCCAAGAGGAAAGAACCAGGAGCATTAATACCACAAACATCAGCACCGGTCTTCCCTTCCCCCTTTCAGCCAGGTTTACATACGCATTAGCTATCAGCACTCCCAACGCCATCAATACCCCTATTCCAAGCACATAGGAGCGGTACTCAACCGTCATCAGGGGGAGCACGACCACGGCCTCCACCGCCACGGTGGCATAGAGCCAGAAAACACCGAAGGTAACCAGAAGGTAGCTGGCGTCCAGCTTCCTGGCCCTGACCAGACAGTACAGAGCGACTGTGACCATGGAAACATGCGCCAGCAGCGAGCCAAACACGTACGGGTTCCTGAACGAATCGGCCAAGCGGTACGGGAGTGCGAAACTCTGGCCGGCAGGCATGATCTGTATCTTCACGTAATACAGCAGCACCCACATCTGGGTCATGTAATAATGAAGCCTGCTTTGCCGGACATCATGGAAGTCCCTTTCGAACTGGCTTGTCAACAGGTCGGGAGAATCCCCTGACTGCAGGCCAAGTAGCAGGGTCTTGATATTCAGCCCGGTGGAAAGCAGCGAGGCCAGCGGAATGAGCATGCTGAGAAAAAGAGGAACTACATAGAGAAGTCTTTTCTGCATCTTCCCCCTGAAGAACAACAACTCATAAACACCAAGGATTACCGGTATCATGATGGTCGTCTCTTTTATAAAATAACCGGTTATGGTGATAACGAGAACAGCAAGGTAGAAAAGAACGCCCTTTACTTTCCGGGCACAGTCAAAGGCCGTTCTGGCATGGATATAAAAAAGCAGGCTTCCCAGAAAGCAGGAAGCCGAGAGAACCGAAAGCCGTTGATACACAAAGTTCACCGCCGCTGAATTACCGGTGTGCACCAGAAACGCCGCTGCCAGGAAAAGGCCAAGCACATTCCTGTTCTCGCGCAAACGTGAGTTCTCAAGCGCCGGAGAGCGAAAGACCGCCATGACAAGCAGAAAAACAAGGACCGCATTTATGGTATGCGCCACGATATTGAAAACATGATACCCGGCGGGCTCAAGCCCATGGATGCGATAGTTCAGGGCAAAGGTGGCAAAACCTGCTATGCGCCGTCTGAAAACACCATGGTCCGCAAAGTTCTTTCCTGCATCGGCATCAAAAACATATTCAAGATCCTTGATCAGGGGATTGTCAACAATAAGCGGGATGTCATCAAAGAGGAAGGGAATGCCAAGCGTGTTCGAAAAAACAATGACGCTCAACAGGAGCAAAAAGATAACGGCAACGGTCCGATTTGTGGCTAATCTTTCTATCATTCTTAACCGCATGGCCCCTTCATTTTAACAGCTGAGGAAATTTCTTTTTCAGGAAAAGAACCCTTTATTATTCCTCTGACAGGGCCTCCTTCACCTTTTCGGCGGCGGGGCGGGTCATGCCTCTGACGCTCGCCAGTTCCTCTACAGTAGCTTCACGCAAAGCCTCAATGCTCCCGAATTCCCTGAGGAGGGAGAGCCGCCTTGCTTTGCCAATCCCTTCAATGCCTTCAAGCGGCGAGGTAAGCGTGCGTTTCTTTCTGAGCTTCTTGTGGTAGCTTATTGCAAAGCGATGCACCTCATCACGGATACGTTTCAGCAACAGCGAAGATGGCTCCCTGCCTTCCAGGTCCAGGGGCTCGGCCAGGGAATAAGCAAAGGCACGATCGGGCTTCTTCGCAACCGAGATGAACTCCGGCAAGCCGGCAACATTCTTAACGGCTTCAAGCGCGGCCTCGAGATGTGTGCGTCCCCCATCGATGACGACAAGGTCAGGCCGCAGTGGATTATCCGGCTCAACAAGCACACGGCGCACGGCCTCTTTCATCATGGCATAATCATTTATTCCGGGCACTCCTTTTATCTTAAGCAACCGGTAGCGTTCCTTCAGAAACTCACCGTCTTCCCAATAGACGAATGCCGCTACCGGTTCTGAACCCTGAATATTGGACACATCAAAGGCCCCAATGCTCTGTGGCGGCCGCTCAAGCTCCAGCCGCTCTGCCAGTTCTTTCTGTGCCGGACCGTCACCAGTGGCATGTGCGCTTTCGTACACCACACGGGCATTCTCTTCGGCCATCTCAAGCAGCTGTCTTTTCTTTCCCGCCCTCGGCACCTTAAGGCTGACCTTTCTTTTGCTTCTGCTACGCATCCATTCTTCAATATTTTTTCCGTCATCGGGCTCTGCACTTACAAGCACCACCGGAGGGGGCAGCATTTCCTTTGAATAGAACATCATGAGAAAGCCATGGAGCAGTTCCCCCGGAGCTATTCCTCTGACATCCCTGATGAACAGGTCGCGGGCTCCGATCATCACACCATTGCGAATGAAGAAAACCTGCATGACCGCCTTGTCACTGTCCCGTGCGTGGTACAGTCCAGCGACATCCAGATCGCCCAGTTCAGGAGCGATAACCTTCTGATTCTCCCAGGCTCGTTCCAGCGAGGCAATCCGGTCACGAATACCGGCAGCGTCCTCAAAGCGAAGCTCATCGGAGTATTGTTGCATTTTTCGCTCAAGATCTTTTAATACTACCGGGCTCTTCCCTTTCAGGAACAGGATGACCTCATCAACTTCTTTCATGTACTCTTCCCTGCTCACCAGTCCGGCGCAGGGAGCTCCGCAACGGCCCATCTGATATTGAACGCAGGGCCTCATTGGTTTATCAAGCCGGTAGCGACAGGGGCGGATATGGAAGNNGCCTCACGCATGCCGCTTGAGGGAACGTAGGGACCGAAGTACATCGCTCCGTCTCTCGCCGTCCGCCGCACGACTTCAAGACGCGGCCATTCTTCGTTCAGGGTAAGTTTTATGTAAGGATAGTTCTTATCATCCCTCAGTATCACATTGAAACGCGGCCGATGCTGTTTGATGAGATTGGCCTCCAGCGCAAGGGCCTCCAGTTCACCGCCCGTCACCAGGAATGTAAAGTCCCGCACCTGTTCCACCATGGAGGTCTTACGCATATCAAGCTTTGCCGATTTCTGAAAGTATGAGCCCAGACGAGACCGCAGGTCCTTTGCCTTCCCCACGTACAGAATTTTTTCTTTTGGGCCCTTTAAAAGATATACCCCTGGTTTCCGGGGTACGGTGGAGAGTTTTTCCTGAAGTTTCTTCCTAACCGATCGTGCCACGAATTGAGCAGGCCATCGCTCAGGCAGCCCTCTCGACAGAGGCCCCGAGCCCTTCGAGTTTTCGTTCGATATGCTCATACCCGCGATCAAGGTGATAAATACGATGCACGGTCGTAGGCCCTTCCGCCGCCAGCGCGGCCACGATAAGCGACGCGCTGGCCCTCAGGTCCGTGGCCATGACTTCCGCACCTTTCAGGGAGTCGATGCCGCGAACGGTCGCAACAGCGCCATCGATGGAGATGTTCGCCCCCATGCGTTTCAATTCCGCGGCATGCATGAAACGGTTCTCAAATATACGCTCCTGTATGACACTGGTTCCCTCTGCCACGCTCATAACGGCCATGAACTGGGCCTGCATGTCGGTGGGGAATCCCGGATACGGCATGGTCTTGAGGTCACTGGCCCGGGGCCTTCCGTTCCCGATCACTCTCAACCCTTCCAAGAGGTTCTCAAATTCGGCCCCGGTTTCACGGAACTTTTCGATAACGGCCTCGACATGGCCCTCAAAGGCCCCCTCCAGAACAATATCACCGCCCGTAATCACGGCAGCGGCGATGAACGTCCCGGCCTCTATGCGGTCGGCGATAACATCATGTGTGACAGAGTGAAGCTCATCGACCCCTTCTATCGTGATGATCCCTTCTCCGGCCCCGACGATCCTTGCTCCCATTTTGTTAAGCATATCGGCCAGGTCGACCACCTCGGGCTCACGCGCTGCGTTCTCAAGCACGGTCGTTCCTTTCGCCAGGGCGGCGGCCATCATAAGGTTTTCCGTTCCCGTGACCGTCGGGATATCAAGATATATCCGTGCGCCTTTAAGTCGGTCAGCACTCGCATGGGCGTAGCCGTGCTGCAGCTCAACTCTGGCCCCCATTTTTTCCAGTCCCATTAAATGGAGATTTATAGGGCGTGCACCTATGGCACATCCACCCGGAAGTGAGACCCTGGCCTCCCCATAGCGTGCAACCAGGGGACCGAGCACAAGGACCGAAGCCCGCATGGTCTTAACAAGGTCATAGGGAGCATCATGGGAGTTAATTTTAGATGAATCAATAACATACTCATCAGTGCCACGTTCGTACTGCGCTCCCAGATGGCCCAGCAGACGCCCCATGGTCCTGACGTCCTGCAGCCCGGGCACATTCCTGAGCACGGTACGTCCTGAGGTCAGAAGCGTAGCAGCCATGGCCGGCAGCGCCGCGTTCTTCGCCCCGCTGATGCGCACCCGTCCAGCGAGCTTTCTGCCTCCTTCGATTATCAGCTTGTCCATAGATTTTCCATAGTGATCCCTGTCAGAAATTTCAATAATAATAACACGTTGAAAGGCCCAAAAGAAAAAGCCGGAGGATTATGCGCCCTGCTTCCAGGCTTTGTATCCCTTCAGGTAGTCAGCAGCTACTCTCCCCGTCTCAAGACCATACAGACGGGCACAGGACTGAAGGTATCCGCGGAGGAACACCTCCTCGGGCAAGGCGGCATAGTTTTCTTTTTCGATATTTTTTATATGCTGCTTTCCTATTTTGGTTTTAAATGAAACTTCATGGATCTCAAATCCCAGCAACTCCCGAACCTTCTCCAGATGTTTACCATCAAAACACTCGATAGCGGCTATTTCCTCCCGGTTCTCACTTTTACCACCATTTACTGAAGCATTATCGGTATTCACTTCATCACCNNGGGAGGTGTTTTCCGCATAACTGCTAACACGATACTTTTCCGAGAGTTTTTCATATGCTTCCTCTATCCTGCCGAGCACGGTTTTCTTCCAGTCCTCTGAAAGCTCGTCTTCCAGAGGGGAAAGTACTATGGAGTCTCCTCCATACAGTTCCTTCAGACGGACATAAGCTGCACGCACATCCGAAAAGGGGACATCCTCCCTGAGCTCAAGGACATAATAATACCTTTTATAATCTTCGTGCTGGCTCATTCGTAATAGCGGGGGAGGCTTCCCTCTCTTCAAGGAGATTGTCCACCACACGCTCGATCTCTCTTGCACAATGGGACGTGGGATACGTCTTCAGAAATGGGACCCCTCGATTGATGCACTGCCAGATGCTCTCATCATATTCCACAAACCCGGGGAAATTCGATTGTATCCCAAGGTATTTAAGCAGTACGCTCCTGATATCGTTTCCGATCTTGACGTCACGGGTGCTTTTGACCTGATTAAGAATGATATTTATCCTGAAATCCTCCATATCGTCATCAAAGATCACTCCCTGATGCGGAAGGGTGGCCCTCAGGTGGTCCATAAGATCACGGAGGTTCTTTATCTTGTAGTGCTCACGGTGCTTCCAGGTATCGAGCACCATATCTTTGAGGCCCTTTTTACTGAAGGTCATTTTGAGCTTCCTGAAAAAAACATTCTTGACGAACTGGTACATGTTCTCGATCGAGGTCTTAACGGGGACGATGACGACCACCATCTTATCGGCGAACATGAAGGCGTCAAGTGTATTATTATGGGCCCCGGATCCAAGATCCAGCAGCACATAATCCGCATCCAACCCTCTTATGTGACGGAACAGCTTGAGTTTCTGAGTATATTTTATTCCATCTGACTCAAGGGTCTGCACATCACCGGATATAAGCTGCAGACCGGGGATTCCGCTTTCCACTATCAGATCGCTCAGAGGGATCTTGCGTTCGAAAAATTCGGCGATGCCACGCCCTGGCCGCCGGACCCCTAGAAAGGAATGAAGGTTCGCCCCTCCAAGGTCAGTGTCGATGGCAACAACACGGTTCCCTCTTTGGGCCAGAGAGATAGCAATACTTCCCGAGACAAAGCTCTTCCCGGTTCCGCCCTTCCCCCCTGCAACAGCCCAGACCTTGGGGGAAGTCATACCTGAACCGTTACTGCCATTGCTTCCATTGCCGCTCAAAAAGGGCCACCTCCGGATATTACCACTACCTTTATATTACCGCATCAAAAGTCATCAGAATCAACCCCCATGAAAAAATCATCAGGACGGTCTGCCCTTCTTAAGACCCGGATGACCCCATATTCAATGCCCCAAAATTCCCGAAAAATTTAAAAGCCTTTGCGTAGTGCGGCTTGATCCCCAAAGAAGCTTTTATTATCAAAGCGTTATCTCCGGTCAGCAGTGCCTTTTCAAGCTCCTGCAACGCAGCGCTTTCTTTTGCGAACTCCTTTTCGAGGCGTTCTACCTTCCCCTTGGTGAAATCGAACATATGACGGTTGAGGTCGGCCTGTACCACTTGCTCCCAGAGCATCTTCGCTTCCGGTAGTGCCCGTGCGATGCTTTGAATATCGC
>JABAHP010003056.1_pt3 | contig 10393 bp, 16 predicted proteins | sample 7062081 | NCBI WGS metagenome assembly JABAHP01 (sample SAMN14534357, study PRJNA622989) | marine sediment metagenome | biome: marine biome [ENVO:00000428]; feature: marine pelagic biome [ENVO:01000023]; material: deep marine sediment [ENVO:00002113] | place: India: Gulf of Kutch | collected... | reverse complement strand
CACTTGTCAATACCTCTGACATGGACAGATGGAGAGACTATTGAGGATATAAGAGAGGGCAAGAGAGCTTTGTCTTGTGGATACACTGCTGATGTTGAGAATGCATCTGGTGTCTGGATGGGAATGCCTTATGATGCAATACAGAGGAACATCAGATATAATCATATTGTCTTAACTGACAAAGGCCGGGCAGGTGACAATGCCCGGATTAAAATAGATTCTGATTATGCTGAAGATTTCGGCATACAGGAAAATAAAAAATCTCAAGAAGGAGCAATGTCAATGAAGAAAATTAAAATTGACGGTGTTGAGTATGAGGCGGAGGCTCCTGTCATTACCGCATTTACTCAGACACAGAAAGAGCTTGAGGCACTCAAGACTGATTCCACCAAAGAGATTGACACTCTTAAAAATGACAATACCACATTGTCTGCTGAAAGAGACAGTCTCAAGGATGAGGTTGCTCAGTTGAAAGAGGATGCCAAAAAGTTTGAAGACTCAAAGAATGATGATTTGGAAAAAGCAGTACAGGCCAGACTTGTTTTACTTGACTCAGCCAAGAGAGCTGAGATTGAGGTGAAAGAGGACATGTCTGAAATGGACGTCAAGAGAGCAGTGATTCTCAAGCTGTTTCCAAACTCAAAGGAAAAGATGGACAGTGCTGATGATACTTATATCAATGTCCGATATGAGATAGCACTGGAGAAACTTGATGAGAAAAAAGATGAGGATGGACAGGACTCCTCAGATGATCTCAAGGGTGATTCTCTGAAAGACACTGATCCTGATAAGCACAAGCATGATTCAAAATCAGCTTATCAGAGAATGGTCAAAAGAGATCAAGATGCCTATAAAAAGCCAGAAGATAGGGAGGTAAACTGACATGAGTGATTATGATGTAATGGATAAATCAATGGCAGGGAGTATTTTCGGACTTCAGGCAGGAGTAGACACAAAGGCTTGTGTATCTCCAGATGGCATTGAGTTTGGTCGTCCAGTGTTCAGCTATATGGATCATGAGGATGAAGTCAGTGCCTTTGCAATTGATTTTTGTAAAATGGAGATGGGTGCTGATTATGTCCTGGATAATGTCATCAATGCAACAATTGATGGTGTGGCAATTGATCCAGTTGACTGGACAGATGATCATGACACAACAGCTGGTCTGGTTGCGGCGGCAATCAATGCTCTTGATGGGGTTGAGTGTATTCTTGATCCGGGTGATGCCACCAACAGAACTTATTTCATCAGGAAAAGAGGAGTCACTATTGATGATACTGTGACAATCACTGTGACAGGTGGAGCAAGTCAAGCAACAGCCACTTATACTTATTACAGTTCTCAAGTATATGTTGGGCTCTCTGTGAAAACACAGAACTCAGCTGGACTGTATGAGCTTGGTGATGCTGTTAATATTGGTTCAGTGGCAGAGATCATGTGTCAAGTGGCAGGTGATGTCTATGCCTATAATCAGGCTCTTGTCTATAATGATCCAACCAGTGATGACTTTGGCAAAGTGACTCTTGACAGCTCTAATGGAACAACTATTGGCGGATATGTGTATGAGTCTGTTGCTGATGGTGAGCTTGCAAAAGTGAGGACATTACTGCCAACAGCAATGAGCAGTTATGCCTCAGCTTTTCTACCATCATAATATAAGGAGGAATAAAAGCAAATGAAAGATTTATTGAGACTTGATGCCAGTGAGACTGCTTTTTTCAAACGTCAACTTGAGTACATAAAGAGCAGGACTTACGACACCAAGTATAAAAATTTAAAAGCAAAGATGCTGATTCCTGTGTCAACTGAAGCTCCAGCTGGGGCTGATTATATTGTATGGTACAGTTTCAGCAAGGCGGGGAGAGCCAAGATCATTGCTGATTATGCTCATGACTTTCCAAGAGTTGATATCTATGCAGAGGAGAACCAGAGTCAGATTAAGTCTCTTGGTGACAGTTACGGATACTCAATCAAAGAAATCCGCAGAGCACAGATGGCAAGAGTTGATCTCAATGGACGCAGAGCAAACACTGCAAGGAGAGCCATTGAGGAGCTGATTGATGACCTTGCCTGGAATGGTGATGATGCTTATAATATGCAGGGATTTCTCAATTATCCCGGTATAACTGAGTTCACACTTTCAAGTGGAGGCAGTGGAGACACATGGGCTCTCAAGTCTCCTGATGAGATCATTGTTGATCTGACAGGAATCATGTCAGCAGTCAGTGTGCCGACAAAGGGAGTTGAAGAGGTTGACACTATTCTCTTACCAAGAGAGCAGTACAATCTTATCAAGAATACAAGAATGACAGATGGCAATGACAAGACCATCTTGACTTTCTTTCTTTCTAATAATCCCGGAGTCACTGTTGAGGTTCTTGATCTGCTTTCAACAGCAGGGGATGGAGGCACAACAAGGATGATGGCTTATGTCAGAGATCCAAACAACCTGACTCTTGAATTGCCTCAGCCTTTTGAGCAACTTGAGGCAGACAAGACGGGTATGGAGTATGTGGTACCCTGTCATGCAGAACATGGCGGAGTCATTGTGTACTATCCTCAGTCTGTTGCTTTCTGTGACGGACTGTAATCTGGAGGCACAATTATGATTTTGAATTGGATCAAATCAGGTGCTGGAAATCTGTTTGTTGCTGGTTCTGTTTTAAAGCCCGGAAAGAATATAGTCAATGATTCAAAAGGCACTGACATTCTCTCTCAGGCTTCAGGACATGCAAGTGCAGGCAATCTGGTTGAGGTAGATGATTCTATTACTTATCAAGGTGCGGATGAGAATTTCAATCCTGATAAGACAATACAAGATGTCTACTTTCCGCCAGCTGAGTAAAATTAAAAAATGAATTTAGTAATGGAGGATTCAAACCATGATAGTTAATTGGAAAAAAGAGAAAGCTGGAGTCCTTGTGATTCCAGTCATGAATGAGGGAGTTGTTGTTGAATATGCATCACTGTTGCCCGGACATAATGAGGTTGATGATGATAAATGGAAAGCAATGAAAGAGACCACAAGAGCCACAAAACATATTGATGCTGGTAATCTTGTTGAGGTCTTTGAAGAGGTTGTTGATGAGAATGTTCGGAGGAGGAGATCAAGTTCTGCTGATGACAAAGAGGAGAAAAAGACTGCAAAGAAAATTAAAAAGCTGACTAAGATGACTCCTAAAAAAGCAAGAGAGATTGTTAAGGACACTTATGTTCTGGACACTCTGGAAAAGTGGCTTGATATGGAGAGCAGGGATGAGATCAGAGCTGTCATTCATAGTCAGATTGAAATGATAAACAATCCGAAAAAAAATCCAAAGGGGAAAAAATAAATGGAACTTGTAAAAGTTACTTGGAGAGGAGAGACTGATAAGAGAACTAATTTCAAAGGAGAGGGTTATACAGCCTCTCTCCACTTAGTTCCTGATCAGGAAATTGAGATACCAGATGATGCTGTCAAGTGTCTGAGGAATTACATCTATACTGGAGAGCTGGAGGTTCCAGAGGATATACTTAAAAAATTGAATATCAATCCACCAAAGAAAGACTCTGATGAGTCTGATGTCAAAGAGACAACAGCAAAGAAAAGCAAGAGCAAAAAGAAATTTGCCAAGAGTAAAGCTGTTGATGTTGATGTCAATCCGGAATCCTCCATTACTGATTCAGTGAGTGAGGTGTGAGATGAGTGCATCCGCCATATTATCTGTGATTGCTCCACAATTTGACAGCAACCCAAACAGGTCAGCCTATATTGGCTTTGCAACTGGGCAGGTCACTGCTTGTTTCTTTGTTGGGGACTCCCGGAGAGATAGAGCCATTGCTTATATGGCGGCTCACCTCCTCACTCTTGACACAAATGCATCAGTGGCTGGTCTATCAAGCGGCCCTGTCACAAGTAAGAAAGAGGGTGATCTTGCTGTGTCTTTTGCTAACATGACCAACATCAAGAATGTTGATCCTCTGCTTGCTGAGACAAGCTATGGCAGACAGTTTCTCAATCTGAGAAATAGCAGTGGCCTGTTTATTGGAGTCACTGGAGGAAATGATAATGGGTGCTCAAGTCAAAGTTTCCCAACAGATGATTGATCAAGGCTATGATGATATAATTGAGCAAGTCAGGTCTTTCCAGAACAGTGACACAACTATTGGATACTGGTTGAAAGGCTCCTTTAATCCAAGCAAAGACATTGCCGCAAGAGCAATTGTGATGGAGACTGGAGCCACAATCAAAGTCACTAAAAAGATGAAAGGATGGTGGCTTTATAATTTCGGAGTGATGCTGAAAAAGAAACAGCTCATCATTCCAAAAAGGCCATTCATGAGAATGACCTTTGACAATAATAAAAAGAAAATACAGAAACAAATTGAGAAAGAATATGTCAAAGTACTTGATCAGAAAGCAACAGCAAAGCAAGCTCTCATCAGTCTTGGTGCTTGGTATAAGGGACTTATACAATTGACAATAAAGAGTGGTAAATTTGCAAAGCTGAGTGGCTTTACTGTTGCACAGAAAAAGAGCACAAAGCCTCTTGTTGATTCTGGAGACTTGTGGAGGAGAGTTGATCACAGGGAGACAATGAAATGACTCTATTTCCAAAGACAATCAATTATGAAAGTGAGTCTGGTGGATACTTTGATGATAATACTGGCAAATGGGTTGATGGAGTTCCTGTTGTCGAGTCTTTTCAAGGATCAGTACAGCCAATGTCCGGGAAAGAGATTGAGTCATTCCCGTGGCTGAGACAAGACACTGGTCATGTTAAAGTTTATAGTGACATCTTGCTTGATGTCAGTACTCAAGGCGGAGACACAAAAGGAGCTGTTGTGATCTGGCAAGATCAAAAATGGGAGGTGGTTCATCAACTCAAATTTCAGAATGATCTCATCAATCATTATAAATTTATTGCTGAATTTAGAGATGAAGCATGAGCATGAATGATGACATATACCTCAAAGTGAGAGCATGGTTTTATTTTGTTCTCAACACTGAGGGAGGACTTGGCATTCCGATTGTCCAGAGTCATCAGAATGCTCCAGCTCCTGATGAGCCATACATCACAATTGATGCGGCAGGGAATGTCAGCAGTATAGGGAGAGCAACAAAGAAATATCCACCAGAGGAGGTTGCTCCAGATGTCTATGAGGCAAAGATTGCCACTGACTATGAATCAATCATTGAGGTTTGGGAAATTGGAGGAACTGGTGATTTATTAAGGATGGTTATTAGCTCAACTGAGAGAGCTGAGATTCAGCAAGAGTATTTTCAAAAAGAAAATATTGTGATCAGAGGAGTAAATAATATAATTACAATTCCGCAACTTGACAACAATCATTGGACACAGCAAGCAATGGTTGAGTTGAGGATCGGTTTTGCAGATAGTATAAAAGAACAATCCAGTTGGATTGAGACAGTTGCATACTCAGGAGAAATAGGAGGGAAAGTTAATGAGTAGATTAAGCGACATAGTACAGGTTACTATCACCAGAGAAACTCAAGCAGTCACTCAAGCTGGTTTTGGTACACCTGCCATAATATCTGAGTTCCTGACAAGCAAAACCTCACCCGCCTTTGACAGGCACAGATATTATGCAAGTTTAACGGAGATGACAGATAATGGTTGGAGCAGTTCTGATCCAGAGTACACAGCCGCATCAATCATATTCAGTCAGAATCCAAAAGTTGATAGGGTGATGATAGGGAGAAAGGATGTTGCTGATGCATCATGGTCAGATGCTCTTAGTGCCATTCAGATTGATCAGGAGGACTGGTATGTGTTTTTAATAATAGCATCCTCAGTGTCAACAGTAACTTTTGACATTGACTTTGTGGTCAGCAATTCAATTGTATTCACAATTAACGGCACAGCAGTCACAGCAGTCCCATTCAACACAACCAATGCTCAGACTTATGCAGACATCAAGACACAGATTGAGGCAGACATTGCCAACAGCTCTGTCACTGTTGATGATGTTGCAAGAACTGTTGTCATTGAGGTTCTTGGTGGTGTATCATCTGCATCAGTTGTTGTGACTGGCGGAGCAACACAACCAACCGGGTCTGTCACTTATGTCAATGAGGATGATTTCAAAGCGGCGGCGGCATGGGCTGAGACACAAAGAAAGATTTATTTCTATGCCTCATCAAGCTCAGGTATTCTGAATGCAGGATCCACAACTGACATTGCTTATGTCATGAAAAATTTTGCTTATGACAGGACAGTGAGTATCTATCACACAGATGCTCAGGGTGATGCAGAGCCATCATGGATTGAGGGCGGATTTCCTGGAGAGGCTTTGCCTTATGATCCGGGCTCTCAGACATGGGCATACAAGACAATTGCTGGTGTGCCTGCTTACACTCTGACATCAGGAGAGAGAACAGCAGTTCTTGATAAGAATTGCAATATCTATACTCCGACAGGTGGAGTCAATGTTACTGAGCAAGGCAAAGTTGCAAGTGGTGAATATATTGATATCATCAGAGGCATTGACTGGCTTGAGAGCAGACTCCAGACAGAAGTGTTCACCAATCTTGTGAATGCAAGAAAAGTACCTTACACTGATGAGGGAGTCACTGTCATTGTTGGAACAGTTCAGTCAGTACTTGAGGAGGCGGCAAGAAAAGACCTCTTGATACTTTCATCAATAGTTGTCACAGCTCCGCTTGTGAAAGACATCTCAACAACTGACAAGATCAACAGACATCTGCCTGACATTGAGTTTGAGGCTCTGTTGGCTGGAGCTATTCACACAGTAAAAATTACCGGGACAGTGTCCGTATAAGAGGAGGAATTAAAAATGAGCTTTGATCCAGAAGTAAGAAGCTATGATCCAAAAGAGATCATAATGACATGGGGAGTTGATATTGTCACTGGTTTTGCTGAGGGAACTTTTGTGACTATTGCCAGAAATGGTGATCTGTTTGAAAAGAGCAGAGGAGCTGATGGCACAGTTGACAGAGTCAATAAAAATGCTCAGGACTTTTCTGTGACAATAACAATTAAGCAAACATCAATTTCCAATGATGTGTTCTCAGCTCAGATGGAGGCAGACCTGTTGCTCAATACAGGCATGTTGCCACTGACAGTGAAAGACTTAAATGGCACAACTCTTTTCTTTGCCGCTCAAGCATGGGTTGCAAAGGATCCAGATGATGCTTACTCTGACTCACTTGAGAACAGAGAATGGAGACTTGATACAGGGCCAGCCGCCAAGTTCACTGGAGGCTCACTTGCCCGATAAAAGAATCATAATGGAGGATTCAAAATATGTTGGAAACAAAGGACATTGAAATTGAGGGACACAGATTTCAGCTTCGTCCACTCCCAGTACTGAAAGCGGCAAGACTTGATAAGAAAGTCATCACAGTTCTTGCTCCAATTCTTGGTACTGTAAAGAGTCTGGATGATGAAATCAATATTGAGAAAGCTGTCAAGTCTGTGATGGATGCTCTCTCCAGTTTGTCAGATGCAGAGTATGAAGCATTCATCATTGACTTGTGTTCCACTGTTGTCTATACAGCACCCGGTCAGCAACCAATTGAACTGGGCTCATCAGACATCAATAAAATATTTGTCGGAGAGCTGAAAACATTATACAAGCTCATGTTTGAGGTGATGAGGTATAATAAATTCAGCCCTTTCGGACTGGTGGAGGGTGGGAACGTAACAAGCATAATGTCTTTCTTAGGAGAGCAGAAAGAGAAAGAGACAACATCTGGAAAAGAATCGGAAACATTGGAAAGCTGAGTGATGATCTTGAAGCAGAGTCAATCATCTGGAGAATAGTTGTTGAGGACAAGATTCCACTATCAGAGGTCAGCAAGTGGGACTTGGAGGATGTCTATAAGTTTTATCAGATTAAGCTCATGAAAATAGATCATGACACTGCAAAAGAGGGATATGATCTCAGGAAAGCTGATGCATATAGAGCAAAGATAGGAAAATAAATTATGGCAACAGTCAGAGAACTTGTGACAAAACTTGGTTTTAAAGTTGATGAGGGAGACATCAACAAAGCGGAGGGCCGAGTCAAAAAAATGTCAATGGGAATGAAACTTGCCATCACTGGTGCTGTTGCCGGTGTGTTTGCTCTTGGCAAATCAGCTATTGGTGCGGCGGCTGACATGGAGACTCTCAACACTCAATTTGAGGTTATGTTGGGTAGTTCTGAGGCGGCGGCAAAGATGATGTCTGATCTCAGGGCATTCTCAATCAAGACTCCTTATGAAACTGAAGACCTTGCCCGATCTGCCACAACTCTTTTACAGTTTGGCATTGAGAGTGACAAAGTCATGGGGACTCTGAGAATGCTTGGAGATGTTGCTGGCTCTAATAGAGAGAAATTTCAAAGCCTCAATCTTGTCTATGGTCAGATCATGTCAACAGGGAGGCTCATGGGGCAAGACTTGCTCCAGCTCATCAATCAAGGATTCAATCCATTGCAAGTGATCTCAGAGCAGACAGGCAAGAGTGTTGGTCAATTAAAAGATGAAATGTCAAAAGGACTCATCTCTGCTGAGATGGTGACTGAGGCTTTCAGAATAGCAACAGCAGAGGGAGGCATGTTTTTTCAGAATATGGAGAAACAGTCTCTCACACTGACTGGCTTGCTATCAACTATGAAGGGAGCATTCAAAGAGGTTCTTGTTGACATTGGCAATGCTCTGCTCCCTCTCATGAAAGAACTTGTTGGAGTGTTGACAACACTGGCAAAAGGCCCTCTCAAAGAATTGATTGGCAGTGTCACAAAGCTATTGATCCCAGTTTTAAAAATATTCAGTGAGATACTTGAGCCACTTATTGAGGCATTGTTGCCTCTGTTCAATAAACTGGCTGAAATATTCAAACCTCTCATTGAAATAATCATGGCTGTGTTGCTCCCTGCAATAGAGATGCTCAATCCAGTCATTGCTTTTCTTGGTCAGATTCTTGATGCTGTTGGAATTATATTAAATGGTCTGTTGCCTGTCTTTGAGATGTTGGGTGAGATACTCAGAGCACTCATGCCAATACTTGCTCCAATACTTGAACTGTTCGGCATGTTGATCAAGATACTTGCAACAGTACTGACACCAATCATCATGGTGCTTGCTATGGGAATCTTGTATCTTGTCAAAGTTGTTGTATGGCTCTTGACTCCTCTCAAGTGGCTTGCCAATGCTCTCATATTGTACATTAAAATATGGCAAGGTATATATAAATTGATCTGGAAAGGTCTCCTTTATTTATGGGGATTATACAAGAAATATATTGCTTGGTTGTGGGGAGTGTTTGGAGATGCAATTGACTGGGTGCTTGAGCAGTTCTCATGGGTGGGTGATGCATTCACATGGCTTGGAGAGGTTCTTGCTTTGTATCTCAGTCCAATCATCAGATCAATTGGAGACACATTCACTTGGCTTGGTGAGGTCATCTCTGATGTCATTGACTGGATCGGAGACAAAGTCAATTGGATCGCTGAGTTGCTTGGTCTCACAACTAAGCCAGAGAAAATCCCTGAGGGACAGCTTGAGGTCAAGATGCCATCTGCATCTGAAGCAATGAAAACAACATCAGGGAGCAGTAAGCAGACCAGCATCAACATGCAAAATCAATTTAATATATCGGGCATGGGTGCTGGCAAGAGAGGAGCAAAGAAAACAATGGAGGAGGCGGCAAGATCAATTTTCAGTCTTGAGTTGCAAAAATTGGTCATCAATGCTGGATTATAATTATGGCTTTACCATTCAGTTTATTTTTTAAGGGAATAGGAATTTATGGGCCGGGCAAGATTACATTTGATCTTGTGCTCTCTGAAAATCATAACTTTGATTCTGAGATCACAACTCATCCAGTTGAGGACGGCAGTGAGATCACTGATCATATACAGAATGAACTTGACAAAGGTGACATCACTGGCTTCATCAGCAATTACAGTCTCTTTGCTCCTCCGCTTGTGAGTAATAGGGCACAAGATGTGTTCAATGCTCTTGTTGCCTTATGGGAAAGCAGGGAGCTTTTCACAATGACAACCATCCTCAAGACTTATGAGGATGTGGCAATTTCATCAATGCCTGTCACTCTTGATGAGGACAGCTCTGACAGTTTGATCTTTCAGATCAGTTTCAAGAAAATAAAAATTGTCACATTGCAAGAGGTTGCACTTGAGGCGGCGGTCAGTGTCAAGGGACTTGAATTGAATCTTGACAGACAGATTGCTCCAGAGTATGAGGCAGGGACTATTCTGCCAGCATAGAGGAAAATATTATGTTGCAAATACCAGTCTTTCAAGACATCAGCAGTAAATGGAAAGCAAACATTGTGCTTGAGAACTTGCTTGTTGACATTGAGATTCATTGGAACAGTCGGAGTGAGGCTTTTTATATGGATCTGTTTGACAATGAAAATGATTT
>JABAHP010001559.1_pt4 | contig 10394 bp, 8 predicted proteins | sample 7062081 | NCBI WGS metagenome assembly JABAHP01 (sample SAMN14534357, study PRJNA622989) | marine sediment metagenome | biome: marine biome [ENVO:00000428]; feature: marine pelagic biome [ENVO:01000023]; material: deep marine sediment [ENVO:00002113] | place: India: Gulf of Kutch | collected... | reverse complement strand
GTGCCAGAGACGTTCCAGCGAAACTTTATACTGGCAAGTCCAAACTGTGATTCGGTCAGGTTTTCACCAATCAGCCCGGCCTGTAATGCAAGCCCGTGAATACCAACCTGGCCTTTCGGGTAAACGCTGGTTTTATAAAGTTCACCGGGACCGCCCGCGGCCAAAACGAGGTTCGAGCAGTAGAAGACATTGATAGCTAAATCACCATCACCAATTTTGGATTTGTCTATTGTAACCACTCCTGCAATTTGTTTTGATTTGCCACTGCCGACAGTTAGTAAATGTGCCGCTTCCTGCCGGTCTATTATTTGTATTCCATACCTGCGTACCTGTTTTTCCAGGCATTCGCTCATAAACCTGCTGGTCTTTGGACCGGCTGATGTTGCGCGCTCGTAAGGGTCGTGATCGGTCTTGTAGCCGCAGTAGCTTCCAATCGGGTCGTGAGGAAAGGGAACGCCTGCCTGGACAAGATGATAGAATTCACGCAGCGAGCCGATTGCCTCGGCAAGCGATAAGTCACCATGGCAGCAGCCGGCCGCCGTCAGGCTTTTAGCAAACTCCTCTGCGCTGTCGGGAACATCAGCGCTCGTGCCCATCTTGTAATAGGTCTGCTTGTCGGAGCCGCTCATCCGCGATGCGCCGAGGCCGATGCCTGCAGTCACTACGGCTATCCTTTCCTGGGCATTCTCTACTCCTTGTTGGCTCATGAATTCATAAAGATGTACAACGCAGTTCATACCTGCGGCACCTGAGCCTACAATCACTGTATTGTAACTATGAATAGTAACACTCTGATTTGCTATTTGTCTTGTTTCCACCATGTCAAGTTCACCTGTTTCACTTTCACTTATTGTTGTAATACTTCCGGTTTTACAAAATCGTCATCCATTTCCCGCGGCAGGATTCGTACAGTTCCTTCTTTATCACAGAAGTAGAGAATAGATTCAGAAGGCTTTCTGCCGTGGCCGTCAGCCCATATCGCATAGAATTCAGGATGAGCGTTTACCGGCTCTCTGGCGTATGTATGGTTGCGGGGACTGTCTTTCGTAAGTTCTCTCTTCTTTTCCCACGTGCTCCCCATGTCTTTGCTTATCCACATTGCCATTTCTCCGCCGGGATTATATGGCTGCGGCCCGGTATCGGAAGGGGCGATTATTCGCCAAGTACCATCTTCTTCGATATAAAGCGAACCCATATCGTAATTGTTATCCGAAACGAAAGCCGGTTTTATCTGCCACTTCTGTCCCGTCCAGCGGGCGGTGGTCCAGGTACGTGGATCATTTTTAGGTCCGGATTCGTACCCTTTGCTTGTCAGAAATAAAATGATGGGCATTCCCTGTTTATCGAAGCGGATGTCCTTCAAATAAACTTTCAGTCCTTCTTCCATGTAATCGTGAACAAGGGCGGGATTTTTGACCGCCACTACCGGCAGCTTTAATTTCCATCCGTCGACGCTCCGCCACGTTTTGCCCAGATCTGTAGTTTCGATATAGTATAAATTCGTGCGCCAATTCAGTCCCTTCGGATTGGGATGATAATTAAATGCTGTACCTGCCTTATTTTTGCTTGCTGCACTTATCTGGTAATGCCCCTTATCGATTGCCGCAAGCCGAAGCCACTCGGACCATTTCACGCCATCCTGACTTTTCATAAAGCAGATAGTACGGTCGGCGGGGTAGTTATAGCGTGTAAAGAAACACGCAAAACCTTTGCCTTTAACATACCAGGCCTGCATATATGATAAATTCGTCATTGCAACTTCTTTGCCGTTCTCAATCTTCGTTGCGCGGACTAACTCAAACTCATTTGTGTCATAAGGCTTTATGCTTTTATGTATATAAGACGGCCTGGACGTGCCGTGAGACGTTGAGAAAATCCAGATGTGCCCCTTTTCGTCGACGGATATCACGGGATTGTCGTGTGCGTCGCTGGTCTTTTTGTCGAGAAGGATTGTAGGCCGTGGCACCATATCTGTCTGGTGGTCATAATATGAAACCATGTGCAGTAGTTTCCTGTTGCTGTCTTTGGTTGTTCCGCCGTAACAGAAGAAAGTTTTGTTTACCTCTTTGCAATAGACCGCGAAAGGTTTATGCTTTGCGCAATATGTGCCGAGGCCCCCGCTGTACTTGTAAACGTATTCATCACCGGACGGCTGATTCATATACCAGATACCGCGATATCCGTTATCTTTAGCATTGATTGTAATCGCTGAAGTAAGTGTACCCGCACTTTTTCCGGACCTTCCAAAGGCCGTAAACGTCAAGGTGACAATCGCTGCAAATAAAGTCAACAGACTTGCTGTTAACCTCAAATTGTTGTCGAAAAGATTTTTTGCTATCGCATTTCTCACGACAGGTTAGGCTTTTAGAGAATATTGAAATTTCTGCCGGTTGTCCGGCTTATATGTTCGACCGAAGCTGTGGCAAAATCGATATCGGGATATTTTTCTTTTCGCAGTTTGTCTATCATTTGTTTAACTTTTTTTAGTTGCTCTGTTAATAGAGCATAATCCTGCTCGTCTATGATTTGTTTCATTGTAGCTTTTTCTATTAAACTAAATGAGGCGCCCAGCACCAACACTCCCGCATCGATGTAATCTGGTATGTTGTCGGCGTTCGTTCCGCCTGTAGGCACCAGGCTGATGGTCTTGTGAATAGCCGGATCGATTGCCTTGACAAAGGCCGGGCCGCCGAGCTGTTTGGCGGGAAATATCTTGCACAGATTCGCCCCATTGGAGAACTGGCTGATAATTTCGGTCACGCTGCCGCACCCCGGTATTAAGGCTGTTTTGCCGGCATATTTTTCGAAGGTCTCATCGGTGAAGTTACCGGCCGAAACAAGATAACACGCACCGGCGTCGGAAACTTCCTTAACCGAAGGCAGCGGATCCTTAGGATGCACTTTATTGTAAACATCGAGCATTTCGCGCGAGTCGATTAAACTTGCCACTCCCGCCACAAAATCCGGGAGCTCTTTCCTAAGCTTACCGAGTTTTTCCAGGGGCTTACTTATCCGGCAGGTCACCTCCATATTATTGACGCCCGATTTCATTAGCGCCTCGGCTGTCTTGACAATATCGAGCTTGTCCTGATTAAACACGAGGATAAACCCATCCCTTAACAGCGTTGTAATTGAATTTTTGATGTCCATTTGTACCTCTTAAAGTCTTCTCAAGTGAAAGCCGCCGTCGACGTTAATCACCTGACCTGTGGAAAAATCGAGCCTGCCTTCCGCGATGGCCCCCACGGCCTTTGCCACGTCTTCAGGCTGTCCCCATCGCTTTATAGGAGTCAGCCCTTCGGCGATAAGTTTGTCATATTTGTCTTTGACGACACTGGTCATATCAGTTGCGATAACACCCGGGCTGATTTCGAATACCCCGATATTATATTCGGCTAATCTGTCCGTATAAAGCTTGGTCATCATGGAGATGCCCGCTTTGCTTACACAGTACTCACCTCGCCCCGGCGAACTTGTGTATGCCGAGATTGAGCCGGTGTTGACGATCCGAAAGGGACGGTCCGGGTATTGCTTCCTCTGCTCGACCATCCAATTGGCAACAAGCTGAGTCAGAAAGTAAGGCCCCTTAAGATTTATCCCGATTACCCTCTCGAAACTCTCCTCGCTCGCTTCGAGAATATCCAGTCGTTGCAGCGGTGCGACACCGGCGTTATTAACAAGCATATCGCATCGGCCGAAGGTGCTTTTAGTCAATTCTACAAGCCGCCCGCGGTCCTCAACCTTGCTGACATCGCTTCGTAAAATTTCACACTCCGAGCCGATGTTCCTGATTTCTTTTTGAGTCTCTTTCGCAAAGGACTCCTCGGGTTCGCCGTCGGCGGTAAAGTCAAAATGGCTGACCACCAGGTCGTAACCCAGTCTCGCCAGCTCTATTGCGATTGCCTTTCCGATACCGCGACTTGCCCCCGTAACAATTGCTACAGCTCTTTCTGCCATATCCACATCCTCAATTCAACTAAAATTTTCCATTTAAACCCGGCCGGGACGTACTACCGTGCTTGCCGCCCATTAAATTAACCTATTTATCCCGACAATGCAAACAGTCTGGCCGGCCGGAGGCAATTTCTAATCACCCCAATACCCCTTATACGATATGATTGAAGACCTTAAAAACGCGCCAGGCGAAATTTTGGATATTGGGGTAAAGTATCTCTTTTCATGCGCACCGTCGAGGCTGGCGCGTTGATTTTGTTATGTATCTTTCTTGTCCGGTCACGGTGTGCCGGCAAGCTGGTCACCTTGCTACAGTTCAAGGCTGGCGTTCGCTTTACGCCATGCCCAACGGATAATAAACAAGTCCAGCACAGGGCAGGCCAGCACCGCTATGAGTAGTGCATACTGTCCGTTGCTACCTAATGGACTTTGGACTATGTTGCTGGCTGTAATAAGGACAATCACGACGTTCAGCAGCAGCAATGGAAACAACAGGGCATCGAACACCGCAAGACCCATTCCATAAAGCCTGCCTGACGAGTTGCGAATCTGCGAAATAGAAATAAGGCCAAGGATGGTTGTACCAAAGAGTGCTGACAAGCCCAGTATCAAAAAAGGTAATAAGATTATCAGCCCAAAGAAGCTGATGCCGACTTTAGGTGTAACATCCGGTGTAACATCGCCGGTTGGGCTGGTGGCTTGAGAAACAGATATGTGCATGAGAACAGGAATAAGTAAGGGAAGAAAAAGCGATGCCCAGCAGGCCCCGACGATCGCTGTCCGTGAAAAGCGGCCTGTGGCCGAGATTTTGTCTTCGGAGGTTGAGGGGGGCTTCGATTTGGGGCCGCAGCAAGCCTCGACAATAGCCGCCCGTGAAAATCTCCGTTGGCCAGATTCACCTTCCGGCTTGCCGGTTTTACTTTCAGCCACTTTCCTTTTTCGGGTAAACGCTCCTTTCACTTCGTCGCTGGTTAGAATCACCAGTGCCCATATACCGATAGGAAGCCCGATAATGTTACCCGGAGTTGTAATCATGGCTACAATGCTGCCGGCGATGACCCAGGGATATGCTTCGAGACGCATCATTTTTAGCGCCGCAAAGAAAATAAATCCGCTCAGGATGAGTATGACGGGTCCCATCATCCACAGTGCCTCTTGGGGAACCAAATTCAGGTACCCTAAGGTGAGCATCACTACGCCCGTGCCGATCCAGTTGACGATTCCGGTAGCCAGCAACCCGATGGCTGGCCGCTTGACTTGTTGACGAATCACTTCTGCGTCGGATTGCACGAGCGGCCTGCTTATCACTCGCTTTTGCCCCGCGATTGTTTCTACATCGGTCTTAACTTCACTGGCGTGCTGATAACGGCGCTCGGGTTCGTGCGCAAGGCTCTTGAGCACTATTTTGTCAAGACGGACGTCAACCTGCACTTTTTGTGATGGAGGTGCGAATTGGCCGATAGGCAGCTGCCCTGTTAGCATCTCGTAAAATACAACGCCGAGCGAATAGATATCCGCCCGATGGTCAACCTCGTGCGCGCCCTCAATTTGCTCGGGTGCCATATAGTGGGGTGTGCCCATTCTCTGGCCCACCTGTGTCAGTGTAAACGCAGTGCCCGGCCTGCCCAGAAGTCTGGCAAGGCCGAAGTCGGCGATCTTTATATTGCCTTCCTTGTCCAGCAGTATGTTCTCCGGCTTGATGTCGCGATGCACGATGCCCTTTTTGTGAGCATAGTGCAGGGCCTCGCAAATCTTCGGAACAATAACCAGCGCCTCGTCTGCGCTAAGTTCACCACTCTGGATTACATGTCGCAGGTCTGTTCCGTCGACGAATTCCATGATGAAGTAATACAGGCCTTCTTCTGTCTGGCCGAATTCGTGCAGTGTGACAACGTGCTGGTGGCTGAGCTTGGCCATTGAGCGGGCCTCACGTGTGAAACGCTCGGCAAAGGCAGGATCCTGGCCAACCTCCGGCGGAAGGATTTTCAGCGCAACCAGACGGTCGAGCTGCTTCTGTCGGGCCTTATAAACCGCCCCCATGCCACCCTGGCCCAATAGAGCCAGGATTTCAAGCTGGGGAAACTGCTTTGCCAATTCCACCGGCTCAGGAGGCATAAATCGGCCCGGCGGCGTCGCGCTCGTTGGAACACCGCTCATATCGTCAGGCGTGGTGGTTTTTTCGACATCTGCACCGCTGGGCAGCCCTAACTTTATCAGGCATTTAGGGCAGACACCGCCAGGGGCATTTGCCGCAAGCTTTTCACCACATTGTGGACAACGATTTTCCTCGGCCATGATAAAATTTCCTTTCTTTCGATTGCCTTTGTTCTCTTTTTACCGAAGTAAAATGGCCGAGATGTTACAGAAAATCCACATTTTTTTCTTTTTTATACGTCCGGCAGGATAACCGGTGCTAAAAAACATTGTAAGAGTTTATCCGCTCGGTTGCTGCTTGTCCATTTGAAACAAAAGTGCCCCCGGCACTGAAGCATCAGGATGTCTGCGGGAGATTCCGGTCGGGATGACGTGGGGATTGGGTTATCTACCAGTTTAGCTCATCAAGGTTTTGTTTCTTAATGAATTCTACGTGGCCATCGACAAAGAGGACATTACAGCCATCGCCCCGATGGTTGTCGGTCGTCAGCAATTCCGGTCCGCCGGATTGGTTCCAGCCGGGGCTACTTTCAAAAACAAGGACCATATCACCCGAAGCTCTCTCCCTGTCAACGTTTTCCAGGTTTTTGTTCATAGCGTAATTACATCGGTCCTGATGCGGTGCACCTTTGCAGCGGAATCTTTCGGGGGGTACTTCTGCATACTTTATCAGTAAATCGCACCATTTTGTTTGCGTCGGGAACTTATCATCGTAGTCGTTGGCATAAGAATGCATAGCCTTTCCGAGGCCGTGCATGTTTTGAACGCAGACCGTTTGGAGGGCGTTTTGTTTGGCCTTGGAAATGGCAGGCATCAACATTCCCATCAAACACGCGACAACCGGCACCAGGACTACCAGGACTACAGGCAAGGCTATTGCTGTGATTGCATAACCGGTGCCTTTCAGTTGACCACGGCTTTGAGGAATTTTTACTAAAACCACGATACCCATAATTATTGCCGGTATCGCCGTGATATAAAAGGTAAAAGGGCTAAGAATCGCCAGGACAAGCGAGGCAATAGCAAGCCTGCTTGTTTTGGACGCCGGCAGTTCAACATCAGCTGGCGGCGATTTTGGAGGCGGTGCGGCGTGAGTGATTGTCTCGACATCGGTTTTTACTTCGCTGGCGCGCTGGTAGCGGCGTTCGGGCTCATGTGCCAGGCTCTTGAGCACGACTTTGTCAAGGCGGACGTCAACCTGCACTTTTTGTGATGGCCGAGCAAATTGGCCGATGGGCAGCTGACCTGTGAGCATCTCGTAAAATACAACGCCGAGCGAGTATATATCGGCCCGATGGTCAACCTCGTGCGCGCCCTCGATTTGTTCGGGGGCCATGTAGTGTGGTGTACCCATTCTCTGGCCCGCTTGCGTTAGTGTAAGCGCTGTCGCCGGCCTATCCAGGAGTCTTGCCAGGCCGAAGTCGGCAATTTTTACCCGGCCCCTTTTGTCGAGCAGTATGTTCTCCGGCTTGATGTCGCGATGCACGATGCCCTCTTCGTGGGCGTACTGCAGGGCCTCGCAGACTTGCGGGACGATAGCCAGCGCTTCATTTGTGCCGAGTTCGCCGGTCTGGATTACGTGTCGCAGATCGGTTCCATCAACAAATTCCATGAGGAAGTAGTATAGTCCGTCTTCAGTATGGCCAAATTCGTACAGAGTGACAACATGCTGGTGGCTAAGCTTGGCCATTGAGCGTGCCTCACGTGTGAAACGCTCGGCAAAGGCCGGATCCCGGCCCACTTCCGGGGGAAGGATTTTCAGGGCCACCAGCCGGTCAAGCTGCTTCTGGCGGGCCTTATAGACCGCTCCCATACCGCCCTGGCCCAGTAGCTCAATGATTTCGAGTTGTGGGAATTTCTCGGCCAGTTCCGCCGGTTCGGGAGGCACAAATCCGCCCGGCGGCGTTGCACTGGTTGCAACACCCTTTTTATCGTCAGGCGTGGCGTTTTTTTCGACGTCAGCGCCGCTCGGAAGACCGACCTTTATCAGGCATTTCGGGCAGACACCACGGGGGGCATTTGCGCCAAGCTTTTCACCACATTGTGGACAACGATTTTCCTCGGCCATGATAACGTTTCCTTTCTTTCTATTGCCTTTGTTCTCTCTTTACCGAAGTAAAAAGGCCGAGATGTTACAGAAAATCCACATTTTTTTTTGATTTTTATGTACGTCCGGCGGGAAAACCGGCACTAAAACCGTTGTAAGAGTCTATCCGCTCGAATCCTGCTTGTCCACTTGAAACAAAAGTTCCACCAGCCTGCGATTTACCTACCTAACCGGTCAGGACGGCGAAAAGGCCCCGGATTTCATCATCAATCTGCTCGTCGGAAGCAACTGTCTGGGCGATTTCGTCCCGCAGCAGTTCCCGGCATCGCCTCCGCAGCCGATGTACAGCGACTCTGACACTTCCTTCGCTCATATCCAGTTCGGCCGCTGCCTTGCTGTAGGGAACCGAGCTTGCCTCTGTGCCTAAGTAAACTTTAAGGTAGTCAAAGAGCTTCTGTCTGTTCTTGCTGGCCAATTCGCTTTCCAGGCGGTCCATTGTCCGCTCCAATACTGTCAGCGCCCAGGACTTCTCAAAGACCTTGTCCGGTGATAAATCGTCGGTCGGTTCAAGGGCGTACTGACTCTCAGCGTTCTCAAAATCGAAAGACAGGACTTTTCTTCCTCCACCTCGTTTTTTGGCGCGGGCGCGGGCGCGTTCGTTGGCTACGAAATGCTTCAGTGAAGCCAGCAGAAACGAGCGAAATTTACCCGGCATGCGTTTAACTTTCTTCAGATAATGCTTTGCCAGCATTTGGGCAAAGAATCCCTGCGTATAATCCGCGGCTTCGTCGGCGCTGTAGCCGCCTCGTCTAAGATATGCATAAAGAGGAAACCAATATGTTTGACAAAGCGTGCTGAGAGCTTGCTCATGTTGTACCGATGAGCTTTTCCCTGCCGCCAGGACGACACTCCAGTGCGTCGTGGCAAACCGGGATTGACCCGGCGAATCAGAGCTTTGTTGCGTTCTCTTTGACATCTCTATGCCATCCTGTTTCAGCCACGTCCCTCCGCTTACCTGTATACAGGATAACATAGCTGCCGGGAGAACGCAATAAAAGATGGACGGATATAAACAATTGCAGGGCCAACCAGACCCGGCAGCCAATCAGCCCCCACTTTCCCTTCCGAATATTGGTTGCTTCCACCTCTTACTTAAACAAACCGATAGTAAGATTGCCGTCGAACTTGGGTTTACTTCTTCTCCGCTTCAGGTTCTTCCCAGTATCGCTGGAGTTCGCCTGGCAATGTTTTGCCCCTTCCCATACCTGTGTTACTTCGATCAGGCCATTCGACCGTCGTAGTATGGGAAAAGATGTCGTTTTCCTTAGTTATCATGAAAATGATCTTGGCTTGGCCGAATTGGTTCTTTCCGAAAAGATAGCCAAGCGGAATGTGCCTGCGTGCAAGGACGCGCTGTTCCTCATCCAATACGTTGTCCAACTCCGTCCATAGGTCCTCAAGAAAGTTCTTGGCCTCTTCTCTAAATGGTGAGATAGTCACTTGAAGGCTGTTGCCGGAGCGAAGTTGCTCGGTGTGCTGTGCTTCGAGTTCTTGGTATCGTTTGTGAGCGGATTTTAAAATCCTGTTTACTTCTGTTGCCTCTGGTGGCTCCAGACGCAGTTTCAGTACAACACACGTGTTGTTGAGTGTGGGACCATCTGGTCCAAAGGTCAAGTCGTCCGGGTCCCCGTATGCAAAGTCCAGCTCCCCGATATTTTGTATCCCCGGAGCGATTTCCGCGATTTTCTCATCCGACCACGATACCTCACGGTCAGTAACCAGATAAAGAAGAGGCAGTATAATAGGCAGTGTGAACACCACTGTAACGACGATAGCAATCCCGGCCACAACCAATCCTATCAGCACTCCCCGTTGGTTGGCTCTTGGTTGTGCGGCCGCACCCTTATTGACTACCCCGGCCGCTGCTGTTCCGTCCCCTCCTGCAAAGGCGGCTTTCGTTTCAGGCCTGGTCAGAACCACAAGGGCCCATATTCCGAAAGGAAAACCGATTAAATAGCCCAGACCCAAAGGCAGCATTGTAAGGATGCCGCCGGCGAATGCCCCTAAAGGCAGCATTGCAAGGATGCTGCTGGCTAACGCAAGGCCGTATTTGCCGAGCCTGAGCATGTGCCAGGCGCCTGCTATAATAAAACATCCCGTTGATATCATGACCAACAACAGGGTAATTTCGATTAGCCCGGCGGCTCTGTGGGCACCTAAGCTTACGGCTAAGAATAAA
>JABAHP010001397.1_pt1 | contig 10394 bp, 13 predicted proteins | sample 7062081 | NCBI WGS metagenome assembly JABAHP01 (sample SAMN14534357, study PRJNA622989) | marine sediment metagenome | biome: marine biome [ENVO:00000428]; feature: marine pelagic biome [ENVO:01000023]; material: deep marine sediment [ENVO:00002113] | place: India: Gulf of Kutch | collected... | reverse complement strand
CAGCGGCGCTGATCATTCTGCATCTGCCTGTTTTCAATATCTCCGGCAACTGGTCCGTCTGGGTATTCACGGCTTTGCTGGCGGGAGTCATTCTGACCCGGAGCTGGACAGTATTTCACCTGTCGATCACGCTTGCCCTATGGAGTCTAATGCCTTATGTTCTTCCGGCCTTTGTTAGAGATACTTCGGCTGCCTCCCTGCTCATAGTGTTTCTCCTGGGCACGTTTGTTACAAGGCTGATAAAACCAGCCCGTCCATCTCTGGAATGGTTTCGAAAGGGCCATATTGACAGGCTATCGTCCCGGCTTATGGTCGCGACAGCACTCCTTTCCAGTATTGCCCTTCTCCTATGGGCCACATGGACTGACAACCTGGGCCGCGGGGTCTGGCTGGTCCAGCAGCTTTCCGATTATCCAAAGGCCCTGATACTGCTGATAGGAGTGCCCGGCTTTGCCATACTCAACGCGTTCTCTGAGGAGGTCATCTTCCGTGGCGTCTTCCAGCAGGCATTTCAGAAAGTATTTGATAATATTCCCGCTGCGATAACTCTTCAGGCAGCCGCATTCGCCGCGCTTCACTTTGTCTCCGGCTTTCCCAATGGAGTGTCAGGGTACCTGATGACCTTTGCCTATGGCACGATGATAGGATATATCAGACACAGGACAGGGGGAATATGGGCACCCTTCATTGTCCATGCCGCATCGGACCTGGTGATCGTCTATTATCTTTGCCTAAAGTTCCTGTAGTATCAATAACTGCCATTTCACAAGAGTTAAAAAAACAAGGTCCGGTTTGTGCTCCATGTCAAAGTATGGTAAAAGCCTATTGAGAGGCAAACTGTTACCGGGACCGCCACTGAGAGCTCAGGAGAACTTGAAATGACTGACCACGCTGCCGAAATATCGCCGAATGTTTATGCCAGAGTCGCGGGGCTGGCTTACATAATCACCCTGTTGCTGGGCATATTCAGCGTGAACCTTGTGGAGTCCCGCCTCATTGTGCCGGGAGACTACACGGTTACGGTTGATAACATTCTTGCGAATGCGCTGTTGTTTCGCTTTGGTATTGCCGGGGAAATAATGATGTTCGCTCTTGTCGTACTGTTGTCATGGGCCCTTTATGTAATTCTCAGACCGGTGAACAGAAACCTGGCCCTGCTGGCACTGCTCTGGAGAATGGGGGAAGCCATCATTGGGGCCGGAGTCGCGGTACTCAGCGGCTTTATCCCCCTGCTGATCTTGCGGAACGAGACATCATTCGATGCCCCGCAACTGAAAGGTCTCGTTGGGTCTTTCCTCACCCTGCGAAGTGCCGGACTGGATGTTGTCCTTATATTCATCGGGCTTGGGGGAACAGTTTTTTGTTATCTGTTTTTCAAATCGGAGTACGTTCCCCGGACTCTGGCCGTTTGGGGAATTTTAACGTATCTGTCAATGCTGACCGTTTCCCTTGCGAGTATTATCCTGCCCGATTTCCCCGAGGTTGCCAAGATGGTTTTCTATGTGCCGGGCGGGCTTTTTGAAATGATATTCGGTTTCTGGCTCCTGATCAGAGGTGTAAATATCCAGGAGTGGCAGAAGCATGCACCTGAGTCAGAGCAAACATGATTCAGCCCAAGGGAGAGGAACTTCTGGGATGAATCTGTAAAGCTCTCCCGGAGAGCGGGCCGGATTTACGCATCCTCAGAACAATTACTTAAACAATACTTCCGTGCGGAAAAGCCGCTTAACAAAATGCCCTCACGTCGATTATAATAATCGAATTGTTGAACGAGGGGGCTGCTGCATGAGAAAGTTTGGATTCCTGGAAAAACTCCTTTACCGGTGCGCCGGAGCCAGTATTGAAGGACTCGCCCAGTGCCCGGAGTCCGAGCACAGAAAATACGGGTTCATCGGGGCCATTATCCTGCTGACCAGCCTTTTTGCCATGCTTTCTGGCGGTTATGCCCTGTACTATATCTTCCAGTCGCAGCCCTATGCAGTGGCCTTCGCCGTTCTCTGGGGACTGTTCATTCTGAACCTCGACCGCTTCATTGTTTCGAGCATGCGGAAATCAGACTCCTTTCTGGCGCGAGTTCGGCCAGGCGCTACCCCGGCTTGTCATGGCGTTCCTCCTGGCCATCATCATCGCCCGACCGCTTGAGATAGGCATTTTTTCCGACGAGATAGGCACGTTCCTCGTTGAGCATAAAGGAACACGGAAAGTGGAAATTCTGAAGGAATTCGATAGCTATATCGGCAAAATAAAACAGGATTTCAATTCCCGCATCTCGGAAGAGTCCTCCCGGCTCGATGAGTATCGTGCCGAACGCGCAGAAACCTGTGCGGCCCGCGACAAGGCACACGCTGCGTACCTCTGTGAACGTGACGGAACATGTGGCACGTCGGAAAAAGGGTTCGGGCCTGAGGCCGTGGCCAAGCGCAGACGCTATCAGCAGCTCGAGCGCGAATGCANNCTTGAGGAGACCGCGGAGATCAACAAGCTTAAAGAAGAGCGCGACCAGCGCCTTAAGGAGATCGAACAGGGATTCTCCACGTCATTTTCTTCGATGAACAGTGCGCTCTGGGCGATGCAGCAGAAGGATGACAGCGTCATGCTGATAAGCTTTTTCATAAGCCTCCTGTTCATTGTGGTTGAGGTGTCTCCCGTCACCGTAAAACTGCTGGCACGCAAGGGTCCGTATGATTACTATCTGGACTTCGAGCTCGACAACGCGGAGGCCCAGTACCTGCGGAGTCGTGACCATCTGTACAAGGAAAAGAGCACCGAGTTCCAGCGCGAGATGGAGCATATCGAACGGCAAAAGCACGTGGAGACGTTCAAGGCCTTCTCCGACGCCAAGGCCCCCATTGAAAAAGAAATGCTCGACAAGATGCTCGATAAGTGGAAAAAGAAGACCAAGATCTCCGGCGATAATTTCGAAAACCTCGGATCCGGCCTGAAACGCATGATCGATGATTACGCCAAGATCAATTCTCCTCAAAGCGAAGACAATACAAATCCACTTCCGACATTCAAATATCCCACGCCGTCCTTCGGAACCCAGACAGCACAGACCGAGGAAGAGGATAACACCTCGGGGTTGGGTGTGCTGACAAACCGTTTTCTCATAGTGCCAGTTACCTTCATGGTAACCGTGGGCTCGTTCCTGATGTCCCTGAAGATACAGACATCCATATCACCCTATCTTGTGGCATTTGTTTCCGGCCTGCTCTACATCACGCTAAGTATTGTGTACTTCAGTATAAAGACCCGGCCATCCGGGGAAGATGAGTAAAATCCAGCCATTATTTGCCCTATCTTGTGGTATTTAATTCTTTCAGTCTATATGTTATACTAGGTCTAGTGTTTTTAAGTATGAAGAATAAGCTGATAAGGAGTTGACCATGAAAAACAACGAACATTTAGCTCTCTTCGTACTCGGCGTAGCCACGCTAGGTATTACTTTTTTGTTACTGATGGCACTGAGCGACAAGGATTCGGTCAGCATCCCCGCTGTTGATAAACAGATCGCGGTCTCTTCGGCAGAGGCTGCCCCGGTTCCCCAGGCCCAACCTCAGGTTCCTGCAACACAATACACGAGCATGGATGTCATTGACCGGCAGGTCGCCGATACATTTGCGAAGACTGTGGCATATCTGGGAAGAGGCGTATATGAAGAAAAGGAGCACATCGCGTTGCTCGAACGGCTTGAGTTCTATGGCGGCATGAGCAGCATCAAACCTGAGATCAAAAAGACCGCCCAGGATTATATAAAGGACATGAATCGCCTGCTTACGCTCAAGGAGTCCGTGGCACGTAATGTCAAGCTGGCGGGGCAGATCACCGCAATTGAGACCGACGTACAGATCCATATTGCACAAGGGGCCGGGAACAAGGCAGAGGCCCAGAAGCTCATGGAACGCCTGGAGCATCTGTATTCCATTCAGGGGCTCACGGAAGGCCAGAACAGAAAGTTGAGGACCTCGATTGCCGCACTGAAAAAGGCGTATACCGCCCCCAAGAAACATATCGCAACCGCTTCGGCATCATCCCCCCAAAAGGAAGAGCCCGCTTCCGTGCCTGTAGTAAGGACGGTCAAGGTAGAACCGAAGCCTGAGCCCAAACCCGTACAGCAGGTAGCTGCCGTGGTCAAGGAAACACCGGCACCAGCACCCAAGGTGGAATCCCCCCCCGTACAGAAGGTACAGGCTCCCCGGAAGACACAGCGTCCTGATACCCAGGTCATTCAGAAGAGATATTCCACGGTCATGACCCAGATATCGCGCTATTTTGTGGTGAAGAAATATAATCAGGAGTATCATGCCGAACTCCTTACCGATCTTCGTGATTTATCCGAACACTCAAGCGTGCTGAGTTCAAGTCAGCGGGAGAAGTTAACCCAGACCATCGCCAAGATGGAAGAGCTCGACAAGAGGTTCAGGAGGTAACACCTCCTCCAGTAATCTTCTGTATTCCGGAAAGTATCATCGGCTTCGATGGCCTCATAATGCCCACAGGCTTCCAATCCCTCATTTCCAAAACACTATTCTATTGCTTCCTGTAGCTTTCTATTATTTTCCTCATCCCCTTCCCAGCCATTCATGGAAAACTCCCACGTAAGGTCCCCTTCTGATTCGATAGACGATAAGCCCGACCTTCAGTGGCTCAAGCAATACCAGGGCCAAGGGCCAGAACAGCTCAGGCCGCAGGAGGCCCAAACCAGCCACAGCCGTGAAGGGCACATACCAGAAGGCCTCAAGCGCCTCGCCAATGCGAAAGACATTGCAGAACAGAAAGAACGAGCCCCCCAGGTACAGCGGGAGCAGGTGGATCCCGCTCTCTATGGTCACTCGTGAGAATCCCCAGCTCAAGGCACCAAGAAAAACAATGAATATCATGTCCGTAAGATTCAGCCGGAATCCCGGCTCGCGCTGTATCCTAAATGTCAGCCACTTCATTAATAAGTGTACCTTTGCTGTCAAAGCGAAGCACTGTGCGGGCGAACTTCCCGCCAAAATTACGGACGGCGAGGTCACGGGCCGTAAGCGTAACGCCCTCGCTGTCCTCCCTGGCCTCAGTGATGACGAGTGCGCGGGCCACACGCTGCATATCCCTGAACAAACCGCTCTGTTGAGCCATCAGCTCATATCGCTCACCGGCCCGTGGATAAAATGTCTCCCCATGCCGCCTGCCCGTCACCACGTTAAAATAGTATGTCCCAGCTCCATCCTCTTTGTGCTTGAGAGCGTAAAAGCCAAACGGATTCAGGGCCGAAGGAATAAGGATATCAAAATCAAGCCGCCCCGCCATACGCCTGCTTATCACGAAACGCAGTGCAAAATACAATGCAAGCACTATTAGATAGACAAAGCTCAGCCATGCTTTACCTGTGCTAAGCCAACACGCATAGAACGTACCTGTAAGGGCAAGGGAAACCGCGTCGATGAAAAAGACCGCATCCAGACTCACGCGTCTGGGACTCATTGGCGCGAACGCCGCAATGCGAAAGGTGTTCATGAGGTCCAGAAGCGAATGTCCCCACAAGCCAATCAGCGCTCCTGCATATGCCTCCCACCCCGCGCCCACCAGATACCAGAGAGCAAAATAAATAGCGAGGGCATACAGTGGGGCGAGCACAAGAGAGTGCGTAATGCCCTGATGCTGCCTGAGGTAGAAACGTTTGCCGCCAGCCATAAGCATAACGTCCAGATCCGGCAGCACCTGGCCCGCCACAAAGGCCGCCCCAGCGACCTCCTGCCCCAGAGCAGATGCGGCGATGTATCCCGCGCCCCCGATCAGCGCATGATGGGCGATATCCATGACTGATTATACTTTACCGGCGGGGAGACAGAACAGTGGAAGTTCCTTTCGCACTTAGGATGTCAAGACCCAACGCACAGGCATTGGCCCCCATCAACCGCGCATCAAGACTTGGAGCGAACACCTCCCCTAACTCACTATACTTCGGTGAGAACGCAAGCACCGGGATACCGGCATCCTGGGTAAGCGAAAACAAATAATTAATATTTAATCCGGTCCAAATCATTGTATCGGGCAGCATCCAGAACGCATCGACATCAGGAATAAGCCCTTTGAGTGACTGCAAAGCTCCAGCTTCAGATGAGGCTTTAAATGAAGTAAGCTTTTTCCCTGCGTTCTTTACTGCATACTGTGCATCATCATATAAATGCTGTGTCTGGGAGGAGTAAACTATCCCCAGTCGCTGTACATGGGGATAGGCGGCAAGGAATGCCGAGAGCAACTCGTTGCCCGGCATGTCCATGCTCACCCCAACTACATTGGATTCCCCTTTAACCAACGGCACAGGATTACTTATCATTACATAAACTACAGGGATCTCTGTAAACGCTTTGGAACGTATGAGCGCGCTTCGCCCCACCGCAAGAATCAGATCCGGGTTGCTTTCCCTGATCTTTTGAAGCGTAACCGCCTCTCCTCCCTCCTCGAAAAAGAACCTCTTCACCTGCCACCCGCACGCTTCGCTGAATCCGGCAAGTGCGTCCTCATACGGGACCAGATCAAGACCACTGACCGCCGCCACTCGAACGGGGGATTCTGCTCGAACCGTGGGTACCAGCATCAGGAGGACCATACACATCAGAAGCCCTCGCATTCCATAAAACATTACAGTAACTCTGCTAATAATCGTATTCATCAAAATGAGCATATCAGACAACACATGTTGAATTTAACAGTCTATTCCCCATGAAACTTTTTGCCAGAGCAGCTACGCTTGAGCACCAATACGTCAGACTGTCTTTTTTTCTCTTTGTTTCCAAGCAATTAGACGGCCAGCTTAAAAATCAATTGCTATTTTTAGCTGCAATTTCAAACACAACGACCGGGAGAGCGCCCTGCACGAAACACCCCGAAAAAGCGAACTCATGTCCGGCATTGAGATGTCCATAGATAACCTGAACTTTTCGGGAGCTGAAATAACGTCGCTCACTGACCGGTTGAGTTATAACCAAAAGGGGACGGCCCCGGAGCCACCCCCTTTTTCTGTCTCCCGCCATGGCATGTTATTAAAAAACTCAACCCGCCGTCTTAATAAGCGATATGATACCCGAGAGGAAAATGCTCTGCCGCTTGCGCGGAAGACGCCTGAGCATGCTGATAAGCAGCGCTATCTGCTCCTCGTTGTGATGATTCGCCCTCCCGAGATGTATGGCTGTAAGCTCCTGAAGGCTCACACCCAGGGCCGTGGCTATCTTGTAATAGGTATAAATGGACGCGTTGGTCTTCCCCAGTTCTATCTCGCTGATGTAGCTGGGATGCGTCTCCGAGCGCTCGGCCAGCGTCTCCTGCGAAAGCTTTTTTACCCTGCGCACCAGACGTATCCTCCTGCCCAGCGTACTGAGAAATTTCTTTGTGTCCATACACTTGAGAATAAACAATGCCATACCGCCAAAGTAATAGTCTAAAGTTGTTGAAACGGCGTTTTTTCACCGCCTATTTCCGGTATTTCACATGCTAACCACTTGAATTTCAATAAAACCGTTTTCCCCGGTTTATTTCACGAAAAACACACAAGGCATTGCCCTTCATGCGCAAAAAATTTATACTAGTGGCAGTGGGCACACACGGAGGCACCCTGCCCCGCAGGACTGTTCCGGGGTTCCTGGTGATTTACGACAGCCCGTTGCTCTTGATCCGTATATTTGCGCCTCAATAGGCCAGGAGGCATACAAACGACACATGCGTGTTTTTGATGATAAGTATAATCAATACGATGAGCGAAGTCAAGCAAAATGATGTATAGCAAGGATATATTTCATATTACCGACAGACTTCGAGAGGCACTGGGCCTTAAAAGCGACACCGATCTTGCCGGAGAACTAGGCATGACGCTCGGTGCACTGAGAAACCATAAAACAAGACGCACTATACCCTACGGACAGATCGCTGAACTGTGCTCACGAAAAGGGATCTCCATGGACTGGGTTCTCACGGGAGAGGGAAGTATATGGAAACCAGATATACATCATTATGATGACTCAGTTCCTGGTGTAGAAAACTTCAGCCAGCGCCTGCAATATCTGAGAGAAAACATATTCAGGGAAGGGCCGGAAGAATTCATCCACTCACTGGAAATAACGCGCCAGCATCTTGAGGAACTGGAGGCCGGGACCAGGGAACCTGACGGTCGGTTTCTCACCCTGCTCCATTCAAAGTACCATGGACGTGTTGATCTCAACTGGCTCCTGACGGGCACATCACATTTCTTTGCGCCACCTTCGGAAAGTCTCCCCCGTGCCGTGGCCCAGCAAGGCAGCCCCTATGATGATACTCTCATGAAGGACGTCATAGAAACCGTGGAAGAGATAATCCGTGAAGAAGGCCTCTCCATCCCCCCCGAGAAGAAGGCAGACCTCATCACCCTTGCATACGAACACCTGATCGATGAAACCTCACGCATCAATCTGCGAGAAAAAATACTGAGATTTGTAAGGCTTACTGGCTGAACATCAGGGTCTTACTCATATATTGACAGAAAGTCGTTTCTGCAATCCTAACTATACGGGAACGACCGTTTTTCAGAAGATCAATAGAATGTTTCAGGATATCTTAACAACTTTACCCTTGACAGAAAAAAGTATATTTTTTTAAAGTTTAACTATAACACTCTCCTGCAGAGCGAGGGGTGTAGAGCACTGGTTCCGGTTCACTGAAAAGGCCATTTGGGTAAAGAATCGCTCAAAATATTCCTTCCAGGAAATTGCCGGGATTTTTTCGAAATATCAGGACAGCAACATGAGACAGGGCAGGAGGTACATATTATCCACCTGTCTATAGAAAAAAGTATATAATATACGATACGGTACGAATGGCACGAAGGCCCCGGAGACACGAATATTGTTTTACAGCATTAACAAAAGCTCCAGAAACAAATACGCACCGGCACTGATATTCTTTTTCTTATTAGTGGGGGTTACTTTTGTCCTGTGCCGTCCGGCATTTCCTCAGTCCTCCGATAATCAGCTCTGCCGCCAGTGTCATTCCGACAAGTACGAGGGAAAGGTCACTCACGCTGCCCTGGGCAATGGATGTACATACTGTCATATAGAACCTCATAAACAGCAGGAAGGGACGAAATCGAAACTGAAGGCAGATCAGCCGGACCTGTGTTACGAGTGCCATGACCGTTCAATGATGGAAAAGCGCTCGATCCACATGCCCGTGGCCTCGGGAATGTGCACTACTTGTCACGACCCTCACGTTTCGTCAAACCGGAAACTTCTTGTGAAAACAATGCCCGACCTTTGTTATACCTGCCACAAACAGGAACCATTTACCCGAAGCATCGTTCATTCGCCAATAATGTCGGGGATGTGTACCTTCTGCCATGATCCCCACGCATCTGACAGCAGAAACATGATGCTGACGTCCGAATTGCCCGGCCTGTGTTTTGGATGCCATGACCGGGGAGGATTTCTCTCAGCAGACAATATCCACGAACCCGTAGTGCCTGGAATGTGCACGTCCTGCCATGATCCGCACAGTCAGGACGTGGACAAACTTCTTCACACCAAAATGCCCGACCTTTGTTTTTCCTGTCATGATGGTGAAAAATACGAAAAGAAATATATCCATCTCCCCGTTGCGAAGGGGAATTGCACGGAATGCCACGAAGCACACCAGTCGGACTCGGAGGGATTACTCCTTTTAGACCAGCCCGACATGTGTTACCGGTGCCACGACCAGGAACAGTACGCGGGGCAGTTTGTCCACCAGCCGGTGGCGAACGGAACCTGTACGGCATGCCACACTCCCCACGCGTCGGAAGCAAAGTATCTGCAAAAGCAGTTCTCTCCTGATGTGTGCTTTATCTGCCACCTGGACATCGAAATGAAGGGAAGGCGCCAGCACGGGCCGTTCAAAATCGGCTTATGCAGCAGCTGTCATTATCCACATAAGAGTGACTTCAGGAAACTGCTCATAGGCTCGATACCGGATATCTGTTTTTACTGCCATAATGAAAAGTCTTTCTCCGGCAAGCATGTGCATAAGCCGGTGGCTGAGGGTGCATGCTTTGAATGTCACGGCAATCACACCAGCCGCCATGGCCATCTCCTGCTTGAAAAGGGAGATGTCCTCTGTAAGAAATGTCATGAAGCCGCTTTTAATGAGATCCACCCAAAGGAAGGGTTTACTGAAAGAAACAAGAAACTGGTACAGCAACAAAAAAAGCTCGCCGATATTTTTGGTGAAGCTGCCGTGACAACTGGGCACCCTCTATCAGTTGAGAATCCCATGGAACCACGGACTAGGCTTGGGTGCACCGGATGTCATCGGCCACATAGCTCGGAATGGGACATGCTGTTTACTTATAAGGCTGAGACTCCGGAAGAACTGTGTGCGCACTGCCATAAATAAAAAATAGTGATTTA
>JABAHP010020687.1_pt1 | contig 10395 bp, 5 predicted proteins | sample 7062081 | NCBI WGS metagenome assembly JABAHP01 (sample SAMN14534357, study PRJNA622989) | marine sediment metagenome | biome: marine biome [ENVO:00000428]; feature: marine pelagic biome [ENVO:01000023]; material: deep marine sediment [ENVO:00002113] | place: India: Gulf of Kutch | collected... | reverse complement strand
CCGCCGAGCAGCGCGCTCGGCGCTGTGGGCGGCTCGCGCCGCCGCGTGAGCGACCAGAGCGCGGCGAGCAGCAGGAAGCTGAAGAGCGTTTCCGACCAGAGGTAGTGGGTGAAGGCGATGAGGTTCGGGTAGAGCGCGCAGATCCACGCCGCTGCGAGTCCAAAGCGGTGATCGAACCAGGCGCGGCCGAGCGCGTAGACGAGCAGCACGGAGAGGGCTCCGAGGATCACCTGCGCGAGCTTCACCGCGAGCAGGCTGCGCCCGCTCGGCGCCATCAGCGCCGCCATGAAGACGGTCTGGCCCGGCGGCTGCCAGGCCCCGGGGTACTGCGGCAGGTCGGCGAGGAGGCCGGAGGCGTGCCGAACCCAGCTCTGGTAGGAGCCGAGGAAGCCCTTGCCTTCGAGCAGCGCCTCGGCGCGCAGCGCGTAGGCCTGCTCGTCGAGCGTGAGGCTGGCGTCCGCGCCGGCCCACAGGGCGGCGGCCCGCACGGCGAAGGCGACCAGGACTACCGCTAGAACCGAAGCGCGGGCGTGAGACAGCACCTCGGAACCAAACGTACCACGAAACGCCGCTTGGCCGGTCCGATCGCGCTGAAACGACCGTTCACCCCCCGTCTCGTGCCGCTCAGTGAAGCGTCGGCTGGCGCAGGAGCACTTCCAGGACTTCCGCCTCGACGGGACGGCCCGTGAGAAAGCCCTGGAGTAGATCGCAGCCCTCGGCTCGCAGGAACTCCTGCTGCTCGGCGGTCTCGACCCCCTCCGCCGTGACGGTGAGCTGTAGGCGTCGAGCCATCGCGACCACGGCCGCGATGATGGCGTTCCCCTGCCCTTCGGCGCCGATCTCGTTCACGAAGCAGCGGTCGATCTTCAGCGCGTCGAACGGGAATCGCACCAGGTGGCTGAGCGAGGAATAGCCGGTGCCGAAGTCGTCGAGGGCCAGGCGCACGCCCAGGCCGCGCAGTGCGCTCAACGTCTCCACGACCTCGGGCGCGTCGTCGATCAGGGCGCTCTCCGTGATCTCGATCTCGAGAAGCGAGGCGTCGAGCCGCGCATCGCGTAGCGCCCGTTCCACCGCCTCGCGCAGCCCGCCCTTCTGCACCTGGTGGCTCGACACGTTGACGGCGATGCGGATCTCCGGGAGTCCTGCCTCCTGCCAGACGCGGGTCTGCGCGCAGGCCGTCCTCAGCACCCACTCGCCCAGGGGCACGATCAGCCCGGATTCCTCGGCCAGAGGGATGAAGTCGCCGGGCTGTAGCAGCCCGTGATCCGGAGACCGCCAGCGCACCAGCGCCTCCGCAGCCACGATCCTGCCGGTCTTCGCGTCGAACTGGGGCTGGTAGTGGAGGGTGAGTTCCCCGCGCTCGATCCCGGCGCGCAGCCCGCTCTCGAGGCGCATGGCCCGCATCGCCTTCTCGTTCATCGACTCGCTGAAGAACTGGTAGATGTCGCGTCCCTGCATCTTCGCGTGGTTCGTGGCGGCGTGCGCATTGCGAAGCAGTGTTTCCGGGTCCGAGCCATCGCTCGGGTAGAGTGCGATCCCGATGCTCGCCGTCACGTCGATCCGGTGTTCCTCCAGCCTGAACGGGGCGCGCAGCGTCTCGAGGATTCGGTGCGCCACGTGGGTCGCGTCCTCCGAGCAGCTCAATTCCGGCAGCACGACGCTGAACTCGTCCCCGCCCAGCCTGGAGACCGAGGCGGCGGCCGGAAGCCCGGGGCGGCCGACGTGGTCGGTGCTGCGAACGGAGTGGACCAGGCGATCCGCCACGGCCTTGAGCAGTGCATCCCCGACCGGGTGTCCGAGCGTGTCGTTGATCCGCTTGAAGCGATCCAGGTCGAGAAAGAAGAGCGCGACGCCCTGATTGGCTCCACCGGCTCTTTGCAGGACGCGCCCCAGCTGCTCGGAGAGCATCTTGCGGTTCGGAAGGGACGTGAGGTCGTCGTAGTAGACGAGCTGGCGGATCTGCTCTTCGGCTCGACGTCGATCCGTGATGTCCTGGATCGTCCCCGAGATGCGCACGGGATCGCCCGACGCTCCGGGGACGACCTCCGTCTGCTGCCGGACGACGCGTTCCTCACCACTGGCGAGCACGATCCGGTGATCGAGGGACCACGGCCTGGCCTCGCAGGCCGCCTGCCGCATGGCCTTCTCGAGAGCCGGCCGGTCTTCGGGGTGGACGACCTCGAGGAAGGCTTCGTAGGTCGAAGATCCCGCGCGCGGGGGAATCCTGAAGATGCGGTGAACCTCCTCCGACCACAGCATGTCCTGGCTGCCCGGAACCCACTCCCAGCTTCCGATTCGCGCGATTCGCTGCGCGTTGGCCAGCCGCGTCTCACTGTGGCGCAGATTCGAGAGGGTGCGGGACAGCTCGGAGAAGGCGCGGTGCGCGCGCATGAGGAAGCGCACGCGGTGCTGGAAGAGCCGGAAGTCGATCGGCTTGACGATGAAGTCGGTGGCGCCCACCTCGAACGCCCGGTCGATGGTCTCGGAATCGTTGCGACCGGTCAGGATCAGGACCGGAATCTCCTCGGCGCCGGGCAGCTCGCGCAGCGCCCGGCAGGTCTCCAACCCGTCCAGGTCCGGAAGCTCGATGTCGAGGACCACCAGCTCGGGGGGCGCGCGGCGGATCCGCTCGAGCGCCTGCCGACTCTCCTCCGCCTCCTCGACGCGCATGCCCATCGGGGCCAGCGCCTCGCAGACCAGCAGCCGCATGAACGGGTCGTCGTCGACGACGAGAACGCGAGCGTGGCCTGTCGTGGCACCGGCAGGGTCAATCATCTCGTGCCCCAAAGCCCTCCGCTGCGAGTCGCTCGCAGGTCGACTCGTGCTCGGCGGCGATCTCGTCGCACAGCTTCGCTGCTCCCTCCAGCGACCCGCTGCGGGCGAGCGCCTCGAGCTCCTTGCAGAGGGCCGACAGCCGCACGGCTCCGATCTGGGCGCTGCTGGACTTGAGCGGGTGGGCGGCCGCCGTCACGGCCTCGGGATCCGAGGCCCCGACCGCATCCCGGAGGGCGGCCAGAAGCTTGGTCGAGGAGGACAGGTAGCGGTCGACGACGCGCGAGACGAACTCGTCTCCCTTCCCCAGTTTCGCCAGCCTTCGAAGCGCGGCGGGGTCGAAGCGGAAAGCGCGCTCCGGCTTCACGGCCGTCGATCGGTCGGCGGGGCTCTTTTCGGGACGGCTGGCCGTGCCGCCGGAGGCGGGCAGCCAGCGCCTGAGGAGCTCGCGCAGCTCGTCCTTCGTGAAGGGCTTCGTCAGGTAGTCGTCCATTCCCGCCGCCAGGCACTCCTGACGGTCTCCCCGCATGGCGTGGGCCGTCAGAGCGATGATGGGCAGCCGCCGGGTCTCGCTGCCGCTCTCACGGGCCGCCTTCTCGCGCGCCCGGATCTCGCGGGTTGCCGCGAAGCCGTCCATCGTCGGCATCTGGCAGTCCATCAGCACGAGGTCGAACGACTCGTTTGCGAGACGGTCGAGCGCCAGCTGGCCGTTCTCGACCGCCTCGACCTCGCAGCCCAGCGCCTGCAGCATCGCGACGGTCACCTGCTGGTTGACCTCGTTGTCCTCCGCCACCAGGATGCGCCGGCCTGTGAACTCCCCTTTCGGTTCGGGCTGCGGGCTCTTCTTCCTGCGGTCCTCTCGCCTGCGGTCCGAGGTGTCCAGCGCGCCGAGCAGCGCTCGACGCAGCTCGGCCTTTCGCGTCGGCTTGGTCAACCGGCACGCGATCTCGAGCCGATACTCCTCTTCGGGGTCGGGCGAGAACCCCATCGAGGTGAGCATCACGAGATGCGGCTGTGGCAAGTCCTCGTCGCTGCGGATGGCGCGCGCCAAGTCCAGTCCCGTGATACCCGGCATCATCATGTCCAGGATCGCCAGCCTGAAGGGCTTCCGCTCGGCGGCGGCCGTGCGCAGCATCTCGAGGGCCGTGGCGCCGTCCTCGCTCTCCGAGGCCACGGCTTCCCACGAGCGCAGATGGTGCATCAGGATGCTGCGGTTCGTGGCGTTGTCGTCCACGACGAGAACGCGCACGTCCTTCAGTCCACCGCACTCCGAGGCGACCTCCTCGTCGCTCTCGCTGGCGATCTCCACGGGGACCCGGAACCAGACGCGGGAGCCGCGGCCCACCTCGCTCTCCAGGCCGATCTCGCCCTCCATCAGATCCACCAGCTGCTTGCAGATCGCGAGGCCCAGTCCGGTTCCCCCGAAGCGACGCGCCATGGAGCCGTCCGCCTGGGTGAAGGACTGGAAGATGTGCTCGCGGTGCGCCTCGGGTATCCCGATCCCGGTGTCGCTCACCGCGAAGCTGAGGGTGCAGGGCCGTCCAGCCTCCGGGGCCGCGGGTCCATCGTCCGCCGCGGAATGCGGCGCGTCCAGAGCCCGAGTGACCCGGACCATCACCTCTCCCCGCTCGGTGAACTTGACCGCGTTGCCGACGAGGTTCGTCAGCACCTGCCGGACCCGCGAGAGATCGGCCCGGATGAAGTCGGGGACTTCGTCCTCGACGAACGTGGCGAGTTCGAGCCCCTTGCTCTGCGCCTGCTCGGCGAGCAGGTCGGCCACGTCGCCGACCATGTCGCGCAGGCTGAACACGACGGGCTGAAGCTGGAGCTTGCCGGCCTCGGCTCGCGAGAAGTCGAGAATGTCGTTGATCAGCCCCAGCAGGATCCTGGTCGAGTGTTGGACCGTCTCGGCGAACCTGCGCTGCCTGCTGTTCAACTCGGTTTCGAGCAGCAGCTCGGTCATGCCGATCACGCCGTTCATCGGCGTGCGGATCTCGTGGCTCATGTTGGCCAGGAACTGGGACTTGGCCCGGTTGGCCTCCTCGGCCTGACGGGCCAGCTCGCAGGCTTCCTCGGTCCGCTGCTCCAGCTCGAGCGTGCGCTCCCGGACCTGGGCTTCGAGCGTCTTCTGGTGGTCCCGCACCTGTCCGCGGTAGTCCCTGAGTCGCGTCAGCATGATCCCGAGCGCGCCGGCGAGATCGCCCACCTCGTCGTGCGAGCTGACGTCGACCTCCTGCTCGAAGTTGCCGCCGGAGATGTCCCGGGTGAGCACCGCCAGGCGGCGGATCGGATGGGTGAGGCGCTGCGAGAGCCAGACCCCCGCCGCCCAGACCACGACTGCGAGCAGGCAGCCGAAGGCCAGGACCGAGCGCCAGAAAGCGGCGAGCTGCTCCTGGATACGCTGGGTGCTGAGGCCGAGCTCCACGAATCCGACCACGCGGGGGAGCTGAGCTCCCGCTTCGAGCTGCGTCAGGAACCCGCTCCCGCCCCGGACGGAGACGCTGCGGATGGGAACGAGCAGGTCGAGGTAGCGCGCGCCGTCGCGTGGATCGGTGAGCTCGGCGAGCCGGCTCTTGCCCGCGGCGAGCCTCTCCGCGCCAGGCAGCGCCGGCAGCGCCAGGCCCTTGCGCATCACCTCGCCGGCCAGAGCGCTGCCGTCCGCGCGAAGGATGCGCGCATAGACCACGTCCGGCGCGACGGCGAGCCCGGCCAGCAGCTTCTCCGCCTCCTGCCGGTTCCCCGTGTAGGTCGCATGGCGGCCGGCCTCGCCGATCATCTCGGCGATCTCGGCGCTGCTTTGCACGAGCATTCGACGTTTGTCGACCGATACCTGGTGAACGAGGACGCCGCCCATGCCGATCGCCGTGAGCGCCGTGAGCACCCCGGCGACGGTGTTGAACTTCGTGGCAAGGCTGCTCTTCATCGATCGGCTCGGCTCCGCGTGGAACTCCGGGCGCAGGAGACACTCCAGGGCGCCCGGGCCCCCGACTCAACACTCATCGGAGGGATGCGGGCTCAACCTTTGCCGAGAGCAGCCGGACGCTTGCCCCGCAGCAGCGCGCTAAAGGGGGGCGGCGCGGCGCGCCGAAAACGGTGCGGCGACGTGCGCCAATCCCCCCGACAGCGCGGCAGCGCCCCGGATGGGCGTTCCGCTCGAGCTTCGAGAGTGCGGCGGTGACGGAATCGGCGGCCCAGACCTGGCTGACGCGCCAGTGCGAACTGATCCGCGGGGTGACCCAGGGGGTCCTGGTCCTCGCCGGACGATCGGGGCTCGTGGCTCGCTGGCCCGAGGGAGCGGGTCGAATGGCCGATCTGGCCGCTGCGGCGAACGCCGCGCTGACCGAGCGAAACGTCGTGGCACTCGAGCGACCCCCGACCGCGCTCTTTCCCGTGCCGGGCTGCCGCGTCGCAATCCCGTTCTCGGCAGGCTCCCTGCGGGGCGCCGTCGCGGTCGAGATCGAGGACGCGAAGGAGGCCGCCCTCGGACCGGTGGTCGACCTGCTCCGGCTCGGTACGCAGTGGCTGGCGGTGCTGTCGAAACAGGAGATGGCCAGCGCCCGCCTGGCGACGGCCTTCGAGATCTTCGCAGGCGCGCTGGAGCACGTCAGCTTCGTGGAGGCGGCCACCGCGCTGGCGACGGAGCTCGCCGCTCGTCTGGAATGCGAGCGCGTGAGCATCGGAATGACGCGCAAGGCGCGAATCCGCGTCGAGGCGCTCTCCCACAGCGCCGACTTCGACGCGCGGGCGCAGCTGATGCGCGATCTGGCCGCCGCCATGGACGAGGCGGCGGATCAGGACTCCGTCGTGGTCCACCCGCCGCTGCCGGGCTCGCCGGCGCGGATCGCGCGCGAGCACGAGCGTCTCATCCAGCAGCACGCCACGGGCGCCGCCCTCACGGTGCCCATGGCGAGCGACGGGCAGATCGTGGGCGCCATGACGTTCGAGCGGCCCGCGGGGGCGATCTTCGACGCGGATACGGTCGAGCTCTGCGAAGACCTGGCAACGCTGCTCGGGCCGGTCCTGCTGCTGCAGCAGGCAGCCAGCGCGAGCTTGCTCCAGCGCATGCGCGAGATCCTCCGCGCACGCATCGGGAAGTTCTCCGGAGCCGACCACCCGAGCCGCAGACCGCTCGCCGCGGTCCTGCTGGGAGCGCTCCTGCTCCTGACGTTCGCGACGGGCAGCTATCGGGTGACGGCCGACGCGACGCTGGAAGGCCGCGTGCAGCGCGCCGTCGTGGCGGGAATCGACGGCTACGTCACCGAGGCGAACGCTCGGGCGGGAGACCTCGTGCACCAGGGCGAGGTGCTCGGTCGCCTCGATGCCCGGGACCTGATGCTCGAGCGCAGGAAATGGGCGGGCAGGCGAGAGCAGCTGGACAAGGAGTACCGCGAGGCGCTGGCCGCGCACGACCGGGCTCAGGTGAACATCATCAGCGCGAGGCGGGCGCAGGCCGCCGCCCAGCTCGCCCTCGTCGAGGAGGATCTCCTCCGCACCCGGCTCGTCGCCCCCTTCGACGGCGTCGTCGTGCGCGGGGATCTCAGCCAGTCGCTGGGGTCCCCGGTCGAGAGGGGGGACGTGCTCTTCGAGGTGGCACCGCTCGAGGGCTACCGGATCATCCTCGAGGTCGACGAGCGCGACGTCTCCGATGTGGCGCCAGGCCAGCCAGGGCGGCTGACGCTGTCGGCGCTGCCAGGGCAGCCGCTGCCGCTGGCCGTGGAGAGGGTCACCCCCGTCGCGGCGGCGGCCGACGGCCGCAATGTCTTCCGGGTGGAGGCGCGCCTGGAACGCCCCGCGCCGGGGCTGCGACCCGGCATGGAGGGCGTCGCCAAGATCGAGATCGACCGCCGCCGCCTGATCTGGATCTGGACCCACGGCCTGGTCGACTGGCTGCGCCTGTGGGCCTGGTTGTGGTGGCCCTGAGGCCCGCGTGATGAGCGACAGCCTCTTCAGCTCTTCCTGGTACCGAGTCGCGGGGCTCAAGCCCCGGATTCGAAGCCACGCCCGCTTCTCGCGTCATCGCTATCGGGGTGAGCACTGGTACGTGCTGCAGGACCCGTCCAGCGGACGCTCTCACCGCCTGACTCCGTCCGCCTACCAGATCGTCGGCCTCATGAATGGCGAGCGGACCACCCAGGAGATCTGGCAGCTCGCGGGCGAGCGCCTGGGAGACGACGCTCCGACGCAGGACGAGACCATCCGTCTTCTCGGCCAGCTCCACTTCGCCGACGCGCTTCGCTGCGACGTTCCGCCCGACACGCTCGAGATGTTGCGGCGCCGGCAGCGTCGCGCCGACGGCGAGTGGTGGCGTCGCTTCACGAATCCGCTCTCGGTCAAGATCCCGCTTCTCGACCCCGACGCCTTCCTCGTCCGCTGGCTGCCGCTGGCTCGGCCGCTCTTCTCGTGGCCCGCGGTCGTCGCCTGGTGCCTGGTCGTCGTCGTAGCCCTGCTGGTCGCCGCCTCCCGCTGGACCGAGCTGACGCAGGGGGCCGCTGCGGAGCTGCTCGACCCCCGCAGCCTGCTCGTGCTGTGGATCGCCTACCCGATCGTGAAGACGCTGCACGNNCCACCAGGATGTGGGGAGGCGAGGTCCACGAGATGGGCATCATGTTCCTGGTGCTGATGCCCATCCCGTATGTCGATGCGTCGTCGGCATCCAGCTTCCCCGAGAAGTGGCGCCGTGCCGCGATCGGCGCGGCGGGGATCCTGGTGGAGCTCTGCATAGCGGCGCTGGCGCTGCTCGTCTGGGCCCACACCGAGCCCGGGCTGGTTCGCTCCGTCGCCTACCACGTGGTCTGGATCGGAGGCACCTCCGCGCTTTTCTTCAACGGGAACCCCCTGCTTCGGTTCGACGGCTACTACGTCCTCTCCGACCTGATCGAGATTCCCAACCTGGCCGCCCGCTCCAGGCAGCATCTCGCCGGCCTGATTCTGCGCAGAGGGTTCGGGCTGGAGAACGTTCGCGATCCCGTGACGGCTCGCGGCGAGCCGGCCTGGTTCATCGGCTACGGCGTGGCGTCGTTCGTCTATCGGCTCGTCGTCGTCTTCGGGATCGCCCTGTTCGTCGCCGGCAAGTTCTTCGTCGTGGGGGTCGTGCTGGCGCTGTTCGCCGTGGCGATGCAGGTGGTGGTGCCCCTGCTGCGGCAGCTTTCGTTCCTGCTCACGAATCCTCGGCTCGGCGGGAAGCGCGCGCGTGCGGTGGGGGTGTCGGCGGCCGTCGCCCTGGCCGTCCTGGTCCTCGTGCTGCTGGTGCCCCTCCCCTCGCGGACGCGAGCGGAGGGGGTCGTCTGGCCGCCCGAAGGCGCCGAGGTCCGAGCCCACGCCGGCGGCTTCGTGCTTCGCGTCCTGGCGCAGCCCGGCTCGGTCGTGGAGCCGGGAGATCCCCTCGTGCTCACGCGGGACCCCTCTCTCGAGGCGCGCGTCGCCGTGCTCGAGGCGCAGCGGCGGGAGCTTCGAGCCCGCCACCACGCCGAGCGCGGCAGGGATCGGGTGCAGGCGCGGATCACGGAGGAGGAGATCAAGACGACGAGCGCCGCGCTCGCGTACGCCAGGGAGCGGATCGGCGAGGTGGTGGTTCGCAGTGCCACGCGGGGGACCTTCGTGGTCCTGCGGCCGGGAGACCTGCTGGGTCGCTTCGTCGAGCAGGGCGACCTGATCGGCTACGTGCTGGGGGAGGTCATCGACACGGTGCGCGTGGTGGTCCCCCAGGCGGACGCCGCCCTCGTGCGCGACCGCACCGAGCGGGTGGAGGTGCAGCTCACCGGTCGGATCGGGCAGGTGCTGCCGGCGGCGATCCGCCGGGAGGTGCCGGGAGCCACGCATCGCCTCCCGAGTGCGGCGCTCGGCACCCGAGGCGGAGGTCGCTTCGCGGTTGACCCCTCCGACCCCGACGGTCTGCGCACCCTGGAGCCTGTCTTCCAGCTGGAGGTCGCGCTCGCGCGCGCCGCGTCGATCAGCGCGATCGGGGGGCGCGCCTACGTGCGGCTCGACCACGGCGCGGAGCCGGCGGCCGCCCAGGCCTACCGGGGACTGCGGCGCCTGTTCCTGAGACGGCTGGATGTCTAGCCAGGCCAGCGAGGCGCTGCGACCGGGCATCGCCCGGGGGTTCTACCCGGAGCGTGCCGATACATCCTGGGGGTGGCTGGATCGGACCGTCCACGACATCCAGGGCGCCGTGGCGCGCCGGCTGCACGCGCTGCCCCGCAGGCTCGACCGCTTCGTGCAGTCGGTGCGCGAGCACGGCAAGCCGCTCGCCGGCTGGTCGGAGGCAAAGATCGCGCAGCGCTCCCGCGTTCTCCGTCTCGCCCTCGTGCGCGAAGGCCTGAGCGACCGCGTCGTGGCACACAGCTTTGCGCTCGTGCGGGAGGTGGCGCGGCGCACCGTCGGCATGACGCACTACGATGTCCAGCTCAGCGCCGGCTGGGCGATGCTCCACGGGATGCTCGCCGAGATGGAGACCGGCGAGGGAAAGACGCTGGCTGCGACGCTGCCGGCGGCCACCGCCGCTCTCGCCGGAATTCCGGTCCACGTGATCTCGGTGAACGACTACCTCGTGCAGCGGGATGCGCAGGCGATGGGGCCGGTCTACCGGGCGCTCGGGCTCTCCGTGGGTGCGGTCACCGAGCG
>JABAHP010003052.1_pt1 | contig 10398 bp, 10 predicted proteins | sample 7062081 | NCBI WGS metagenome assembly JABAHP01 (sample SAMN14534357, study PRJNA622989) | marine sediment metagenome | biome: marine biome [ENVO:00000428]; feature: marine pelagic biome [ENVO:01000023]; material: deep marine sediment [ENVO:00002113] | place: India: Gulf of Kutch | collected... | reverse complement strand
CATGAACTCGATGTGCAACGGCTCCGCCCACGCCCTGCTCCAGCAGGTGGTGGCCCCCGAGATGCAGGGCCGCGTGTTCACGCTGGTCATGAGCCTGTGCAATGCCGCCACGCCGCTGGGCATGGCCGTCGGCGGGCCGTTCGCCGACGCGGTGGGTGTGCGCACGCTGTACGTGATGGGCGGCGCCGTGGCGATACTGTTGGGGGCTGGCGGCTTCTTCGTGCCGGCCATCGTGCATCTGGAGGATGGCAGTCGCAGTGGACACACGGCCGCCCAGGGGGTGACCATGCCGTCCGCCCCTGGGCCCGTTCGTGCTGCGGTTGTCCAACGGCCTGACCAATGATAGAATACGGCGTGGTGCAACTCGTGGCGCGCCAGGAGTGAAGCAATTGCCCACGCCCCTTCTGAAAACCAAGCTCTACATCCCCACGGTCCGGCCCGAGTTGGTCCCACGTCCACGCCTGGTCGAGCGGCTGGACGAAGCGCTTCGTCGAGGCCGCAGACTGACCCTCGTCTCAGCTCCGGCGGGCTACGGCAAGACCACGTTGCTGGGTGCGTGGATCGCTCACTGCGAACTGCGCACGCGGGTGGCCTGGGTCTCGCTGGATGAAAGTGACAACGACCCGGCCCGCTTCTGGGCTTACGTCGTCGCCGCCCTCCAGACCGTACAGGAGGACATCGAGGATACCGCCCAGGCAGCGTTTCAGTCCCCCCATCCTCTGCCGATCGAATCCGCCTTGATCGGTCTGCTCAACCAGATTGGCGAGGTGGCAGGTCCGATTGTGCTCGTCCTCGACGACTACCACGTGATCCATACTCCGGCGATCCACGATGCCCTCTCGTTCCTGCTCGAGAACCTGCCGCCCCGAATGCATCTCGTGATCGCCACCCGCGCCGACCCGCCCCTGCCGATCGCGCGGCTGCGCGGTCGGGGGCAGTTGACCGGGTTGTATCAGGCCGACCTGCGCTTCACGTCTCAGGAGACCGCCGAGTTTCTCAAGCAGGTCCTGGAGTTGGGGCTCTCTGTGGAGGATGTGGCCGCCCTGGAGAAGCGTACCGAGGGCTGGATCGCTGGCTTGCAGATGGCAGCCATTTCGATGCGGGGACGCGACGACGTGGCCGGGTTCGTCCGTGCGTTCACCGGCAGCCATCGCTACATTCTCGACTACCTGGCGGAAGAGGTGCTCCAGCGACAGCCTGAGAGCGTGCGCAGATTCCTGCTGCAGACGGCCATTCTGGATCGATTGACGAGCTCTCTGTGCGACGCGGTCGTCGGGATCGGCAGGTCAGCCGCTCCGCACACCGGTGAACGGGCGACTCCCTCGTTCACCCCCGCAGTGAAGTCTACGGCGAGCGAAGCCGAACTGCTGGAGACCGGCTCGCAGGCCATGCTCGAACACCTCGAACGGAACAACCTGTTCATCGTTCCGTTGGACGGCGAGCGGCGCTGGTATCGGTACCATCCCCTTTTCGCCGACCTGTTGCGCCAGCGCCTGCAACGGGAGGCGCCCGATCTTGTGCCTGGGCTGCACCAGCGGGCCAGCGAGTGGTACGAGGAAAACCGCTTGACCGCGCAGGCGGTGGGCCACGCCCTGGCGGCGGGAGATTTCGAGCGGGCAGCGTGTCTGGTCGAGTGGGTCGCGTGGTGGGTGCTGGCTCGTGGCGAGATGATCACACTGTTGGGCTGGTTGGACGCACTGCCCGATGAGCTCGCGCGCTCCCGCCCACAGCTGGTCATCCTGCGTGCCTGGGCGTTGGCTTTCACAGGCCAGGTGGATGGCGCCGAATCCTGTCTCTCAGGTGTTGACGTCCGGCGCATGCAGGGCGACGTAGCCGCGGTCCGGGCCTACGTCGCCGTTGTCCGAGGGGATATAGCCTCCACGATCGAGTTTGCTCAGCAGGCGCTTGAGCTCTTGCCCGAGGAGAAGTGGTTCGCGCGAGGCATCGTCGCTCTGAGCTTCGGCATTGCGTACCAGAGCAGCGGCAAGTTGGAGGCCGCCGGCCAGGCCTTTGCCGAGGCGATCCAGTTCAGCCGGGCCACCGGGCGAACGTACCTGACGACGGTCGCCATGGCCATGCTCGGCCACGTTCAGGAGATGCAGGGCCGGCTGCGCCAGGCGGTCGAGACTCACCGGGAGGCGCTCCGACTGGTCTCTGAACAGGGCGGCCGGCCGGTGCCATTTGCCGGCATAGCCTACGTGGGGATCGCCGAGCCGCTTTACGAGTGGAACGACCTGGATGGTGCGATGCGGTACGCGGTGGAGGGCATCAGGCTGAGCGAGCTGGGAGGATTCGTCCCCTACGCGCTGGCGGGCCACGCCGTTCTCGCACGGGTGCACCAGGCACGGGGGGACGTGGATCGCGCGCTGAAGGCGATTCAAAGAGCGGAGCGGCTGGCGCAAAGGCGCGACTATGCGTATGTCATGGCCGTGCTGGCTGAGCTGCGGGCCCGGCTGTGGGTGGCCCAGGGAGACGTGGCGGCGGCGTCCCAGTGGGCGCAGGAGCGCAGGTCGAGCCCGGTGGATGAACTCCATTCCGCGCGCGAGGTCGAGCAGATGGCGGTGGCGCGGGTGCTCGTCGCGCAGGGAGAGCCGGGCGAGGCGGCGATGCTGCTGGCGCAGCCGCTGGAAGCCGCGGAAGCGGCGGGGCGGATGGGCAGTACGATCAAGATCCTGGCGCTCCAGGTCCACGCATTCCAGGTCCAGGGCAAGGTGGACGAGGCGTTGTCCGCACTGAAGCGGGCGCTGTCCCTCGCCGAGCCGGAGGGATACGTGCGCACCTTCCTCGATGAGGGCGAGCCAATGGCCAGACTGCTGCGCCGGGCGATGGCCCAGGGGATCGCCCCGAACTATGTCAGCAAACTGCTGGCGGCGTTTGGACAAGCTGTTGAGCCGGGGTCTCCTGTGGCGCAGCCGCTCGTCGAACCGCTCAGTGAACGCGAGCTTGAGGTGCTGCAGCTGATCTCCACGGGCCTGTCGAACCGGGAGATCGCTCAAGAGTTGGTCGTTGCCCTGAGCACGGTCAAGTCCCACATCAATAACATCTACGGCAAGCTTGGCGTGAAGAACCGCACCCAGGCGGTAGTCCTGGCCCAGGCGTTGGGCTTGCTGTAACCTCAACCCATCCTTCTGCCAGCCACCAGTCACCAGCGGAGAGCAAGAGCGAGAGACCACCGCTGGTGTTTGGTGGTTCGTGCCCCCAGTCCACCCCCTGATCCATCCTGCAATCCATCCTTTGGCGGATGACACGCCACCCCCTCGACTGGTATACTGCCTATGAGCTCGATAGCCGCCCAATGGCGGACATGAGGAGCTTGGAGATCGGGGCTTGACCGGAGTCAAGCGTGGCGAAACATGAAAACAGTCGCTAAGAGCATTGGAGTGGATAGACTGCCGGATCGCGACCTGACCAGGGGCAACCTGCACAGGAACATCTGGTACCTGGCCCTCCCGATGGTACTGGAGATGAGTGTCTTGAACGTGTCCCAGATCCTGGCTGCCCTGTGGATCGGCAAGCTGGGGTCGGCCGCGCTGGCCGCCGTGACCATCAGCGCCGCTATCCGCTGGGTGATCAACGGCCTGGCGAACGGGTTGGGCATCGGAGGGATGGCGGTGGTGGCCCGGCGGTCCGGCGCACGGGACTGGGCGGCAGCCGGACGGGTCGTCTGGCAGACCATCCTGCTAGGATCAGCCATCTCACTCTCGCTCAGCGTTCTGGGGCTCCTGCTGGCCCGGCCGGCGCTGGTGCTCCTGGGAGCGGACGCTCAAGTTCTGCCCCTGGCGCTCTCCTATCTCCGGATCACGCTGGGTGGGCTCTTGGCCCTGGTGCTTCAGTTCGCCATCAACGCGATGCTGCGGGGCGCGGGGGAGGTCCGACTGGCGATGAGCGTGCTGTTCCTGCACACGGCTGTCACCGTGATGTCGCAGTGGGTGCTCATCTTTGGCCGGGGACCGTTTCCGCCGCTGGGGGTCGCCGGGGCTGCCTGGGGCAACGTCATGGGTTTGTGTGCGGGTGTGGTCCTCCAGGCGCTGATTCTCCTGAGTGGTCGGGCGCGTATTGGCATCACGCTCCGCCACGTGAGGCCGGATTTTCCTCTGATGGGTCGCATCGTGCGCATCGCGTTGCCCAGTATGGCGCAGATGACGCTGCGCTCCACGTCCCGTCTGCTCATCGTGGGGCTGGTGGGGCTGTATGGAACGTTTGCCGTGGCAGGATACGGGGTGGCAAACCGTCTGCTGCAGGTCGCCATCGTTCCCAGCTTTGGCTTGGGCAACGCAGCCGGGACGCTGGTGGGACAGAACCTGGGGGCGCGAAAGGCGGAGCGAGCGGAGCGAAGCGCCTGGTGGACCAGCGCCTACGCGGCTGCGTACATGGCCATTGTGGCAACCTTTCTCTTTGCCTTCGCCCGGCCCTTGATCGGGTTGTTCGACCCCACGCCCCAAGTGGTAGCCATCGGCGCCGAGTGCCTGCGCGTCGTGACCCCAGCGCTGATTCCTGCCATCGTGGGGGTGGTGCTGGCGGGGGGGTTCGAAGGGGCCGGGGACACGGTGCCGGCGATGGTCATCAACCTGCTGACCCTATGGGGGATAGAAGTAGCGTTTGCTTACGGGCTCGCCCAGCGGTTGGGGCTGGGTGTCACGGGGATATGGTGGAGTCGGGCCTCCGCCAACGTTGCCAACGGGGTGCTGTTCACCTTCTGGTTTCGCCTGGGGCGATGGAAGCGGAGGGAGGTCTAATTTGAAGATGTAGAGCGGCCTGACCCGCGGTGGGAGTTGGCCGGGCTATCAGGAGGGTGAATCTGTCTACTGAACTATGTCCGAAATGGTCTGGATGTTTCAGCGCTGTAACGCACTGTAGCGAGGTTGTGACACCCCCGCCATACGCTCGTAACATAGGCCTGCTATACTGGGGGCAGAATGAAAAACTTGGCAGGAGGTCCAAGATGAAAAAGCTCGTACTACTCATACTGGTGGTGTTTGGTCTCTTGGCTGGCTCTGGCATCATGCCAGCCCAGGCCAGTGAGGGAGAACCCCACACCTACATCGTTCGGTCGGGCGACACGCTGACCGGTATCGCGGCGCGATACGGCGTGAGCCTAAGCGAGCTGACGCGCGCCAACGGGCTGCGCCGGAATTCGTGGGTCTATACCGGGCAGCGATTGGCGATCCCGACCGATGCATCCACGACCATCCAGCCTCCCAGCAACAGCGGTTACATCTACACCGTGCGACCGGGTGACACGCTGAACGGCATTGCCCTGCGTCACGGGCTTCGCGTGAGCGAGCTGGCGCGGCCCAACAGGCTGCGTTGGAATGCGTGGGTCTACGTTGGGCAGCGCCTAGTGATCCCAGGACGGGCGAACACGCCCCTTGATCCCACGCCTGCACAGGATACCGGCGGCGAAAGGTGGATCGACGTCAACCTGGCTGCGCAGACGCTGACGGCCTACGAAGGCAGCACGCCGGCCTACACCGCGCTGGTCTCCACCGGCCTGCCGAACACGCCGACGCCTGTGGGCCAGTTCCGCATCTGGGTCAAGTTCGTGTCGGACGATATGGAGGGGCCGGGATACTACCTGCCGGCCGTGCCCTACGTGATGTACTTCTACAGGGGCTACGGGCTGCACGGCGCCTACTGGCACGACAACTTCGGCACGCCGATGAGCCACGGCTGCGTCAACCTCGCCATTGCAGATGCCGAGTGGCTCTACAACTGGGCGTCCGTCGGCACCAAAGTGGTGGTCCATTGAAGGAGTGTATGATGTTCAGAAAGCTTTGTCTTCCAATTCTAATCGGCTTGGTGAGTGTTGCTCTGATGGCGGATCTGGCCTCCGCGCAGAGGATGCCGGTGACGGAGCGCAGCGGGGCAGTCTGGCAGGTCGCGTACTGGAACAACACGGCGCTCTCGGGTGAGCCGGTGGTGCAGGGCACGGATGCGCACCTGAACTGGGATTGGGGCGGCGGCTCGCCCCGCGCAGGCGTGAACACCGACCGCTTCTCCGTGCGCTGGACGCGCTACGTCGACTTGACGGCGGGCACGTATCGCTTCACCGCCACCGCCGACGACGGGATCCGCGTCTACGTAGATAATCACCTGGTCATCGACCAGTGGTACGACCACCCGGCCCGGACNNCTGGCCGTGGCCAAGGTCTCGTGGGGGTCTACGCCCGTGCCGTCCCAGGGCTGGCGGGGTGAGTATTTCGCCGATCGCTGGCTCAGGGAGCCGCTCGTGTTGGTGCGCGACGACGCGGCCGTTGACTTCAATTGGGGCTATGGGTCGCCGCTAGCGGGCATCCCGTGCGACGGCTTCTCCGTTCGCTGGACGCGCACGGCCTACTTCAAGGCTGGGTCGTACCGCTTCACGGCGACGACCGACGACGGGGTGCGGGTCTTTGTGGATGGTCGCCCGGTTATCGACCAGTGGCACGACCACCCGGCCCGGACCTACACGGGCGACATGAGCCTGACGGCGGGGCATCACCTGGTCGTGGTGGAGTATTACGAGAAGGCGGGTCTGGCCGTGGCCAAGGTCTCATGGGAGCCCGTAGGTTTGACAACCGAGTCCTGGCGGGCCGAGTACCATGCCAATCTCTCTTTGAGTGTCGGTTGTATGCCACCTGTCACATCCACGGACTGCCGCGTCGTCGTCAGAGAGGATCCGGAGATCGACTTCGATTGGGGATCGGGCGCGCCGTTGTTGGGGATGCCGAGTGACCGCTTCTCGGTGCGCTGGACCCGCACGGCCCACTTTGAGCCGGGATCCTATCGCTTCACGGCCACCACCGACGACGGCGTGCGCTTGTGGGTGAACGAGCACCTGCTGATCGACAACTGGCGCGACCAGGCCCTCACCTCCCGTTCCGGCACAATCTATCTGGAGGGGGAGGTAGCGCTCAAGATGGAATACTACGAGAACGGCGGCGTAGCCGCAGCACGGCTCACGTGGGAGCGCGAGGGCGGGAATCCACCGGCGGATGGCATCATCGTTGACGACACGGATCCGGGCTTCGTCAAGGGAGGACCAGCATCTGGCTGGCAGACTGCAACTGAGGGATACGGCGGCGATCTGACCTGGGCCCGGAACAAGGCATGGGCGATCCGTCACCACTGGCCGGGCTACAATTGGGGGCGCTGGTATCCTGAGCCCACACCGGGACGTTATGAGGTCTTTGTCTACATCCCCGAGCGCTACACCACCAGCTCGGAGGGGCGCTATTGGGTCAAACATCGCGGTGGTTTCACCCTGCGGGTGGTGGATCAGTCGGCGAACGGGGACCGCTGGGTCTCGCTGGGCACCTACTGGCTCAATGGCGATGGCGAGGATCGCGTGTCGCTGGCTACCCCCACGCACGAGGTACACCGTTCCCGCCTGCTGGCCTTCGACGCGGTCAAGTGGGTGCCTCGCTAGCCCACTCCAGGGCTTGACGGGATACAGACTAGAGACCAGGAGGTTGTTATGATCAGAGAACATACTGTTTTACATAGGCTGACCGTCTGGCTTCTGGCGATCGCTCTGCCCTCCCTCACCGCATGTGGGGGGACCGTGGAGATCGGCATCGCGCACACGCCTACTGTGAATGGGACACATTCGACGCCACCGACGATGGCAGCGGCGACCACAGCACCCACGGCTGAGCCCACACCTACGCCACTCCCTCCCACCGCCACGCCGACGCCGGAGCCAACGCCACTGCTACCTACGCCGACGGCCGCGCCACTCCCGCCAACGTCCACACTCACACCGGCGCCCGCCGCCGAGCGCATCCTCTTCGCACCGGGTGCCACCCAGACCACGGTCGAGGGTTACCTGCCGGCGAACAGCACCAAAGTCTATGTGATGCGCGTGGCGGCGGGCCAGTTCGTTGAGATGAGCGCCACGGTGGGTACAATGGGTCAGGGGCTGCGCTTCTCCATCGTCGGGGCCGACGGTGTTGTGGTGAAGGCGATGGACGATGCCCACGTCCGCACCGTCGTCCCCAGCACGCAGGACTACTACGTCGAGCTGGCGTCTGACGTGGGCGCGGTGAGTTACCACATGAGCGTGCTCATCCCCGTCCGCATCCGCTTTGCGCCCGGCGCCACCTCGGCCGAGGTGGAGGGCAACCTGGCGAGGAATGGCGTGCGCCACTACGTCCTCCGTGCCTTTGCGGGCCAGCGGATGATCGTCGACCTGCGTGCCACCCAGGGCCAGGTTGGGATGGTCATCTCGGGCGCCGACGGCCAGGTGCTGCTGAGCGGGCGCGTCGGACGCCCCGGCGGCGTCTACGATGGCATCCTCCCCGCCACACAGGACTACCTGATTGCCGTGCGGACGGAGGGCGGAACCGGCGCTGATTACACGCTGGAGATCACCATCCCGCCGCTGTGAACCCGAAGACATGTTGTTAGCGAATTAGGAGTATAGGAGGCCAAAGATGAAACACACTATCCAGTTCTGCGCGTTGTTCTGCATCCTGACTGTGGCGTTGGCTCTCGGTGCCTGCACGTCGAAACCGCCCAGCACGGCGGTCGAGCCCACCGAGACGAGCCAACCACCCCAGACCGACGCCGACCTGGAGGCTGTCATCCAGGTTCCGACCACGCTGCCTGACGGTGACTCTGTAGAGCTGGAGTTCACCCTGATCAATCGCTCGGAGACCGGCTTGTACGTCCTCAAGTGGTATACGCCCCTCGAGGGGTTTGGGGGCGAGATCTTTCGCATCGAGCGCGATGGGCAGCCCATTCCCTACGAAGGTCCGCTGGCGATGAGAGGCGATCCCACCCCGGATGATTACGTTTTTCTGGACGCCGGAGCGTCGGTGTCGGCAGCGGTAGATCTGGCGGCAGCCTACGACTTCTCGCAGCCAGGAGAGTATACCATCGCCTTCATCTCGCCCAGGATATCCCACGTGGCGACGACAGTGGATCAGATGGCCGCCTCGGTGGATGACCTCGGCCCGGTCCGGATGCCCTCGAACGGCGTCGTGGTCGAGATACGGAGCGCGGCAGGGGAATAGGAAATGGGGATCAGAACTGGCTCGTTGGCGTCCGTCGTTCTGCTGGGATCGTTGCTCACCAGTTGCGTGACGGGGCGATGGGGCGAGGTCGCGGCGGGCGAGTACGCGCCCGCTCACGGCGCGGGTGCCTCCGCCCCGGCCTCAGCGATAGAGGTCGTGCGGGTCGATCGCGACAACCAGACGGTGTGGTTCATGCTCACCGATGGCTCGCAGGTCATCCTTTCCTTCACGCCTCTGCCCAGGGCGGAATGGCCGGCGGGATGTCCCACCAACATGGCCTCGACCCACATGGAGGTTCTCGAGATCGAGACAGACGGCCTGACCATCGCGTCGACGACCTTCCATCGGCCGGTCCTGGTTCGAAACTGCCCTCTCGACCCGGTGGAGATCGTCCTGCGGAGCAGCGGGAAGATCGGTGGCGGTGGCAACGCGTGCCGCGGGACGGGGGAGTGCGTCACGTTCGAGGTGGCCTCAGGCGCCACGTCGCTTCCTCGTTCGATGAAGGGGTACGAGTTGTACAGTTGGTACGTGGAGGAAGAGGATGCCTGGTACTACACGCTGATCACCGGGACGAACCGTTTGAAATCATATGCGGAGCTCTCGACACCCGAGAGCGTCATCACCGAACACGACTGGGTCAAGATCACGGTGAGAGGGACGAACGCTCTCAAATCCGTGCTCGATCTGCTTCCGGAGGGTGAGACCGTCACCTGGAATGACGCACGACACTTGGAAGGAGCACCGGCGGTGGAGAACGGGTTTCCAGGCCGAGCGATCGTACGCCAGATCGAGCGACACTGCCAGCGACGAACCATTCGCCTGCAGGGGGTTGACTGACCCGGGGGTACCTGAGAACGAAAGCGGTGTGCCACACGATACCCACGCGCCCTCCGGTTGGCGACACGACGAAACCGGGGGGCGCATCGCTTTTCAGAATCTCCAAGAGCGAGTAAAATGATACCCACCGTCAGAGTTTGTGTGAAAGGAGTGTGACATTGACATTGACAATGGGTCGCACAAGGAGAATCCGCAGAGTCCTGAAGAGCAAGCCCACGATCGAGGGCGCTGGCGTTCACTTGAAGCGGGCCTTTGGCTTCAGTGAGGCCCCGGCGTTCGATCCTTTCCTGCTTCTCGATGATTTTCACTCAGATGACCCGCAGCACTATCTGAAAGGGTTCCCGTGGCATCCCCATCGCGGGATCGAGACGATCACCTACGTGCTGCACGGAACCGTCGAGCACGGGGACAGCATGGGGAACGAGGGCGTCATCCACTCCGGCGACGTGCAGTGGATGACCGCCGGCAGCGGGATCATCCACCAGGAGATGCCGAAGGGCGGCGAGGGCGGCCTGATGTGGGGTTTTCAGCTGTGGGCCAACCTTCCGGCGTCGAGCAAGATGAT
>JABAHP010009907.1_pt2 | contig 10399 bp, 10 predicted proteins | sample 7062081 | NCBI WGS metagenome assembly JABAHP01 (sample SAMN14534357, study PRJNA622989) | marine sediment metagenome | biome: marine biome [ENVO:00000428]; feature: marine pelagic biome [ENVO:01000023]; material: deep marine sediment [ENVO:00002113] | place: India: Gulf of Kutch | collected... | reverse complement strand
TGGTTGAGGGCAATCTCCTGAAACCCGAACTTCATTCTTTTGTGGGACCTTTTGCTCTCCCCATGCGCCACGGCTTAACCATGGGCGAAATGGCAAAAATATTTGACAGGCATTTCAATATTGCGGCTGACCTGGAGATCGTGCCCATGAAGGGATGGAATCGCCACATGATTTGGCAGGATACGGGCCTAGATTGGCTCATGCCTTCACCCAATATGCCACTGCCCGTAACAGCCCAGGTCTATCCGGGACAGGTCATGTGGGAGGGGACAAATCTGTCCGAGGGCAGGGGGACGTGCCGTCCTTTTGAGATCTTCGGTGCGCCTTTCTTGGACACTGGCTTGATCACGGAGAGTTTACCCCCTGAAGCCCGGGCAGGATGTCTGTTGCAAGAGGTATTGTTTCGCCCCACATTCCACAAGTGGGAAGGTGAAATCTGCCGAGGATTCATGATTCACATCCTTGATCACCGAATATATCGCCCCTATTTCTCCACACTGCTCCTTCTCAAAGCCATTTTAGCGATTCATAAGGAGCAATTCGCCTGGAAGAAACCCCCTTATGAATACGAGTATGATAAAATGCCGATTGATTTGATACTGGGAGATTCTTCTCTTAGAATTAAAATGGAGAAGGGTGCAGATCTTTTGGAGATCCAGGAAAGATGGGTTGAAGAGCTGGAGAATTTTCTCGAATGGCGTAAATCGTATTTTCTTTACTCTTAGCTATGTTGAGAACGATACACTTTTTGTGAAAACCCCGTCTAGGATCCTCTCATTGTCTTGAGCAGTTTTTCACCTATCTTTATGTATTCATTTCCGAGCTTTTTGGCGATCCATGTCCTTGCGCTTTGGGATTTCAGGGTCAGAGCAAGGATTTCTTTCAAGAGCTTACGTTCCTTGTTGTCGAGCATTAACATGGCACTCGATTTGTCATGCAGCGCATGATGTATTTCCTGACTATCCTTTTTCATGTTGTTAGTGATTTACTTCTTTTGCCCACCACTAATCCACTTGTCTATGGCTTCTTTGTCAAATCGCCACACTCTGCCAATGCGAATGGCCGGTATCTTACCTTCTGCTGCGTACTTGCAAATGGTAATTTCATGCAGCTTCAAATACTTGGCCAGTTCTTTTGTTGTCATTATCTGTGGCATAGCAAACTCCTCATATCTTTTTCTTGGTTTAATTTGGCAATTGTTAAGGTTCCTATAGTTATGTATAATACTTAAAACGTATAAAGTCAATAAAAAACTGTTAATAGTGAATAAAAATATATTATCTTTATTTATTTAATTTGTATTAACTTTCTTTGAAGTTTTATTCTGAAAAATTAAGGATAACTATAGGTTGTGAACCGAAAAAATCTCCCCGGAATTCTGCTCATTGGTCTCATTTGTCTTTCATTTACCCATTCCATAGTTAACCGTGTCAAATTTGTCTATGATGGGGATACCTTTCTCCTGGAAACGGGAGGCAAAGTAAGGGTCCTGGGCCTTAATGCCCCTGAACCTGGAAAGGTCCATAGGAGGTGGTTTCATCAGGGAAGACGAGCAGGAGTTTGGCTGACTATGTTGGAGTGGCGGGTTTCTTGGTGATGGCCCTGTTATAGGCACTGATGATATCCCTGCGGGTCAAGACACCCAGCAGTTGGCGGGGGTCACGGTTAGAAATGACAGGCAAGAGAGAGAAATCCCTTGACGTGATCTTCTCCATGGCATCGTAGAGATTCTCATCAATGGAGACGGTAACCACGTTGGGAGTGGCCACTTCCTTGACCACCACCAGATCCTTCAGATTTTCGTCAAAGATCACGTCACGATAGTCGTAATGGGTCACGATACCCGTTAATCGGCCCTCCTGGTCCACAACAGGAAAGCTTTTGTATTTGCTCCTGGATATCTTTTCTGCCAATTCCCCTAGAGGTATGTATTCAGGTATGGTTTCCACTTCTGGATTCATCACGTCACTGACCGGGATGGACTTCAAGACATTGACCTCTTTTCCTGCCCTGATATTTACTCCTCTCCTTGCCAGCTTTAAAGTGTATATGGACTCCTTTAACAATTGACCACTAGCCAAGGAGCTTATGATGCAGGCGATCATGAGCGGCAGGATGATCTTGTAGTCCCCGGTCATCTCGAAGAGGATGAGTATGGCGGTGAGGGGCCCATGTGTGGTTCCGCTCACCACGGCTCCCATGCCCACGATGCTGTACGCGCCAGGGGAAGCCGTCACCCCAGGAAAGAAGTGGTGCACCACGCTCCCGAAAAACCCCCCTGCCATGGCTCCCATAAAGAGGGAGGGCGCAAAAATACCCCCCGAACCCCCTGAACCGATGGTTATGGATGTGGCCAAGATCTTGAATCCCACTAAGAGGAGCAGGAGCCACCAGGCAAGTTGTTGCATGAGGGCCATATCAATGGCCGCGTAACCCACGCCCAAAACATGGGGAAATTGAAGCCCCATAAAGCCCAGGATTAATCCGCCCAGGAAGGCCTTCAGATATTCGGGGAACTTCAAGTGATCAAAAAAGTCCTCTGCGCGGTAAAGCACAGTCGTAAAAGTCACGGATATCAGGGCACAGAAAAAACCCATAATAACATACAGGGGGAGTTCCCACGCGCTGACCAGCTGATAGGCGGGGACAAGAAATGCTGGGGAATTTCCTAGAAAGTGGCGCGAAACCGCTGTGGCCACAACAGAGGAGATAACGATGGGACTGAATGTGGCAAGCCCAAAATCGCCGAGGATGATCTCAAGGGCAAACATGGAACCCGCAACAGGGGCATTGAAGGTGGCTGCTATACCGGCCGCAGCCCCACATCCCACCAGGGTCCTGATGCGATCCTCTGAAACCCGAAGCACTTGACCCATACTGGACCCGATGGCGGATCCTATCTGAACAATAGGTCCCTCCCTCCCAACGGATCCCCCTGTCCCTATGGAGATAGCAGAGGCGAGGGATTTGACAACCACAATTCGCTTTCTAATGATGCCGCTTCTCAGGGCAACCGCCTCCATCACCTCTGGTACGCCATGTCCTTTCGCCTCCCTGGCCAGAAAATAGACGAGGGGCCCTACTACCAGGCCCCCGAGGGCAGGAATCCAAATCCTTAGGTACCATGGGGTTAGGGGCGCCAGCTCAATGAGATTCTCTCCAGATCCATAAGCAATTTCCTGAATAAATCCAATAAGATAACGAAATCCAATGGCACCAAAACCACCAGCCAACCCCACAAGGGTGGCGAGGATGGCCATAATGGTATGCTCATTGGTCTTTAGCTGATTGAGAATGGATCTCTTCTGAGGAGATTGATGGTTCACTTATTTTTTGGTGGGATACTCTCGAAATGGTGCAAGGTGCATGGGTTCCAGGCTTAACACCTCATAACAACCCTACTTCAATGCCTCGAGCTTCTTCTTGGCAATCTGGGCCTCGCTGGAATCGGGGTATTTATTGATGATTTTTTTTAACAGGAGCCTTGTACTTGTCTTGTCCTTGATCTCCAAGAAAGCGATCGCCTGCCGCAGCATGGCACTGGGCACCTTGTTGCCCTTTGGATATTTCTTTATCACTTCTTGGTAAGCCAAAATAGCTTTCTCGTACTGTTTAAGGCCCATGTAACACTCCCCGATCCAGAACTGCGCGTTGTCAGCGCGATCCGAATTCGGGTATTTCTTTAATAGGGTCTCAAAACCCTTCATGGCCTCTTCGTATTTCCCTTCTTTAAAGGAGGCCATGGAGGTATCATACAAATCCAGTTCTTCGGAGCGAGGCGCCTCAATGATAACCGGACGTTTTGGAACGCTTTTTTCCGGCCCTGATGGGCCCCTGACCCCCCCGCGATCTTCCTTTGGAACCGGCATCTTGAGTCCAAGGTGTTCCTGTTGCTTCGTCACCAACACCTCCAACTCTGACACCTTCTGGGACAGGGCAGCCAAACCTGCCACCATGGCATCCTCTTTGCCTAAATCCTTTTCCAGGTTGCGTTTGATGAGCTGCTCATTGTCTTCTACACGTCCGGATAGTGCACCCATCTCCGCTCTCAGTTGATCCATTTCTGCCCCCACTTCCGCCTGCCTGGAATGCACGGAACCCAAGCGTGTGTCAAGGTCGCCGCCCAGTAATGCCTCCAGTTTTGTAACACGCTTGTTCAGGGCAATCATCTGGTCATTGAGATAAGTCATCTGCTGATCGTAAACACAGGAATTGAGGGGAACAATAGAAAGAATCATAAACAACACGAGGCAACTGAGGCCTCTTACGCTTTTTAGCAAAATGGTCTTCATGATTGTTTTGCCGTTCTATTTTACAGGAATACTAAAGAAGCCGGCCCTATATTGGGGCCGGCTCTTCAGCAATACCTACAGTTCTATCTTGCAGCGGGAGCCAAAAACCTCAGCACTCCCACAATGCAAAACCCTGTTAGTGAGGCCTTGATCTGAGTAACTAGCCTGCCACCGGTAGGATCGGAAGGCCCCCTTGTCCGAAACCCGCCCCGCTTCGTTGCCTGAAGCTATCTTATGAGCTTAAATTCATCCCGCCTGTTCTGAGACCAGGCAGTCTCGTTGTGTCCGGTATCGGCTGGCCTCTCCTCCCCATAGCTTATGGTGGTCATTCTGTTGCCAGAAATGCCCAATGCATTGAGGAATTTCCACGCGGCGTTGGCTCTGCGCTCTCCAAGGGCCAGATTGTACTCGTTGGTCCCTCTTTCATCACAGTGCCCTTCGATCCTTACAGAGAACTCCTCATTATTCCGCAGCCACTCCGCCTTTTTCACCAGAATAGCACGCGCCTCGGGCTTCAACTCCGATTTGTCAAAATCAAAGTGAATATTTTCCGCTTCGAATGCCCTAATCTCTCCACGAAGCCCTTCGGCTGCCGCAAGCGCGGCCAGCCTCGCTTGGCGTTCGGCTTCCGCCCGCTTATAGGCTTCCGTATCACCTGGAGGCGGTGCAGCCATGGTGGGCTTCTCAGGTTCTCCCGTCATGACTTGTTTCTTGGCACATGATGTCAGCAAGAAAAGCGCCGAGCAGGCAAAAACCAAAGCGACCAAAACGATCATCATCTTTCTCATCATCCCTACCTCCTGATTTTATAGGTTTTTTCGGCTAAATAACTCAAAATCTCATCTCCAAAAATTTTGACCGCTAACCTTATCATCTTCTCATTACGATTTCAAGGATTTCGACATTTTTTCGCAATTTTTTATCTTGGCTCTAAACCTGACAACGCCCGAATGTGAAGAAGAGGATATCTCCGAATTGAGAGCCCTCGCAATCTGTTTTCTCTACATACCATAACGGCTCAGAAACGCAAACCTGTTGCGATGCGCCACCCTAAAACGGTGACCAGGATGGGGAAGTCTGCTCGCCCCTTAAAAAGGTGATTCTTCTCTGATTTCGACCATTGGCATTCATGATATACAAATGGTATCCGCCATCCCTGTTCGAGCTAAACACAATGTATCTTCCGTCAGGGGACCAACAGGGGTCCTCATTATTTCCTTGATCCTCGGTCAACTTTTTCAAATTCCGCCCGTCTGAATCCATGGCGTAGATATCAAAACGCCCACTTTTCATGGCCGAAAATACGATTCGATCCAATTTAGACCATGAAGGAGATGTATTGTAGTTTCCCTCAAAGGTCAATCTCTCCTCGTTCCCCTTGCGCAGATCTCGGACATAGATCTGCGGGGACCCTGACCTGTTGGACACAAAGGCAATTTTGCTCCCGTCTGGTGAGAAGGTGGGCGACACATCAATGCCCCAATGGCTGGTAAGTTTATCGATGATCCTTCCGCTCAGGTCAATACTATATATATCAGGATTCCCTTTATGGCTAAGGGTCAGTGCCACCTTCTCACCATCTGGTGCCCAAGCTGCGCCAATATTTAAGCCCTTCCTCCCTGATATTCTTTTGAAGTTTCCTGCAGTGAAATCCGTCATATAAAGCATGGGCCCCCCCTCTTTATAAGAGTTAAAAAGAATTTTGTCTCCCAATGGTGACCATCTGGGGAGAAGGGCAATGCTTTTGTCAGAGGTCACCTGTTTCGCATTATAGCCGTCATAATCCGATACATAGAGCTCTTTATGTCCCGTGGCCGTACCCACAAAGGCGAGTTTGGAAAGGAACATCCCCTTGTGTCCAGTCAATGTATAAATGATCTCATTCCCTATCCTGTGCATCAGGGTCCTATAGTCCGCGGCTTTACCTAAGGCTCTGCGCCCCAGGATCTGGCGGCCCCAGAACACGTCATAGAGTCTGACCTCCACCTCAAGACTGCGGCCTATCGCCGTATACCTTCCCTTCAGGAGAAGGTCTGCACCAATGACCGACCAGTTCTTGAAACGGATTTCCTCGCGGGCCATGGCGTCCTCATCCTCCGACAAAAAGGCGTCTTTATCCATGGGCGTGAAGTAACCGGTCAGATCAAGGTCGTTTGTCAAAACTTCCGTCAGGGCTGTGGCCAATTCCGGATATTCTTTATTCGTGGACAAATTCTTGAAATCGGGGAGGGCGATCTTGATTTTCTGGACCGAAGGGGCATTAATATCCACGTAAATCCTGCTCAATGCCTGGCATGGCAAGAATATAGAAATCAGCAAAGGTCCTATCCAGACTCCCAGCCTAAGAGTCTTGCAAGTCCTGGAGATTGAACCTAATCTCAATTTCATCATAGCTTTCCCTATAGCCTTCTGGAAACGGGGGCAAGGGGTCGGAGCGCTTGATTGCCCTCAAGACAGAGTCATCAAAGATGGCATCAGAGGACCCCTTTTTCATCTCGGTCTTCAAGATGCTTCCATCTCTCTTAACCGTGACCACGACAATGGCCTCCAGGTCCTCCTTGCTCTGAAGGGAGACTGGATAGGACCAATTGCCCTTGATTCTGTCCTCCACCTCCATTTGGTACATCTGCATGGGGATCGCTCCAACCGGGCTTCCACCTTGTGGTCCTGCACCGACTGGGGTACCCACATCGCTTTCCAATTTAGAAATGGCCTTTTCAACATGATTCTCTTCCTCTGGCTTGACTTTTTTCTCTGTTTTGACCTTTTTCTCTATTTTAGAGACGGCCCGGTCAATGAGTTCAGAAGAAGAGACTTTTGGCTTCTTTATCGTTGGTGTCTTTGTTTCGACAGTTCTCTTCGCGATTACCACAGGTTTCTTTTTCTTTTTTTGTACTTTGATCCGTTTGGCCTGCGAACCCTTTTTGGCCACCCTCTTGCCTTTCTTGACTGTCGGGGTTCTGGTTCCTTTGCGTTTCACGTCTACTCCAGCAGGCATCTCTACCAGATTGACCGAATATACCACACCTTCAAATCGCCTGGTGGGCATCGCCTCCGGAACAAAAAGGACAACAGAAAAGATGGCCAGATGCAGCACCACAGACATCGCCACCATGGGGCTCCACTTTATTTCCATCAGATTATTCGAACCCTGTTTGGTTTCTCTGTTCGTCATAACTCCGCTGCCCAAGGTGCAGGTAATCCGTGTAGAATCCATTGAGCAGAAGGGCCCGGGGGAGGCCCTTAAGGCCTTTTTCTCAGGTCTATTTATTCAATAGGCTCAGTGACCATACCCAGCTTGTCTATCCCGGCCCGCTTTACCCCTGCAATGACTTTGATGACAAATCCATAGGGAACTTCTCTATCGGCCCTAAGGAGAAGCTCTTTGCTCCTCCGATACTTAAAGATGGATTTCATTTTGTTTTCAAGTTCATTCAGCCCGATCTGGCGATCTTCCAAAAAGATTTCCCTCTTTTTGTTTATGGTCAGGATGAGAGGGTCTTCACGGGTTTTTATACTCTTCGCCGTGGTTTGGGGGAGATTGACCTCCACCCCCTGCATCATCATGGGGGCAGTCACCATGAAGATGATCAACAAAACGAGCATCACATCCACAAGCGGAGTCACATTAATATCCGACATGAACTTTTTTTCGTTGCCCACACTGACCATAGTAAGCTACTTGCTCCACAAAATCGCAGGACGCATGCCACGATTCTGACAAAAAGAGCTCCCTGCCACAGGGGCAAAACCCGCCATTATCTGAGTTTTTCCTCCTTTGAAACCATCTGTCTCCTCAAGAAATGCCTGCCAACCAGACTTAAGAAATCTGAAGTGAAGGTGTCCATCTCTGCTCTCAGCCCTATGACCTTTTGGTTGAAATAGTTGAATGCCACAACGGCAGGAATAGCCGCCCCCAACCCAGCCGCCGTTGCGATAAGTGCTTCGGAGATTCCCGGTGCAACAACGGCTAGATTGGCTGAACCCTTCACCCCTATCCCTCTGAAAGATTCCATAATCCCCCAAACAGTACCAAAAAGACCGATAAAGGGCGTCGTATTCCCTGTGGTGGCCAGAAAGGAGAGTGCTCTCTCCAGTCTGTTACTCTGATCAATGGCCGTCCTTTTCAGGGTCCTCTCCACGTTATCAAACACGGGTTGCATGGCCAGGTCTCTATCTTTTGACTCAGAATGTGTCTGAAGTTTACTGATCTTTCTGAGCTCGGAATACCCGGACCTAAAAAGATGCGCGACAGGACTGAACAGGAGGTTATCACATTCATCGTAAAGCTGGCCGAATTCCGTGCTCTCCCAAAATAGGTCAAGAAAAAACTCGGTCTCATCTTTGGCCCTTCGGAGAAGTCTCCATTTCATAAAAATAATAGTCCATGAGATGATGGAGAAGAGAAAAAGAATTAACAGCACAAACTTAACCACCAAGCCCGCATGGACAATCATCTGGATGATATCGCCGCCAAAAGCGCCTTCAAAAGAAAGAACACCAGGAAGAGAAATCAATGGGGTAAGGGTCATCATGCTCATTATTATGTCCTCTTGTCAGTGGAGATATTTATCATTTCCATTATATAATTCTTATAACTCCCTTGCCAGGCTTGCAAGAACTATTTGTCCTGTTTTTGCCTGAGAGGGTGAATTCCCAGACGCGGTGAAAGGGGCCCCAAGAGTTGCACTTGGATGACCTCCCCACGGGGCAACCCTTCGCAACCTTCAGGGATGACGATCAGAGCATCTTTTATGGCCATTGACTGTAGCCTGCTCTCCTGTTTTATGGGATGGACCATAAAGGCATCCTTGCCCCCCTCGATCCGGGCATGAACGAATTGCGTCCAATCTTTATCACCGTTGACAGTTTCTGTGAGACGGGCCTGAACCGAAAGAAATGGGGGATGCCGGTAGCCTTCCATGCTCAGAAGACCTGGCAGGGCTAATTGAAGAAAGGCCATCTCGCTGGATGGAGGCCCACCGGGCAAACAGAAAAAAGGTTTTTTTTCCAGCAGACCAAATCCTACAGCTTTCCCAGGACCCATTCTGACCCGATGATAAACACCTCGCCAGTTGAGGCTCTCCAGCACCCTGATGATCAGATCTCGCTCACTTCCCCATGCCCCTCCGCTCGTTATGAATGCGTCCACATGGGGAAGCTGTTCCATGATCGTTGACATGATCTCCTTCCCGGAATCAGGGGCCAGTTCGGTTCGGAAAGAAAGGCCGAACAGAGAGAGCCATGAACATATTTCCACCATATTACTTGCATATAGTTTCCCCTCTGCAAGGGGAGCCCCCGGTGCAACCACCTCATCTCCAGTGGCTATGACGGCCACATGAGGAGATTTATAAACCCTGATCTCCTTCAGCCCCGCCGAAGCCAGGAGCCCTATCAGAGCCGGCGACAATACCTCATCCTTTGAGGCGATGGTCTCCCCAGTTCGAATATCCGCTCCCTTTGCAAAAATATTTCTCCCAGGCTCGGCGGTATTGAAACAGTAAATTTCATCCTCTCTTCTGTGGCAGAACTCTCTTGATAGCACCGCATCCGCACCCTTCGGGATTGGGGCGCCCGTCGTGATTTCTATGGCTTGCCCATCAGAGATGACCAGTTTCGACGAAATCCCGGCTGTGACCTGGCCTGTGACTTTCAGAGGGATCAGGTTATCGGTACTGGCCTCTTTTAGGTTGCTCGATACGACCGCATACCCATCTCTCAAAGAACTATCCACAGAAGGACAATCCACCCTGGAAACAACATCTTCCGACGAGATTTTCCCTGTCAAACGATCTAGAGTGAGGGACTCCCTCCCCGCCGTGGGCACAGAGGAAACCGTTAGCTCGAGTGCTTCTTCAAAACCTATGAAATTCTTCATGACCGGCCAAAAACCCCATCTTACGGCTATGGAATAGTCATATAGCACAAAAACACCTGGTAATGATAGATCTAAGGAATGTCAGACTTCGTCACGCTGTTGCCCAAATCCTGAAATGTGCACCATCGGTCCCTGGGCGCTGATACCTTTTCTCTCATGCCGAGGCTCCAGGCCTGGTCTTTTCAGCGACTTATCTGCGGGGGATGAGGGTAACGCAGCCCTTCGA
>JABAHP010002878.1_pt4 | contig 10402 bp, 8 predicted proteins | sample 7062081 | NCBI WGS metagenome assembly JABAHP01 (sample SAMN14534357, study PRJNA622989) | marine sediment metagenome | biome: marine biome [ENVO:00000428]; feature: marine pelagic biome [ENVO:01000023]; material: deep marine sediment [ENVO:00002113] | place: India: Gulf of Kutch | collected... | reverse complement strand
TACCTTTGATACAAACAGCGAAGACGGGTTAGTTTATGCAGGAACGTTGTATAAAGAAAGAACCTTTTCTTTGCCATTAGTTATTTACCCATATCTAAATTTAAACATAAAGCAAACTATAAGAAAGTTTGAAGACGAGTTCTTATCTTACATAAGAAAAAACGGTGTTCTTATATTCAATGATGAGGACGACATTATGTATAATGTTTATTTAACTGGATTGTCTGTTGATACTTTTTATGAGTCAGGCACAAGTGCTGTCTTAGAGCTGTCTTGTTTCTATCCTTTTGGGATGGATGTTACACCAACGATTTCCGAGTCTTCTTATGGGGACTCAAGTATTAATTTATATAATGGTGGGACACATCAGACTTATTCTATAATAGAAGTTACAGCTGGTGGAACATTGGCAGTTGCAAGACCAAAAATATATAATTTAGAAAACCAGCAATTTTTAGGGTATAATGCAACAATAGGAAACGGGTTTTCTCAAACAGTTGAGTTTAATTGTTTTGAGAAAACAGTTACCTATTCTGGAATGGATAGAAGTGCTTATTTTATGCAACGTGGGAACTTTTTCCCACTTGAACCAGTTGGCGAAAACGAAATTCTTATATCAGCAGACAGTGGACTAAGTAGCTTGAAAGTTAAGTCCACAAGTTATGATATATATTTGATTTAAACAGGGAGGTTGATAAGGTGTCAGAAGAGCTAATGAAACTAGCCTTAGTTGTTTTGTCTTCTATAGGGGTAAGATTCCCTACAGAAGATGACGCAAGAAAGGCGTGCGAGGATTTCATAGAGAAGAGAAAATGGCTTGAGGATGACACTTATAGTAACGACATAGTAAAAATGCGAAGACATAAAAACATAGGAAAAGAATTAAAACTTGGACGAAAGCAAGAGACATTTATCTTTGGGTACAATGAAATTATAAAGGAAGCAAAAGAGTATTGGAAAGAAAAAGAAAAAGAGGGGGGAACAAGTGTAGAGGATGAGTGGAACTTTACCAAAGACGAGGGAAAAGAGACAATTTACTTCTTCGGTGGGGCTGTTTCTTATCAGAGAAGGCATTTATACAGGAAAGGGTTTCCTTATATAACAGCATACAGAACTGTCCAAGCTGAAAACTCTCTTTGTGGGTTTAGAATAATAATATCTAGTGTGCCCCTTACAATGATTAAGGCTAAGGAGCAGACTTCCTCTTACTATAGGTTGTATGGTACACTTAGAGGTGGAACCGAAAACTGCTCTGGTGGTTGGGTTTCGTGGAGGGATGGAGACAGGCAACCCACACCACAGTCTACATATTTAGACCCAACAAAGAAGTGTACAATAGTANNGTATGAAATGCTTAATATAGAAGAAGAACAAATATATGAGGAAATAGCAAGAAATGATTATGTTGTAATGAGTGATTATGAGAATATCTCATTCACTGCACTGTCTACCGGATATGAAAGTCTTAGGAGCTTTACAGCAGGAGGAGGACACGTGGGAGACTTAATACAGGATGATGGCTTTTTTGGTTATTATCCATTTGACAAGATGAGAGAACGTAAGCAAGGAGTATTTTTGACTGAAACAAACTATCCAATTGACTATGACCAACTGTTTACAAATAAATTAGATTTTGCTTATACGCAATTAAGTAGAAATTATAACACAACAGGACAGAAAGATGACCTCATATTAATGCCAGAGTACCGGGGAGTATTTGACGGGGTAACAGTTATTAATATGACAACAGAGGGATTAACAAATTATGATGAAGACCAGATTTTAGATAAACTAAAGTCTGGTGAATCTTTTACTAACCTTGTCAGTAATGGTGATTTTAATTCAGGTACAACTGGGTGGGCATCACAGCTTGCAACCAATAGCGAAAGTAATAATATATCAGAGATTTTCCCCACTGCACAGTATGGAGGAATTTATCAAACATTATCAACTACCCCATCTACTGGGGATCAGCTGTTCTTTTATGCTAAAGTTAAAACAACCTCATCTTCAGCTTGTATTCTATATGATGATTCTACTACTGGACATTTAGTTAATCATAGTGGAAGTGGTGAGTGGGAGGAACTTTATGGGACACTTACTACTACAGGAAATACGTTTGGTAGGGTTTATATTTATGACAGAGGAACAAGCTATGCAGACATATTCGTTGATGGGCTTGCTGGGTATAAATATGAGACTATGACAGAGTTGCTTAATGGAGGATTTGCTGTGGGTCAAGTTTGTCAGTTATCCCCTTGGTTACATTCTGTTGCGTGGTTAGATTCAATAGGAACGTATTTAGGGGGAAGGTACGCAGAGCACCTATATGAACTTAGGAATATTGGTGGCTCTAACAATTTAGAAATGAATCCAGTTGTATCAATAATAAGTGATGGCACTTGGACATCAAGTATTACTGCTACAACATTTAAAAACTATTTAGTGGCATTTAAAACAGGGTTCTTAGCTGAATGTGTCACACTTAATTTGCCTTACACCGAACTAATACTTAGGTTGAATAGTGATAACCCCCTAAACTTAGTTACGGGGGATTTGTACTTAGCAGACGAGTTTAAGATGCTTTGGCAAAACGGTGGTTTTACAGAAGAGTATGCAGGAGCAACAACCTCTACGTCATATCCATCACCACAGTTTCTTGTGCATAGTGGATACACACAACCAGCTATCTATGGTAGTGTTGAGGGGGACAATGCTTATATGAGAGATAAGCTTGGGGTAACAGCCGGAAAGGGACGGCAGTTAATTATAGACGATGAATTTGTTAAGTATTGTTATTTATATGAAAACAACACACCCGATAATATGAGCTTACACGTTCTTTCTGGCACATATAATTCCCTAGGCATACTAACCAATGGGGGAGTAGGTAAAGCTTCTTTTACTGCTACACACACTCTTAATTCAGAGGGGCTTGACATATTAGAAGGAACTGTATATAATAATAATCCCAGCTTTAAGTTTGTAGCTAATGGAAATCATCTGCTTTATTATGGATTTGATTTAAAGCCATCGTTGTTTGAGATAGTGGAAATATCAACTGACCTAAAAGAGAAAAAATTTAAGGCAGAGAGTATAGCAACAACACTAAACAATGAAATTATTGTTAATGAAAATGTTGGGATGGAAACTAGGAATATAAAAGAACACCTAAATGACGCACTAACATATTGTTCTGCAAGGGCGACAAAGGAGTCAGACTGGGAAGTAGGTGATGTTATAGGTATATTTGACTCTGACGAAAGACCTGTTGTTCTTGAGAGTCTGGATAACTTAGTTGCAGAAGAGGATTTAGTTGCTAAGCAGATTAATTCCAGCACGGGTGCAGAGGAGGTGTCCACAGATTACGTAGTAACCGATTATATCGACATACCTAAAAATTATGAGTATTATTTCTACAGAAACAATTCACCTAATAGTGGTTATAATGAGGCTTTTCTGTATCTATATGATGCAGATGAAAATTATCTTGGTGTATCAGAAAGAATAAATATCTACTCTGACACAGAATATACGTTCTATTTATATGGAGCAAAGAAATTTAGACTACAGGTATATGATACAGCACAAAGCACAGACAAAGATTTAGTTGTTACACAAAGTAGTTTTAAGGGATACTCTCTTAAAGAATATCTTGACGCATTAGCAAAGACATATAATTGTCATTTTAGATTTAGGGTAAGGGTAGATGAGGGACAGCCTCTTCTTCAAGATAGACCTCTAACTCACTACTCTATACAAAACTTTTATATTGACGTCTATAAGAATATTGGAAGTCATGACTATTCCCAACTATTTGCAGAGGGCAATAAGAAAGCAGAGTTTCAGATTTCTGAAAGGAAAGAGGACGGAGTTATAACGGGAGTTGTTCCTATATCACAAAACGTAGGATTTAATGGTTGGGAAACAGAGTACTCAAAAAGTGACGCGCCTTATTATAAAATACTTAATCAGGAATGGATGTACAGGTCAGACTTATATGACAAATATAAAAAAGTATCGTCACATAGAATAGTCACAAAAGAATTTAATGACGCAACTACACAAGAGGAATTATTTGAGGCAGGTAAAAACTTCTTAGAGAATATTCAAGGGTACTCAAAAGAGCATTCAATGACCTGTACAATTGATTCTCCTAGTTTATTAGACTACCCCCGTGTTGGAGATACTGCTAACGTTTTAGTTCCTACTTATAGTCAGAAGCTTTTTGTTTCTGGTACAAAGATAAGATATGTTAGAAACAAAGTCAATGGAAGTGATGTTAATGTTTCCTCTGTATTCAATGAAATACGTGCATATAACGCACAGGGAGATAATATTGCCGCAGGAAAACCAGTTACAGCACAGGAATATACGGGAGGAGCGTGGGTTGACCTTACCTCCCCTGACTTAACAAGTCCTTCGGGATTAGGGTTTGATGTTATAACAGATAATGACCCTGATACGTGGTGTATCCCGAGTTATTCTGCAACGTCACAAAGAGTAACCGTTGACTTAGGAGCAGAGTTTGAAATTGATTATATACAAGTAATTCATTATCACGTAGACAACCGTTCTTTTAATGCTAACGTAACTGTTGTTTCTGATAACGGTAGTGATTGGTACATCATTTATGATTCAGATATTGATGGGGAATATCCTGAAACTGGGGAAGGTAGTTATACTGTTGAGTTAGAACGTACGCCTAAAAAACCAGTGTGGAACTATCCTATATCTGGGGCAGTTAGTGGGTATCCTTATCCATCAACGATTACAATGCCCTATGAATACAATGTACTATTTTGGCACATTCCTTCTACCTCTTCATCTGACCCTTACTACGAATATATAAGCTGTGATAAGCCTATATATATAAAGGATGAGGGGACAGCAACCTATACTTGTGATAGCGTTAGTAGGGTAAGATACCATATTGGTTCTTACGAGAATGGTAATTGGCAAAGAAGAGTAGTTAAACCATCAGACGGGACAATCTACGCACCACTTAGTCTTAGTGGCACAACAGCTTTTGATTTTGGAGGTGACTACTTTGGCTTTATTACCCTTAATAATCAAGACGTGTTAAGCACAGATGGTGTTGATTCTGTATTAGTTCAAAGAATAAGTAATGGGGACTTTAGCTCTGGGACACTTGGGTGGTCTGCTACTTACGGAACTCTTTCTGCGACAGATAAAGTATTGAGTGCTACCTCTGATGGAACACAGATTCTTAATTATGCAGATACTGATATTGCCCACACGTTTACAGGTACAGACAAGTGGTTCTTCTACGTGAGACAACGAGTAACTAATGGAGACGCCTCACAAATAAAAGTACAGATAAGATACAGCACAGGTTCTTATTATGATATTACACAAACTAACCCAGTAGCAAATAAGTGGTATGATATGTATGGGTCAACAACTCCTGTATCAGGAAACACTGGTAATATAATAAGAGCATACCCCGTCTACCCAGACTCTGTAAGTGGTAGAGTAATGCAGTTAGACGGTAACGTTGGAGTATTTGCAATCAATATGACAGCTTGTGGGGTTGGTTCTTTATCAGATTCAGAGATGTTAGCTTTAGTTAAACAAGGATACTTCGATGGATATAAGTACTTTGGGGCACAACCAACAATAATAGAATTAGATAGGTTTGCAAAACAAAGAAGTGTTACTTATGAAAACGAAAAGATAATTCCTGTTCCATATGATACAATAGGTAATTATGATAAATACGTATATGAACCTGATAACTATGAGTTGACTTTATCAGAAATTAGTTATTCCTTGAACTACCCGAAAGAGTTTAGTGTTAAGTTTGGGCAAGTTCAAGAAGGGATAAATGATAATATAACATAGGAGGTAGAAAGATGGCACTTACTAATATAGAGTTTACAATTGTTCTTGAAGGTACGAGTACTATTACAAGTGGCTCTGACGCAGTCATTGTTGCTACAGAAGAACAAGCTCGTACGTTCAGTGTTGTCTTGCCTAGTGGGTATGAAAGTCATACCTGCTATGCAAGGATAACAAACACAGCAGGAAATACTTATTTAGTAGAATGTGTTGACAATGAGTTCCAGCTCAATGCAGACCAACTTCTTAAGGGAATATTAGAAATACAGTTTGAATTGTCAGACGGTACTTCAAGATTTGTTGATAACACAGTTTTTGAGTTGACAATTGAAGGAGCCTTAAGACAGGTAGATAGTACCAGTGATACGGATATAATATTAACTATATCAAATCATATAGCTGATACTGACCTGCACTTACCTGACCCAACAGGAAACGGGGGAAAGATATTAGTTGTTGACAATGTTACTGGGGAGGCAAATTGGTCAACACCAACGCTAGATACATCAGTAAGTTGGGGAAATATAGATGGGACGTTATCTGACCAAACTGACCTTCAAACTGTCCTTGACAGTAAAGCAACTTCTACACATAACCACAACGATGATTATTACACAGAATCAGAAGTTGATTTACTATTAGCGTCTAAGTCTGATACAACGCATACTCACACTGAATCTGATATCACAGATTTAGGTATCTATTTAATTGACGCACCATCAGACGGAACACAGTACGCAAGGCAAGATGGGGCTTGGACAGAGGTGACTGCAAGTGCAACTACATCTTGGGGAGCTATTACAGGAACACTTTCTAACCAAACAGATTTACAAACAGCTCTTGACGGTAAAGTAGATGAAACAACAACTATTAATGGTGAGCCTCTTACTTCTAACGTAACATTAACCAGCGACGATATCACAGAGGGAGCTACTAATTTATATGCAAGTGGAAATGAGTTTGACAAGGTAGTAGATACTATGGATGATATTACAGATGGTACAACATATGTTAAAACTCAAAATGATTTTACTGACGCAGAAAAGACTAAATTAGCAGGGCTAAGTGAGGGAACGTTGGATGGGTCTGCTGATGAGGTTATTACAGGAAACTGGACATTTAGTGGAAATGCTGACATCTACAGCAACCAACTTACAAGCAATGCATCGACGAGCACACAGTATTTAAGGCTGGCAAGGGTCAGGGTTGAAGGAACAACCGTATATTCACGTAGTAAGTTAAATCTAAACGTTGTACACACAGGAACATTCATAAAGTTTGGTACAGTTCAGATTTACGTTTACAAAATAAGTGGTGATTCTTCATTACACGCAACAAGTAATATAACAGTAATAAACAACTCTGAAACAGCTTTTAATTTTAGTGATGGTGATGTAGTTTATCAAAACTGGATTCCTAGTACAGGAAATATTGGTTTTACAGACATCTATATTAAAGTAGATGAATATGCTAAGATACACAGTACTTTGGATTTCGGTATGTTTGAGAATGGTGGAAGTGTTACTATTGACCCAGACAGTGGAACAAGGATAACAAGTATCCCAAATAGCGGGTCTGGTTTGTTAATAGAGAATATCTCTTGTACGTCAGAGGCAAGTGTTAATGCTGACATTAGAACAAGCTCTGCTGAATTATTAATAGACCAAAATGACGGGGCATATCTTAAGCTTTGGACAGGTACACAGACTGAATATGATGGACTTGGTTCTTATGATTCCGATACTGTGTATATAATTACATAGGAGGTGGTTATGTGGCTGGAATTAAGATAGGCTCTACCCCAGTGACTAAGTTGTATAAGGGAGCAGTAGAGCAGTCTAAGTTGTATCTAGGAGCTACATTAGTACTAGACAATTCAGGTGGGGTTGATAATGGCAGATTGTTTGCCTCTGATTCAGGTACTGACAAAATGATGGAAATTGACCCAGATACCCTTGTTGTAACAAACACATCTACTCAAACATATTCTGGAACACCTGCTGGAGCAGGGGGGACTACAAACAGGTTATTTATGCACGTGCAATCAACAGACACTACTTATGAGGTTGACCCCGACACATTAGCAAGTATTAATAGTTATTATGAATCAGCCTATATACAAGGAATGGGGGGAACATCCTCAACCTTATATGCAAATAACGAGGGGGCACTTGGTGGAAAAGTTGTAGCTATATATGAAATAGATAAAGACACACTTACTTATACAGCTAATACACATAACCAGCCTTATGCTAATCCACGTGGTGTTGGGGGAACGTCCGACAGACTTTTCTTATCAACTACGGACGATATTTTGGGGGATAGTGATACAATAGCCGAATATGACGTTGATACCGATTTAGTGATAAACGAAGTTGCATTCAGACCAGACGGTGCAAGTGATAATCAACTTAGGGATATAGGAGGAACTGATTCCCGTTTATTCGTATCTTGGATTAGTCCTGACTATGTATATGAGCTTGACCCCGACACATTTACAATTATAAATACAAGTGGAGTACAGGAAGTTGGTGGAAGTGTTTTAGGTTTAGGCGGTATGAAGTCTATATAAAAAGGAGGTAATAGTATGAATTATATTGAAATAGCAACCCCCTCTCTTGTGTCTATAGTTGGTAGGTACAATAATAAAATAGATTGGAATGCGATGGGAACGTCAGCAGAGCTAATTAATTTAACGAGAGATAAGTTTGTAGGAAGAGTTGATGGTATAGAGGGAATATATTATATTCTACCAGTAGACAATGTTGAAAACGCAAATAATTTTATTGCTAAAGCTTATAATGACTTTGGTATTATTGTTAACTTGTTAGACGAGTCTACTGCAAAAATAAAAATAGCTAACGTATCAGTTTAAATCTTATGGGAGGTGTAATAATGGCTAATTATTGGACAGACGAAGTATCGGGCGCTGTTGAAAGTGTTACAAAGGGAATTAGAATTATAAACAGTGACCACGGACAACATCATTTAGGTAATGGATACAAAGGCTACATAGATTTATCTACATTAGCAAGTGCTGGCACGCTTGAGTATTGCCTAACAACAAGCGCAGGAACTTATGTACACAGTAAAAACTGGACTATACAAGCAATGGATTCATCTGTAAAAGTGGAGATACTAACTGGAGCAACAGTAACAGCAAACGAAGGAACAGCCGTTAGCTTGTCGAATACAAATGATGTTACAACTAACACAGCAAGTACAACTATTAAAGCAAGTCCTACTTATTCAGGAGGTTCTACTTGGCATCAGTTCGCATGCTTTGCAGATTCAACTAATCAAGTTGTAGGAATAGGTCACGCAACAACAAGTGAAAATGATGAGTTGGTATTAGCACCAGATACTGAATACATAATAAAAATAACTAATATAGGTGCAAGTACAGTATCGGCTGGCTTGATAACAATATTCTNNGCTGGTTTAATTGGCTAATTATTGGAATAGAGAACTATCAACTTGGTTAGATTCCTTATTAAACCCATCAGAAACGTATTATGGAATACCTACAGAATCTGTTGAGGCGCGTGCAGTAGAGTTGGGTTGGGGATATGGGGTAACTTTATATAACACAGGACTAGCAACTGCTAATAGTGATACATTCTTAATTAGAACAGGGGAGTCTAATTTGATAACATCTAATATTTTAGCAATACATTGTGTAGATGTTGCAAACAACAAAGAGGCGTCTCTGTCAGTAGACTTTTATGAGGGGGCAACAGTAACTGACGTTGGTGTTGATACAGGTGTTATTGTTGCTAATTATAAGAGGACATCAACAGAAACACCAACCTTTACAACTAAGGGCTCACCAACAACTACCGATGATGGAACTATTTTATATAAAGCANNTCACCAGAGGCAAGCAACTCTGGGGTTACTTGGCAATTAAAAAGTAACACAGATTATTTAGTAAGACTATCGAATTCCTCGGGAGTTACTGCATCTTATACTTTAAATATGAATATATTTCAATTACCATCTTAAGGAGGGATATACTATGAAAAATAATGAAATAATAAAAGCATTAGCAAGTCTTATAAGTATTAACACTGTTATAATTGTTTTGTTGGGGGGAATGGTTTTATTCTTTAATGAAGATATACAAATGCAGATAGTTGCTGGACTAATAGGTTTCCTTGCAAGGGATGTGGTTAACAATGAGTAATGAAAACGATAATTCAACCCTACACGACTTTATAAAGGTTTTCATAGACTCCCCCGCACTACTTGTTATAGTTATAATAGTTTACATCTTTACAACTGTTATAGGGGGGAAATTAGACACACTAAACGACACGTTAACAGAAAACATTCAAGCACAGTCTTTAGCAATAGAAAGGTTTGATGATGAGGCAGAGGACACTTTGCTATTCATAGAACAACAAAAAGAAGTGCTTAAAGAGTTAGAAGAACTAAATGATAGACTAAAATAAAAACTTGAGTAGCTGGTATTATTACTGGCTACTCTTTTTTAGTCTAAAAATATTTAAAGTGGTTGTTGACAAACATCTTTTTTTGT
>JABAHP010000979.1_pt3 | contig 10406 bp, 13 predicted proteins | sample 7062081 | NCBI WGS metagenome assembly JABAHP01 (sample SAMN14534357, study PRJNA622989) | marine sediment metagenome | biome: marine biome [ENVO:00000428]; feature: marine pelagic biome [ENVO:01000023]; material: deep marine sediment [ENVO:00002113] | place: India: Gulf of Kutch | collected... | reverse complement strand
ATGCCCGATGACGCCTTCCCTAAGATCCGAAGCGAACTGATTCCAGGTCAGACTTCCGTCGATGTCAGACAGAGTGCTGGCCGCCACAGCGTTGACGTCAGTGCCGAACAACTCGATGATCGCTGCCGTAATCGTATCGCCCGGAGCGGACAGGTCACTCACCGCGATGCTGCCGAATACACGCTGAATCTCGGGCCACAGCGAGCTAACACCCAGCTCAAGCTGCTGAGGATCACGTAGCCCAGCACCCATGCTCCAGCCAACCGCGACATCGTGGTAGGATTTGGGAACGATGTTACTCGTCTCCAACGTACCAGAAGCCAACCACGCCAAGCGGCCAACGAGGCGCACTGTCACGGCAAAAGAACCGAAGCTCAGGCTGCTTGGGCCGAAATCATCTACGATCCCGTCGAAAAGACGGAACTGGTCAGCAGTAAGGAAGTTGTATACCGAGTTGGAAGGCTCACTCAACACCGTGGCGTTGCTCACGGACACCACCGCCTCGTCACCGCGCTGGAAGCCTATGTCCACGATGTCGTCACTCTCAGTATTGCGTCCCACGGCCAACGTGCAGAGACAGACATTGATGCCATTGGCTCCGTAGGACGCCTGCACCGCCTGGAGTTGATACGTACCCCCACGCGTAGTCAGCGTCACCGTAGCTGGAGCGACAACGGCGGCTCTACCCATCACGCTTCCCAAAGTAGGAAATGATCGCCGCCAGCTTGTCCATCCTGGAAAGACTGGAGCGGTATGCGAGAAGAAGATCACCCTCTAAGAAATCGAGAGCCGGAATCGTCTCGAAAGCACCCAAAATACGGGAGATCTGCTGAGGATCGTAGGTCACGGACTCGAACTGCCCCAGGAGCTGCTCGTGGCTGTAGCTGGTCTTGGGGTCATCAGCTGTGATATAGCCGACTTGAGTGCTCTCCTCTACCACCCATAGGAGCTGGATGGCGATGAGGAAATGCTTGAGCGGATCGGTCTCGTTGTTGAACAGGATGTTGTTGGCCAGGAGGGCCGACCCTGTGTAGACCTTCGGAAGGTACTGGGCGGGCCACAGAACATCCCCAACCACCGACGAAGGATTCGTCGGCTGCGTAGCATCGTTGTGGAGGGTGACGAGGAACGAGTTGATCATGTCGGCCACGCTGTGAAAAGGATGGTGCCCTGTACGAGAGGAGAGCCTCCAGCAGGGGCCTGAGACGAGAAGCTCATCGCCGTTGTGTAGCCTCGGAAGGTACTCACCCCGATCGTGATGATCAGTGGCGTTTTGTTATTGTCGGGAAGGATGCGATTGGCGAGGTAATACTCGATCACCCGGATATCATTGCTGCTGGGATCGAGACACTCCCGGTTAGCTACGAAACTAACCGCACAACGACCCGGCTGATCCCCAAACGGCGTGACGAAAATCGCGCTGTTGAGAGAAGGCTGAAACTGAGCTGCCACCTGCTGAGTGGCCTCTATCCGAGTAGCGACCCCCAGATCTAAGGTGTCCCCGTCGATGGAGAAGGTCAGAGGAGCAACTCCATCTGGAACCAGGATCGGAATACTGCGCCCAGGGCTGCCCGCACAGGAAGGAATAACAACCGCCATCAGCCTACTCCCGGCCCCTCACGCAAAGGGCCATGATCCGTGGGAAGCGGCCCATAAGCCACCTCCACTTGATTACGCTCCAGGCGATCTACCCGAGCCGAAGGCCTATCAGGTTCGGCCACCATCGGCTCCTCCTGAGCCCCCTGAATGACGGCTATATCCTCCCTGAAAACACCGCTCATTTCAATGCCCGTACGGTCGCGATCCTCATCGCCCAGGTCAGTCATCCGTTCCACCGGATCCACAACCGTGGTCGCAGGGGCAGACTCCAGGTCCAGAATCACATCCTGGACGGCACTCTCGTCCCGAGGAGGCTCCCTGATAGGGGCTGACGGAAGATCGATCTCGACGTCTTCAGCGCCGAGATCGGAGAGTTCCTCGAACATTGCGTCCTGTTGCTGCTTCAGATCCCTGTCATCAGCAAGCGGGAAGACACTGTCGAAGTCGTCATCCTCGTCGTCGTCTAAAAACGGATTCAATCTGACCAAAATCCACCCCTAGCTGCTTGAGCTTTTCAGGTGCGTTAATGATATACCAGCGCGCGAAAAGGTCGAGGCTCGTATCCTTCCGCGAGCGGCTACGTACCTCACCGGCCCACGGCTTAACTTCTTTCTCGAAGCGGTAATACGCCTCCTTGGCCAACTCCTTGGCCTTCTCGGAGTCAACGCGAGGAAGGCCCATCTCACCAACGAGTCGCATGACATTCAACGCCTCAACTTCGGCGGTCATAGCTGATTCGGCTGCCCTAAGACGCAAACGATAGGCAACATGCCACCTGCGGGTGGGTTCATAGTCGTCGAAGGTGAGAAATCCCCGTGTTACCGCGTATAGCGTCTTGGCAACTACGGGGTCGGCCAAAAAACTGGATCGTTCACCTTCCCGAGCAAGAAATCCAGCCGAGCCTGGAAATCGTCGTACCAGTCGCGGAGCAGCCGATACTCCTCCCGGTTGAACGCCCCAAGCCAGATCTCGAACCGCTCCAGAGCTTCCACCGGGTCTTCCATCTCATCGAACAGCGGCGGAAGATCTACCATCTCACCGTTGGCGAATACGTAGCTTACAGAGGCGGCCAAGAGCATCGCACGGTATCGCGCCTTCCGCGTTCCCTTCGGCTCGCTCCGACGTTCCTCGCCTACGATGAGCAACTTGCTCAGGTAAGCATCGAACGAGGCGTTCACCGACACGAAACCGACGCGAAGACGACCATCCAGGCCCTCGTACTCTTTGCTAAACCCCTTGTCGCCAAAGAGATGGGCCAAAAAGGCTAGCTTCTCTTCCTCAGTGAGATCCGGGTCTGACAGGGGCTTGGCGTCCTTGCGGAGTTCTCGCTTTGCCTCGTTACCCTCCTGAACGGTGCTGAACGACTTACCGTCTTTCACCTCGTCGATGATCTCCTGTGCCCGAGCCACAACTTCTGGCTCTGGGTCAGGCATTTGAGAAGCGGCGGGAGGTTCGTCTGCGCCAACCATCAAACTACGCAGTTCGTCCTCGTCTGGTTGGATTGCCATTTAGATTCCCTTGAGCAGGTTGCCCTCGATATTGACGTACTCGATAGAGGGAGCTTCCTCCGTCGACTGACCCCAATCAGGCGAGTTGATATTGATACGGATGAGACGTTCCTGCTCAGCCCACGCCTCAGCACCCGGGAAGGGCGAAGTACCCTCGATCGGCTGATCCCGCATCGCAGAAGTGAGAATAACGGATTCAGGGTCTGCGACCTCCCGCATCCTGTTCTGCCAGTCTGGTTCTGGCAGATAGAAGGTCGGTCCTTCATCAATCATGTACTGCTGGCTGCTCAGCCACTCAGCGTTGAAGGTGGCCTTGTCGCCGAACGCCTGCTCCGACAAGTACAGCGGATTCGACTCGACGGAGTTGTACCAGTCCATCAGCTCGTTCACGCCATCCAGCAGATCGTCTCCTCGGAACGGCCAATCAGGCTCAGTGCGGAACGTCTCTCCTTCGTTCACGCGAGGCGTAATGAGATGGAGAAGTTTGCCGTAGGTCAGACGATTCGGAACCGTGAGAGATGGAAGGATCGAATGGCGACCCAGCACAACACTGGCTCCAGCCAGCTTCGCAGAAATCGTCGCACCAAATGCGCCCCAGTAGGGCTGCGCCACCTGATCAGCGTAATCCTTACGATTAGCATAGGCACGCCACATGACGGTGTTCTGAGCATCCAACATGATGATACCGCCACCACCCTGCTGAGACGACCAACCGCCCATGTTCTTGGTGCTGAGGGTGATATTGCCAGCTTTTAGACCGATAAGCTGGTTCGTCTTGATGATGACGCCACCAGAGTTGTTCGGGTTCTCCCCGCCCTGGGTGTAGCCGTGCTGACCCTTCGATTCGATGAGGACTCCGGAGTTGCCGTTGTGACCGCCAGACAGGACGAGCTGATCGGTGGCAGCCACCATCACGCGACCCTCCTGAGAAGAGGCGTCCAGGTGTCTGCTTGCACGAAGGGCCATGTCGCGACCAGACACCTGCATCAGGTTCCGGCCAGCAACGTGAATGATGTCGTGAGGGACGGAGGTGTAGGCATTGCCTCCAGAGAGCATGAACTGGCCACCCTGAGCATCTTGCAAGACGATGCTGCCATCCTCGGTAATCGCAATGAGAGCCTTACCCCAGTAGAAGCGCTTCTCAGTCCCGTAGGGATCAACCGCAAGCGTGAAGACCTGAGGGACCGACTTCCACATCGCCGGGTCCTTGCTCATCGCCAGTTCAGCGCCGGTCTTCTCCCCATAGATAGCTTCGGGTTTCTCGCCGATCTCCCAATCATTCAGGTCATCGATACCACCTCGGGCCTGCCAGGAGATGAGGCGGTCAGCAAGCCCCCGAGCACCCATCGCTGTAATGATGGATTCGGTGGTCTTGCTATTGATCATCCGGATGTTTTGGACAATCGCCGTGTAATCAGCGCCCTCGTCACCAGGGACCGGAGGAGCCTCAGTCGGCTCGCAAGGATCACAGGTCTCCGGAGAGCCCTGGTTCAGGGCGTGGATCGGAACCGGGATTTCGACAGTCTTCTGAAGGATGATCGAGGCAGCCGAGCTAAGAACATAGCTACCGTCGAGGCCTCGGTATTCATGGAGGAGGGCGCTTCGACCCTGACCTACCTGTCCAGGATTCTCTTCGTCACCAGGAGTGCGTCCTGACCCGTTGGAACCGTCGGGGTAGGTGCGATACTGCTGGTCACCACCGAAGGTAGGTCCGCCCAGCTCCAGAAGTTGAGGCTGCAGATCAGCAAGCGCGTCGCCAGGGTAGAATACCCGCTTCCGCGTCTGAATGATGTTGGCGCCCTGCTGCCTGTCCTCGTACTCCNNAATCGAGCACCCACTACCTTCAGATGAGGGTCATCGCTATAGGCGTAGACACCCGCCATCGCGTTGCCTTGGAGGAAGGCACGGAAGGCTTCAACCCCGATCCCACCGCCCAACATGTTGTGGCGTACCCAATCGCCGTCTACAGCATCCTGCAGTCCACCACTGAAGTTACGAAGCCGAGCATAGGCCGAGTACATCGCACCGGACATGCGCTCGTCAGGTGCGAAACCAGATACCTGAGGGTAGACTAAAAGACCTGCCGGAGGCGTGTATTGACCATCAATCGAGTACCCGGCACGACCAATGATGAAGCCGTTGAATGCGGGCTGCGACGGAGAAACAGCCACCCAGACCTGCTCACCAGGAAGGTAGCCCGTGAACTCATTAGCACCCAGACGGCCGGAGCCCGAACCGAGCGCCATGACAGTGAAGGTACCGAAATCAGTAGCGACGGTGTAGGTCTGAAGGCCCTGGAGATCTACCAGGATCGTGGCTCGAACGACGTACAGAGCCTGGGGGAAGCGACCCAAGCTGCTGTATATATTAGGTCTACCGCCTCCCCTCGGTCCTACCGGCTGTGTGTCCCCGTATCCTACGTACGTCACAGGGGCCTACTTTCACTGTTGGATGTCGCTGAACAGGTAGCTGATACCGAAGATGATGAGGAAGTTGTTCGAGTCGCCCGACCCACGGTAGCCGAATGGAAGAGCATTCTTGAGGGTGTAGGACAGGTCGGTGAGGGGACTGGTCTCGGGGTAGCAAACCTCGGGACCTGCATCGAGGACGATGTCAGTGGGTTCGCAGGTGCAGCTGATCACCGGGGCACCCGCCGGACCCACAACATGGGTGAAAGAGATCTGACCCTCTGAGGGACCTTCGACGTAGTAGAACCGAGGCTCAACCAGATCGTAAACGCGAGTGAACCGGCGCTGGAACTGCATCTCGAAGCGCTGAACCAGGGCAAGCTCGCCCTGCTGTCCTTGCAGACCGCTCAGGGAGAAGTTCGTCCCACGGATGACTCCCTCGATGCTCCGGCCTGCGCATGTTNNTCGCCATAGATTACTCCTAAGCCGCTGTGGCGATCGTGATCACGATCTGGACATCTACGTCTCCGATGCCACTGGAGATGGTGATCGCGATAGGAACCACGATGACGTCCAACTGGTTGGGGTCTTGGTAGGGCCTCGACACGATACCTGTGATGAGGATGGTCCCGAAGTCTGAAATCCGGGTATTGCTGAGCAGATACGAGATCGCGTTGTTGGCGTCTGTACGAATCGCGGTCAGAGTGCTGTTCACGACCTTGGCACGGCCAATGTAACACTTCAGCGCGTCGTTGATGTAGCGCTTGATGCCATCCTCATTGGCCACGATGCCTTCACGTCCGGTCTGAGTAGAACTCTGGTCAGTCGTGTAAGCAAAGAGGACTACCGCGTTGGGAACTGCTACCTGCTCAGTTTGCTCCAGTACAAAGCAGCCATACTCAGCCAGGGTCTCCAGCTGACCCAGGAACTCGTAGGCCGACTGAGGAACGCCCCAGCCATCTTCGAGCTGCACAGCAGTCAGACCCTCATGAGGAGCTGCGAAGCCACGCAGCCCGGCGACAGCAGCTGCCAGAAGGTAGCCATCGACCACCTCACCCTCCCACTCCGGATCGGGCGGGAAAATGACCGAGAACGACCGGTTGTTGAGCGCCGCAGCTTTGGCCCCATAGTCAGCCGCCTGCTCAGCAATCGTGAGCGGGTGAATGACTGAGTTGAGAACCTGACCCGCCCCCGCACCAGCCGCCGTGGTGATGGTGACCGTCTGGTTACTGATCTTGGTCTCGATGATGTAATCGGATCCCGCGATCTGAACGATGTCGCCAGCGATGGCATTCTCGAACGGTGCAACGATGCCACCATCCCGAGTCACCGTCCGGTTCTCACCCGGCGTCTGAGACTGGTCTACCTCGACGGTATTGCCAGCACCAGAAACCAGGACCTCCTGAGTGGTCAGGGTATCGACGAAGAAGCCTTCGCTGTCGAGACCGATGGCGTTACGAGCCAGAATCGAGTTCTGCACGATCGTCTTGTACGCTGTCGTGGTCGTCAGCGGAGCGATGGCGTACCAATCTCGACGCCGCTGAACGAGCGCCATAGCAGCATTCCAGCCGTCAGCATCGTCCGTTTCGATGGCGGTGCACAGAACAGCCGGAGGATCCTCCAAAACCGGATCCTGGACCGGAGCCAGCGCACGGGCAACCGCGAAACCAAGGCCAGAGCCCGGGTACTGCCAACCTGTGAAATAGGTGTCGAGCTGAGCTTCCGTCGTGATCGAAAGCACCTCGCCAACCGCAGAACTGGTTGCCCGGAGAGCCCGGTAGGTCGTGTAGATGTCCGAATAACCCGTTCCGGCGATCAGCGGGACCGCCGAACCCGTCCGGGTGGTGGCGAAGGTGATCGCCGGGTCGGCCTGGACGGTGGTAGCCGTGAGGGTCACGTCAGAAGCCGTCAGAAGCTGCTCAGGAACGATCTCAGCCAGGATGACGTTGAAGTTCGCACCACCGGTCAGGGCAACCGGGAGGTCGTCTGCCAGGAGCAGGATGGTAGGCTCGCCACCCACGTAGTCGAAGCCGATGACCGTAGTTTCGAGAGTGTTGCCACCGTTATCGTCGAGCTTAACGTAATCGCCCACTTCGACGGCAATCCCAGGAGGAGTGGTCACGTTCGGACCAGCCCAGATGGTGCTACCACCATCATGGAGGATGGCATTAGGGGTAGTGCCGCTCTGAGCACCTTCAGTGGGGCCAGGAGCGGGAGCTACATCAGCATAGTAGTTGGCCAGGGCGCTGACAGCATAGACCTCGGCAGTGGCCTGATCGACGGTCTCATCAGTGCCCAGATTGGGCCAGCCCGAGGAGACACCTACGGTCTCGTCGTAGGCGCCCACCAAGTTCACGGAGCCAGTGGTGGAGTAGGGCCGGAAGGCGTAATCCGCACCTACGATGAGACTCCGCAGGTTACCGGTGATGTCATCCGGCAGGATCTCGAAGTTGGTGAGGACGCTATCCCGACTGACTGGTTCGCATACACTCATGAATCACTCCGCTTGCTCAATCGTAGTCGTAACGTCCACGTTCGTCGCCTGCAATCTTGGCGCGATGCGCTCGATAGTCCAGGCATATTCATAGGCATAGTTACAACTTACAGCGATTGCTAAGGATGAACCCACGTCATCCAGAATACCCATCTCGCTGAACTCGTTGGGCTGAAAGTCGTGAAGGGGATACTCGCTATAGAGGATCGGACTAAGGAAGTGGAAGAGATCCCAGACCTCATTCCCAAGCTGTTCCGTCTGGCCATCCAGTTCTCCAACACAAAGAATGCGGTGGAATCCCTGGACGAAGCGAGCGTAATCGTTGATGCCTTCGGTGGATCGCCGATTATCTGCCCGGTCGCCCATCATGGCGCGATTGGACTTCTGTTTGCCCCGCTTGACGATGATCGACGGAAGCTGACCAGCGTTGTTAGGATCCCACTGCGTATTCATCACGATGCGGATCTTCGTCTTGGTCGGGTCCGGATCGTAGAGGTATTCCTTCAGGCTATCGCGGAAGATGTTCTCCTCGTGAGAGAAGTGATTCTTCAGGATCCCCATGAACAGCTTGTCCATGGTCAACGAGGNNCAGATCCGCCCAGTTGTAAACAATGTCGAAGTCTGGAGTTGACCCGTTCAGAGGGATGTCAATCTGCTCGCCATGCTCATCACAAGGGAGCTTTCCGGGAGGGTGGGTACCGGTGAACGGGTTATCGCCGTCCAGCGACTTGCCGCCCGGTCTGACCCTCAGGTCCGTCTCATTGCCGTCGTTGCGCTTGGGCATTAGAACTTGATTTTACCTATCACAGAGAACTTTACACCCCCTAACACCTTGCGGGGCTTAGTAGCTTTTTTGGCAGGTTCCTTAACAACCCTACCCTTTTTAGCAGAAGCCTTTGTAGACTTCTTCTTCGATTTTTTGGCCGCTTTTTTGGCCGGTTTCTGCGGCCTAAGAACAGGCCCTTCCTCAGTAGCCATACACCGGGCCCTCCTCAGTCTGGGCCTGGGATACGCATGGCTGCGGAATACGGTAGATCGAACTCGACTTAGGCTGCTCGTCCATCCGCAGGTTCAGCACCAGATTGATGCCCCGGTGACGAGCAGCAGCTACGATATCGCCTAAGATGAGGTAGCGCTGATCGGTGTTATCGTTGATCCAGATGTCATTCGTAGCCGGAGCCGGATAGGCCAGGGCCCTGACCGTCTCAATCGTGCTCGTGATGAGCCCCTGATTGGCGTCGAGCTTACGGATGCGCTGGCTGGGGTTCAGGAGCACCCAATACTCGATCGGATCGTAGAAGCCGCCAGCTATGCCCGTTCCGAAACACTCCGGACAGTTGGGGTCAAAGTTCTGTCCAGTCGTCTCATCTACGCAATCCGGGTTGGGGCACGGATCGCCCCAGAGACGACGTTTTAGGAGCCAGCCGCCTGTACCCGCCCGCTTCCGGAGAAGGAGCCATTCCTTGCGAACGATCTCCCTGGCAATCGTCCAGTCGTAGCGGTTCCAGCTCGTGGTGGCGTGCACCGCCTGAGACTCGTAAGTATTGCCCTCAGCATCCTCCAGAATCACCTTGTAGAAAACGTCCATACCCTCTTGGGGGAACACTGGATCGTTGTCATAGAGCCAAGGCTGATCGGTCGTCTCCGCCACAGGAACGAAGCCGTCGTCGTTAGCGGAGTAGCCTCGGTAGAGCGTGAACTTATAGGGTCCCGGCGTTCCTGCGATGAACGCCTTGTACATCGCCCACTCCACGAGCACCCGACGATTGGTGATCAGGTTAAAATGGGCGTCGACGGTCAAGCGCTGGAAGACCGGCTGCTCACGAGTGGGGAACGACGTAGCCATGGACTACATCCCCGTCCGCCATGTGCGACCCATGTTGATACGGTACTTCTCAGCCCCCATCCAGCCGTCGAACCTCTCGAACAGCTCCTTGGAGGCGCGCTCGTACTCCTCAGCCTTGGACTGATCGTCAACGGCGATACCGCCAGCTTGATAGGCCAGCCGATTACGCATGTAGCGCTTGGCACTCATGGTCAAGAGCTGAGCACAGGTGCCCTCCAACCACCAGTAGCGGTAGGGGAAGGTCTGAGGAGTGAAGACTTGGATCGGAGGTGGGGTCTCGTTCCACCTCTGCACAACACGCCGCATGGCAAACACGATGTCGATGTCCTCGAACTCCGTGTCGTCCAGCAGGTTGCTGAATGGCGCTCCCCCTGTCTGGTTATCCAGATCGTAGAGAGCGAGACGTACCTCAGGAATCAGGAGAGGACCCTGAGGGCACGCGTCCAGGAGAGCCATTGCCCGGGGTTCGATCTGAATGAGGAGCGGCCACGTATCGACAATGTGGTCACCGTCGACGTAGCGATTGATGCTCCCTTCAAATATACCGGGGC
>JABAHP010001634.1_pt1 | contig 10413 bp, 15 predicted proteins | sample 7062081 | NCBI WGS metagenome assembly JABAHP01 (sample SAMN14534357, study PRJNA622989) | marine sediment metagenome | biome: marine biome [ENVO:00000428]; feature: marine pelagic biome [ENVO:01000023]; material: deep marine sediment [ENVO:00002113] | place: India: Gulf of Kutch | collected... | reverse complement strand
CTGCAACTCTGGGCGCAGAGGGGATCCGGCTCTCGAACCCCATGGCAAACATTGACTTTATGGTCGTGCCCTTGGGAAACTACCTATCTAACCACCTGGAGTTTGGAAGAAAATTGATAAACTGCCCAAAAACCTTCGCTACCAACTACTTCCTAAAACATGAGGGTGAATACACCAACGAGATAATGGATAAAAAGGTCTGGATTCTCTGGGCGGAAGGGCGCGTACACAACGATTACGATGTCATCAAGCTACCGATTGGATATATACCGGAGTATGATGATCTAAAAGACCTGTTTAAGCTGACCTTCAGAAAGGATTACACTGAAAAAGAATACATTACGCAATTCTCCCTCAGGTTAAACAGGCACCTCGATAAAATCGAAAGGATGGAAAAGATATTTGGTTCCGAACCCGATATGCCTTTGGAGTTCTGGGACATCCATGACAGACTGAAAAATGAGCTTTCCGAGCTAAAAATGAGCACTGGGAAGTCTGTACTTCAACCCAGCTACTTTGAATAGTTGAGAACACCCTCAAACAGGTATTCTGTATTCATTATTTACTGAATTTTGCGCGCTCGCTTTACAAATTAACATGTTCACTGTGTAATTTTCGTATGTAACATTCTTTCATACTTACTTATATTCACTCCAAAAAATCTAATCTATAGGTGAAACAAATGGAAACAGGAGCCTTCAACCGTTTAAAACTAGAGATGAACAGCTTTAAAGGACTAATAATCGCGAACCTCTTGGGAGCAGCTCTATCACTTGCTTTCTCTTTAGCATACGGAGTGAACAAACTTATCCCCTTGGTTGGTCAAGGTAAATTAGAGATAATGGGGCTTCCATATCTGGGAATCATAGTAGTTGGCTTTGCCTTCGCAATAAGCTGGATAGTCAGGAGCGCGGAGCTCATGGATGAACATGATGACATCGTTGAGGAACTTAGCAAAACAAGCGCAGAGGATGATGATGCAATAACGGGGGTAATCATCCAAAACCTCGCCTTCTATAGACAGAACGATGAAAAGATCATGCAACTTGCACTGGGCAGCAGAGTAACCGGAGTCTTCCTTTTACTAGCGGCAGCTCTCCAGTTGAATTCAGTCATATCAGGAACTTCTCCCTTCACTGGAATAATGACTTTCGCACAATGGTTTGCCTTAGCGGCCAACCTTGTGGTGGGGCTGAGTGCCCTATATGTTCCAACATTGCTAGAGAGGTTCACTGAAAAATGGGGCGCAAGAATCAAACTATCTGAGGATGCAAGCGAGAAACTTGATAAAATTCTGGTGAGTGAATAGTGAAGGGGAAAAGGACTCTCTACGAGATCTACTGGGAGATCCTTACATACAGTAGGAATCCTAAATCCTTCACCAGTATCATTCACAGGTGTAATCTCAACAGCAAGATAGGGCAACAACACATTGGGTTTCTAGAGGAAAAAGGATATCTAGAGCGGATTGATGAGAAGGGGAGGAGCTTACTGAGAACAACCCCAGCTGCTGGACCCTTCCTAGATGCTTTTAAACAGATGTATCTTGAACTATTTAACGAAAAACCTGATTTTAAACTTTGAATCATAAGACGCGTTACTCCACGAGAGCGGCTTCACCACAATTTCTTAAATATTCTATCAAGAAATCATTGATTAGGAGTGCTTTATGAGGAAAAACTTAATCAAAGAAAAAATTAAGCAGGGGAAACCTGCTGTTGGGGTAGGATTGTTATGGGATTCCCCTGATCTAACAGAGTTTTGCGGGTATCTTGGCTTTGACTGGGTATGGCTTGACGGTGAACACGGACGTTTCAATCCCTACAATTTATGGAATACAATAAGAGCCGCCGAGGCTGGAGGAGTAACCCCTGTAATAAGGGCTCCGGAAAATGACCCAAAACTCTTCCTAAACTACTTGGAAGCCGGGATGATGGGCATCGTAGTTCCCCATGTGAACACCAGGGAAGACATGGTCAAAGCGGTTGATGCCGTAAAGTATCCCCCCTTGGGCCGGAGGAGTTCGGGGGCAATGAGACCTGCAGGGTACGGGATTTCCCAGCACAGGAGGAATTACTTCCAAAGAGCCAACGATGAAACCATGGTAATCGCCCTGATAGAGGAGCCAGAAGGGATAGATAACATAGATGATATCCTTGCAGTGGATGGATTGGATGCGGTGGTAATTGGGTACGGAGATCTCTCAATGAGCATGGGATACCCGGGGGAGAAAGATCATCCAGAGGTTCAGAAGCTGAGTAAACCCGCCCGAGAGAAAATAGTTGCATCAGATAAATGGCTTCAGGAGACAGTGCAGGACCCCAACGAAGCTAGGAAAGCCGTTGAAACCGGTGCCAACCTTGTGAGGTGCACAATGAGCTCTTTGTTCGCTAAAGCAGCAACGGAGTATATCTCAACAGTACGTGGGTAACTAACAATATAGAATTAAATTGAGTAAAAGAAGGGAAAGAAGATCCACTATGTTAGTTGGGGGATAACTTCCTTTGCGAAGCTGCTTATGTCCCCGGTCTCATAGTACATAGTAGTGATTAACCCAATTCCTGCATCAATGTATTCCTTGAGCTTATCAGCAACTTCATCGGGGTCACCCACGCCGGCACCTAATCTCTGAATCATCTGTTGCAAGGGTAAACCAGTTTGTTTTGACCTAGCTAATAATTTTGCTTTAATTTCCTCTTCTGTCCCGAACATCACAACCATGCCGGTGCTCTTTATTATATCACCGTAATCTCTTCCAACGCTATTGCAGTGCTTCTTTATTACGTCAAGCTTGTGTTCAAGGGTCTTCATGTCGCTGGCGAAGAAGTGGCTTATGTCAGCATATTTTGCAGCGTATCTTAGCGTCCTTTTCTCTCCTCCTCCACCAACCATTATTGGTAAAGGCTTCTGGGTTGGCTGGGGGCTGTTTAAAACGTTGTCAACCGTGAACAGTTTCCCTTCGTAACTGAATCTTTCATTATTGAACATTCCAATAGAGATCTCAAGGGTCTCCTTGAGGCCTGTAAGCCTTTCACCGACCCCAGGGAACCTGCCCATGAATCCTTTAAATTCTGCTTCATGCCAGCCTGCGCCTATCCCAAAGATCAGCCTTCCCCCGCTGATGATATCCACAGTGGTGGCCATCTTAGCTGAAACTGTTGGATGCCTATATCCATAACATGCAACCAGGGGGGCCAGCCTTATTTTTGATGTGACTGCCGATAACCCCGCAAGCAAAGTCCAACACTCCAGAGGGTGATTCCCAGGGCCGTTAGGATTCCTCATATTCATGAGGTGGTCCGTGGTTGAAAACAAGTCATAGCCGGATTCTTCAACCAGCTGGGCAATCCTCTTCATCTCATCGAAATCTCTCCCCTCGGGAGGGATATGGACTCCAAACATTGGTGTTTCAACGTTCATATAAATCACCTTTTTGGAGAGTTGATTCTATATGAACCTTTGTTATCCGACTTGTTCCCATGTTTAATGTTTTCTTAATTGCCTGAGCTGGATATAGGGGGCGATTAAAGATGAGAAAATGATGGTTCCAAGGATCACTGGGAAAACAATGTTGGGATAAATGTCTGGATTCCTAATTATAACCTGATTAGGGTCATAGACCAAGGGGAGCTGGCTGAAAACTATGGCAGACGTGCCCAAAGGGTAGCTTAACCTTGTTATTGCAAGCTCCTCCGATGAGAAATCCAGGAAATATCCGACAAGGCTGGCTATAACGTATCTTATAGCGATAAGTGAGAGTGTCAGAATTATGCCCGCGTATATGAACCGGGGGCTGAAGGACACTATTAAACCGATGTAAACGAAATAGTAGCTTTTCATGATGAATGATATTTCCCTGTTGAACTCCCTGATCCGATTTTTATCGAATCTTAATGTGTAACCCAAAGTTTTGGTGAAGGATTGATGGTTAGCAATAACTAATCCAAAGACGAAAGCGGAGATTGTACCCCCTCCCTCACCTACTACCATTTCACCAATCAGATACACGAGAAACAGCACAGCAATAGTTACCATGTAATGGTAAGCCCTGAACCTAAGCCTGTGAAGGATGATAACCCAAAGGAATCCTATGAGCAAGCCAATAAAAGTTGCCAGAGTTAGAATCGCGAATATGTCTTTCATATTGTCAATAGGTGTCTGCAGAGGCTGGATCAACACCCTGATAATGGTTATGGCAATAATGATCCTAATGGGATCAATAAGGGTAGATTCTAGGGAAAGTATCAGATTTGCACTTTCAAGATTTGGAATCACCTTACCTAATCCCTCCATAATGCTCACAATTGCAACTGTGCTTATGCCGGAGAGGATCGTTCCCAGGAGAAGCCCTTCCGCCAGAGATATGTCAGACATAAAAACATAGGCTATCCAACCAAGCGACAAAGTCAAAGCCGTGAAGGTAGCGAAGGTCAGAATCGTTGCCTTCGGCAGCACGCTTCTCAGCGAAGCGACATCCATCTCCAAACCAGAACCAAAGTTGATGAGAGTTATAGAAAGAACCACCAGGAACGGGGCGATCTGAATGAAGAGAGACTTCTCGAAGTAACCCAGGACCGGACCAATGAGAACCCCGAACCCCAAAAGCCAAATGAGGTCTGGAATCCTTGTTTTCTGGTATATAATGTTGCTGAAATAGCTCAGGATCACTGTAGATGAGAAGAGGAGCAGTAGCCTTGAAGGATTCAGCAATGATATAACCACACGCGCCTACTCAACATATTTTACCAAGAATATTATCTTTTTTCATCAAGCGTGCGCTGCTTACCCTAAAAATCGTGTTTCTTTAATAAAATTTGAAACGAATACCACACAGGCGAAAAGGTTAATATAGGATTTGAGCTATTAATGGGCGCCTAGAAACGGTAACGTAGACATAGGTGTAAAAAGAATGGAGTCACAAAACATAATTTATATCGGTAGAAAACCTGTGATGGCTTATACTCTGGCAGTGATGACGGCAATTAAGGGTGAGGGAGACGAGGTGACCTTGATGGCGAGGGGCCGCGCTATTAGTAAAGCGGTTGACGTCGCTGAGGTTGTTCGTAACCAGTTCCTTGAGGACCTTCAGGTCAAAGAGATCTCTATTGGCACGGAAGAGCTAGAGAACGAGGATGGCAGCAGCCGCAACATAAGCAATATATCCATAGTGCTTGCGAAGTAGCAGAACCATCAACATACAGGCAAACCACCAAAGTTTTTTTAATTTCCTTATTTTTTGACTATGCTCAGTATTTACTTTTGCATTCTCGAATTTTCATGCTTGTGCAGGTTCTTTTACTAATGTGTAGTAGATGATTGTAGATGCCAGGCTGATAGTGAACATAACAATGCCGTAGCCCGTGAATCCAAGGCGGCCAATAGCGAGGCCTCCAATAATCGAGCTTATCATGGAACCAATGCTCATGGAGGCACTGTTTAAACTCATCATGGTTCCCCTGCTACCAGTAACCTGATCAAGCGCCAAAGTAGTCATCGAGGTCATCGTTGTCCCAGCGGCAGCAGTGCCAACCAAGCCACAACCGATTAACACGATCAAAGGAAGGGATAAGCTGAAGTAAATAAAGAGGCACGCACCGGACAAAAAGGCTGCAAAATAGGTGGTTCGCTTCAACCCGAACACTGTAACAAAGTAACCACTGGACACTTGACCGACGGCAATTGATATGAATATCAGACTCATCACATACGAGGCCACCTGAAGGCTGAGCCCAAGCTCATGCCGAGTATAAATCCCGTTAAAAACCATCAGGCTCATCAGGAAAGCAAGAGCGAGAGACGAGGCGATTAAGCAGGCCACAGCAGAACGGTTAGAGAAAACCTCCCTGAAACCCGATGTCAGGCTTTTCTGCGCACCACTCGCCCGCTGGTCAGGTACTGCAAGATACACCATAATAGCAGCAAGCAGAATCAGAGGAGCGCCCAAGCCAAAGTAACCCACCCTCCAGCCATAAAGACCTGCCAGAAAACCGATTACCGGAGTAGCAAAAATACTGGTGAGACTCCTCCCAGAGTAGATTCTACCCATGAAGCTGGTTCTCTGAGACGGAGGGAACATAGTTACAAGGAGATTAATGACTGGGATCGCTAAACCGTTACCCAAACCATACATGACAAAGAAAAGAAAGATAACAGAATAGCTGGGACTCAAAGCAGCCCCAACCACACCGATCAACAGACCGATAATCCCGGTCAACAGCAGATTCTTTGAGGAATACCTTAAAGTGAGAAGACCCATCGCCAGGCTAACAACAATGGCAACAACACTGAAAATCGTGTTAAGCTGACCCAGCAAAGCAACCGGGGTACGAAGAGCAGCGCTAATCTCGGGCATGAGTAAGCTCAAAGCAATCATCTGGGGCCCAGTGGAAGCCGTTGACAAAGCCAACGCGAAAATAACAGACCGCTCCTCACCCGAATCCAAAACACCCACCACACACTATCTCCAAACTAGGAAATTGTTTAGCAACTACATCACACTCCCGAGATATAAAGTCTAGAGTTTGTGTGAACGCAGAGACGAACATATTACTGAAGCTAGTGTATACGCGCAGAGAACCGAAAAATGGCGCAGAAAAAAAAGTTATGCGCGAAAATAATTTCATCATAGCGCAGAAAAAAAACACACACGCGCAAAGACAAACGACTTTAGTGCTTGGTTGGGTGGTGTGGTGGGTGGTGTGGTGGGTGGTGTGGTGGGTTGGGTATGAGCACATGGCCGTCATACTAGTTGTTACCAAAACATAGACCACCCAGACCCACCCCCAACCACCCATCCACACAACCATAGGTCACCCACATAAGCAAGCTGCATTAACATTACTCACACACCTCCCACGTATCGATGGTTTCGCTTCTAACCTATGTTCTTCGCCTACCCGGTTCATGGCACCCTTTTTTTTCGCAGGCACGGCCTCCTTTTTCGCGTATGTGTTAGCTCTCGCGCGTTTATGCAGGCGGGTTCTTCGTCTTGTGGCAATGCGTGTGCGCCTCTCGCTCCAACTGCTACACATACTTTGCTCGGGGAGGAGTTGTGGAAGCTTAATTTTCCATCCGTAGCCGCGCGCGCGCAAATATCTAATTGTTGTTTTTCAAATCAGCCAAAGTTGAAAAATCTTTTAATAGCATATCTGTCCATTTCATTTCCGCGTGAAAGTCTGCGTCATCACTGATCCTTCTTATTATGCATGATGTTTTTCCTAAGTTGAAGGCGTCACATTCTTGATTATTTGTAGGTAGTTTTCCACATTTCAAAGTACATAGTTCTGTAACTTTTTTCTCAACGGCTATCATCAAGTCAATAAGTGAATATGTTAGTTTGCTATCGCTTGAAATAAATCTAAGGCTCTTATCGTCTTTAGTTATTTTTCTACTTGCGCTACTTAGGCTTTTGGCCATAATAATTGCTTTATCAACTTCATGTTCTTTGACATCTCGTAAGATTTCCTCGATATTCTTAACGTTCGCCTTAACCTCTTTGAAACCATCGTCAATTAACACTCTAAGAAGTTTTTTCTCATTTTCTTTTTCAGAAATGTAATCTACATAACCTTTTTCTTTGTTTATTGAGGTTAGCTCATAACCGTCAAGGGTCTTAAGTAATTCAATCTGGGTTTGTAGCCAGTCAGTATTAATTTCTGGGGCGTTATCAGTCATTTCATAATATATATATTAATATTTACTAATAAAGCGTCTTATTTATTTGTATTTACTAACTCACGCGTGTACACATAGATATGCACAATAATACATAGCTTTAATAAACATGATTGTATCTTATCGATTGTATTCGAGAAATACTATTATCTTTTTTTGAGTATAAAAAATTAGAAGGAGTGAAAGAGATGAGTTATCATGGTAGACCCCAATTTAACAGGCGCCCCAGAGAGATGCATAAGATTACGTGCTCAGACTGTGGCAATGAAGCAGAAGTACCATTCAAACCTACAGAAGGACGCCCAGTTTATTGTCGTGAATGTTTCCAAAATCATAGAACCCCTAGATATTAAATTAAAATATTTGAATGAAATTATCTGCATCTTTTCTTGTTTTTACTATTTTTAAGCGCGTGCTTCTTATGCACAATTTTGTTTCTATTGTACTTTAGCACTTATGTTATTAAGAACATATCTTTATAAGACATTATCCCCATAAACATTATACTGATAAGCAAAGTGAAACGGAAATAGTATGAGCAACACCAAATACGGATACCAATCACTTTGCATACTGGAAAAACATCTAGCACGCGGCACGTAAAATAACAATAGTTGGTAATAATAAATGGGTAGAATCAGCGTTTATCTCTCAGATGAGTTGGAAAAACAACTAAGGTTCAAGACCATTGAGAGATTTGGTGGGAGAAAGGGCGACCTGTCTAAAGCAGTCGAAGAAGCTGTGAAGACTTGGGTTGAATTAGAATAGTATAAGTGAAAAAAAATGATGAATTTCAATAACAAAGCAGAGGTGAGAAAACACCTGCCAGTAGACCTTATACCCAAAGTCACGATCCTGCTTCAAGATTCAGGGTANNAATGGCGTAGATTCAACGAAAAAGTCAAGCAGATGGGGGGTATTTGGCTCTACGACTGTGCACGTGCTCATTGGAGTATCCCTTGGTCATAACAAGATCGTAGGAATGATAGTGAGTTTATATATTATAGAGATGAAAATAAATGTTAGAAAATATTAATACTAGAAAAAAAAGACGTTTAATTATACTTGAAGGGATAAGCCAAGATCTTACGTTTTCCGAGATCTCAGCTCAGCTAGGAACCAATAGAGGGGCAATCATGCGCCAAATAAGAAGTATGAAATACAATGGCGATATAGAATTCAAAAAGGCTGAAGAAGCCCAAGCACAGATCCGAGAAAAGAAGGTTACACTCCTTAAAAAAGAGATGAACTACTTTAAACAAAACGAGAGATTTCTAAATTCAACTGGGATAACCCTTCAAGAAAAGTCCTTCCGCAACATGGTTGATTTCAACAGATTCGAACTATTGAAAATAATGAAATCCGAGCAACAACACGCCGAGATTAACAAACTCCCTAAAAACATACAAAGGACTTTAGTGAAAAATGGGATCATCACAAAAGGATATAGAGATAACGTGATAACCGAACGAGCTCAAAACTATTTAACCAACATGAATCCCAAACATAAACTCAAACTGGAGTAGATTCAAGGAAGAAATGAAAATGGGTCGAAAGAAAAATTGTCCCAACTGTGGGAGCAAAAAGAATACTGTAAAAAATAATTCATTGAAATGCAATACTTGTGGTACTGAATTTTCAGGAAAGAGTAGAGGAAGAACATCAAAAAAAGAAAAAAAGCAGTGGTAATGGCTCTTTCATGGATACTTCATTTGCACACATTAGGTGAAATCAAATGAATGAATACTGCCCATTCTCTCAACTTGTTAAAACGCAATATAACACATCAGAGGTTTTGAGAGAATGTATGTTACAACCCATTCAAACGATCATGCACCGTGTAAGCACCTATAATCGAAAATGTTCCATGAAAGTATGCGGTTCCACTATTGTCTGGCTTAATTGTTCTATTTACATAAGAAATAAAGAGTACGCGCACGCAATTTAGCACATCACACTACCAGTTTTACGTCATGCGATATGCGTGCGATAACAAATATTAGCACGATAAACCGCGCGCGCTTGTTAGAGAGAGTTAGAATTTTAGATAGTTAAAGTGTTTTAGTTAGCGCGCGCATCCATTTTATGGATATATGTGCGATTCGGATTGGTTAATAAATTACATTGTTGATTTTTTTTCCAATGACCCTTAGAAAGTTCTCTTTATACCTTTTTTGACCCTTAAATCTTCTGTTCAAGGAAAGGTACTCTCTCTTCAGCTCATTTATGTTCGGTATTGTCTTCTTTGGTTCATTGAGTTCAAGATCGTTCTTCAACAAGTTGAAAATTGCGGGGTTCCTAATAGCATGCCTCCCTACCATTACGCCACAGACGCCCATCTCTCTGAGAAGCCTCACATTCTCCGAAGAGTCGATACCTCCATTTGCTATAACCTGCCGCCCGCCAGCGGCTTCAACACACTCGGGAAAGACAGAGTAATCTTCGTGGTCACCGGATTCCTGAGCAGCCGTTTTAGCGTGAACGATGAAAAAGTCGGCTTCGACACCGCTGAGGCAGTTCAGGTAGACTTTATTCATTTTCTCGAAATGGTTTAAACCTAGTCGAAGCTTCACAGATACATTATAACCTTGTTCTTTGATAATGGAAACAAGCCTCTGGGTCTTTGCAACTCGCTTTATCATAGCAGCCCCTTTTCCTTTTCGAATCACTTCCCTACTTGGCGCGCGCGCGCGCATCAGAAAAAGTCGTACTGGTTACAGGTTCAGGCCGAGGTTTCGG
>JABAHP010002287.1_pt2 | contig 10418 bp, 8 predicted proteins | sample 7062081 | NCBI WGS metagenome assembly JABAHP01 (sample SAMN14534357, study PRJNA622989) | marine sediment metagenome | biome: marine biome [ENVO:00000428]; feature: marine pelagic biome [ENVO:01000023]; material: deep marine sediment [ENVO:00002113] | place: India: Gulf of Kutch | collected... | reverse complement strand
GCAAGCATGCGGATAAGCTCGGGATTTTCGAGCAGCCAGCGATCATAGAGTCTTAAAGACTTCTGGAGGAATTCACCAGGATCATCAATATCTTCCGCCATAAAGCCGCTTGCGGATATCAGGGGTTCAGAGTATTGCTTGAGTACATCCCGGAAAAGACTTTCCTTGTCTATAAATATTGCCCGCACCACACCTTCATCAAATCCCGCACGTTCGGCAATTGACTTCAAAGAAGTGGCTTTGATTCCTTTTTCAGTAAATTCCCGGATAGCGGCGACCATTATCTTCTTTCTTTCTTCTTCCATGCCAGTAATCTAATTCATTAATGATAATTAGCCAGAAAAAAAGCCCCGCGCTAAGCGGGGCTTGAAAAAAATACTTTCTATTTATTTAACAGTCGGGAAAACCATCGCCATCAGGATCGCACGGAGTATTCCCGCCCTGGAAGACATAGACGATGATATAAACAGCATCAGTGAGATTTATGATAGAATCACAATTGACATCTGCAGACTCGAACGTTGAAGGCGGCGGACCCTCCAGGAAAATATAGTTCAGGAGATATATTGCGTCCGCTACATTAATCTCACTATCAAGATTGATATTACCGCAAGAAGGCACCTCGGGAACTTCAAACGTGAATATATCGTCCACAGAATTGGGGACAGTCGAGTTGAATCTGACGATCGTCCCATAATCCGGATGATTCAGGGAGCCGGAATAATCATTGAAGACCACACGTCCCAGATGGAAATCATCCGGCCAGACATAACCCGCATTTCCTGCATTTTGAGGCAATGGCTCGGCGGGGTATTCCGTTTCGGCAATGTATATTCTGTCCCCCCAGCTCCAGCCGCCGGAAGCATCATCATCAATAATGAAGAAGAAGTCTCTTCTGTCAGGAGCGGGACTGTCACCATCGTAGTGCCAGACCTCAAAAGGCGCCCTGCTGGGCCATTTCTCATCTGTAAGCCAGTCGTAGTATTCACTTCCAGTTTCGGTAAACCTGAATTCCCATGCCTCCCATCCTATAAAGCCGAAACGGTTAAATCTGGCCCTTGCCTCATCGCTACTGCCACCGATATCCGAGGAAACATAATAGTCTCCGGTTGAATTAAGCGACCAGAAGACATTGTCAGGAGGATCGACGGGTCCAAAGGCGCTGTACGTTTCGATAACACCTCCCCCATAATCATTGGCTGGAGGCGCAATTCCGGGCTCGGGCCCGATCACACGCACCATGATACCGTCCACGATCTCATAATCATAACCGCCGCCTTGATTGGTCTGATTGAGGAGCAGTGTCATGAAGTCGCGTTCGAGGTTCCAGGTACCATCCAGATTGAAATTTACTTCATAACTGCCGGGGACTGTCTGTTCCATGTCAAGGTACTCAACCACAACAATACCATCGGAATTGCCTGCAATATGATCGGCGGTATCTATATACTCTACCACTGGACTGCTCTCGGGAATTACTGTTAATGGCTCAATCGGAGTTTCCAGCGTAGCCGCATTGAAGCCGAGGAAGCTTATACCGGCAAAGACAGAATCTTCCGGACGAACATCTTCTATGTTTACCATGTAATATGTAACGGCAAAATGATATGGAATGTCATTTATTATCGGGCCGCCCATAACCATATCTTCATCCAGATATAAGTAATTTGCAATTCCTGATTCACTGCCCTCCTGAACTACTCTAAGTTCCGGCAGACCTGATATTGGATTTATTACCCAATTGTAAATTGCCTGAAAATCCCAGGGACGAGGAACAGAATCACATTCTTCATTAGGAGGTTCTCCCGTACAATCATAAACATATTCCCCCGCGACATTATAAAAGCTCTGCATCAGCTCACCTGCATCCATATCAAAGGTCGCTATTTTATGCCAGGGACCGGATTCGCTCTCGCCCTGATAGACGTTATAGCCTTCGAAAACAAAGAACTGATCAAGAGGATCGAGATAATCCTGATAGAAACCTTCCATATTGGAGGTCCAGACCAGGTCAATCGCACCATCCAGACCTCGGCCATAAGCTTCGAATCCAACAGGCGCACTGGGAATATCGAAGAAGTTATCATAGACCATCTGAATAATCTGGTCATGCTCTTTCAGATTAGTAATACTTTCGAGCCTGTTGGCCCCCTGTCCCACAGCAATCGCGGCCACAATTTCCTGGGTATCTCCGGGCATCATATCAAAGGGCCCTGTGCTCATCATAAAACGCCGATCATCTGCAGCCGCATCCAGCCATCCCGTACCTGCTACCGGATCACCGGCGTGCATAAATGTGGTTATATTACCAAACGGATCAACCAATGGCGCACCACTTATTGAGTCGCCTCTCATATAATTATATGATTCAATCGGTGAATGNNTCCATTCACCCATAAAAATAGCGCTGTCTGCGGGATCTCCCGGTATTATAGGCCCCTGAAGGAAGTCAAAACCAACCGCCGGTACCGCCTCACCATAAACAGCATCCCCTCCGGCCTCATTGTAAGCATAACCCAGTGATAATACCGTATCGCATCCAACCAGATCATCTCCGGCATCACCTACATCGGGGTCGCACCAGAGGGATATATATGTATCCTCCAGAGTATTTCCACCCTCATTGATGATCAGGAATTTAATATAGATTACCTGTCCGAGGGTACCCGGCCTTCCATAGGCGAACGATGTCTGCTGAATCTCCAGACCCAGCGGATTCGAGCTGCCGGCATCAATATTATGCTGCGAGGGATCGGCATCATTAAAAACCGACCAGCACATCTGATCACCGTATAATTTGGGATCACCGAATTCATCCACCGGCGCACCCTGGTAAGCAGGCCAGTTGGCATAATCCGGATTGGTTAACTCATTGTCGCCGTGGTTGATCTTATAGACCTTATAATCCGGACCGTCAGGTACGGGCTGCCCATTTTCCATATTGCCGGGGGCATATTCTGATCCATATTCTGCAACCGTAACCCTGGTTTCTCCGTTAACCATGGCGCCCACCCATAGCCCGGCGGCATAAATGACAGTCTTTTGTGTACCGCGAGGAAAATACAGACCGTCTGTTTTACCAAGAAAATTGGTGTTATCATACGCAAAATTCCCGTCATTATAAATAAAACACAACAGATTATTGATATCCAAGTAGGTATCGGTGTCCAGGTAACGAGCGATTGTCGCCGATTGATCTTTGCTCTTATCTTCAGGCGCGCTCCAGGCTAACGCGCCTGACATGACTATTGCGATAATTAACAGAATACATATTCGGGTGCACTTCATGGTTCCTCCCCTTCAATATCCCATATGAATTATTTTTTCCGGGATACATATTTTATGGTTTTCCTGCATTATAATAAGACGATTACCTCATTTCTGCGTTTAGCCAATAATCTACCCCGGCATCCATCAGCCAGATTCGATTTCAGCAGTATCTCTGTATGTGGTAGACACTTTCAATCTACAAATTGTCACATATTTGTCAATATTTATCCGGCAATTCGTGGTTTTTCAGTGTTTTTAATTAATTTGCATTTTTTGAAAATATTCGTTGAAAATTGGATTTTAAATCGTATATAGTCAAGATATTAAAAACAGCAATTATGCTTTTTGAGACATAATTTAGGACAATAATTATCCTAAAAATCAGGAGGTTATCCAAATGAAGGTTAAAGTTGACAAGGAACTCTGCACCGGCGACAGCATCTGTGTTGATCTTGCACCGGAAATTTTCGAGATGAATGATGATGATCAGGCTGAAGTGCTTGTTGACGTTGTTCCGGAAGAGTATGAAGATGCGGTCCGTGAAGCTGCCGAGAGCTGCCCTGAGGGCTGCATTTATATTGAAGAGTAATTAATAATCGATAAAAATCAGTTACCTTCAGCTGCAAAAGCAGCTATATATAGATTAATCACAAGCCGGAGTTTCCATGCTCCGGCTTTTATTATTCCTGACGGGTTGCTATCATTCTTTTAAGAGCTTATATTCATTCTCGATGACATAATCTATAATGCGAAAGGATTTTATATGAGCTTATTCACAGAGAGGCTTCATGAAGCCGGGAAGGATATCTGGAAGAAACTCCTCAGCCATAAATTCCTGCAGATGACCTACAAGCAGGAGATTGACGATGAGACCTTTGCTCAATGGGTCAGGCAGGATTATATCTTTGTGCGGGAGGCGATTCCCTTCATCGCCTTTATAACCGGGCGCGCTCCGCTTAACCTGAGATCACAGCTGGCCAATATAATCGGCATGCTGGTCAAGGAGCTGGGGATGTTCGAGGAGATGGCTGAGCAGCACAAGATCAGCCTGGGAAACATCAATCCCTCCCCCACCTGCCATGCTTACCTGCAATATCTTTATTCCACCGGGAATATCTGCCCCATTGAGGAATCATTTACCGTATTGTATGCCGCTGAGAAGGCTTATTATGATTCATGGAAGACGGTCAAGGATAACCTGCAGTCGGAAAGCAAGTGGCAACGGTTCATCGATTACTGGTCCTCGGATGATTTCGGCGCTTATGTCAAATGGATCGCAGGGGAATTGAATGCGCTGGCCGAGGGACTTCCGGAGCGGAAGCTGAAAAAGATGGAGGAGCATTATATCACCACCGGCCGCTACGAGTACCTATTCTGGACAATGGCCCAGACTTCCGAAAAATGGCCGGTGTGAATATGGCGGCCTGTAAAGTAAAAAGAAATTGACTCTCTATTTTTCACCGACGACAAGCATCTCAAAATCTTCTGTTGTCAGCTTGTCATTTCTCGAGAATGCGCCCAGCTTGGCGCCAAAAATATCGGTCTTCCTGTAGCCGAGAGTCTTCAGGAGCCATGTAATCTCGCTGGGTACATAGTACCGCTCGTCACAATGCAGCTCTCTTTTGTTACCCGTATCATCCTCGATTTCGGTAACATAGCGATCCCTGAAAGTCATCAAGTCGAATGTATTGCTTCTGTATTGCGCATTACCTTCCTTTGAAACCCCCGCGCAAAATTTCTCCGCCGAATGGTAGAGCGGAAATAATCCATTCAGCGTGGTAAAAATAAACTTGCCGCCATCCTTGATCGCCTTCGTTGCATTCTTAAGTATATCAAAATTCATTTCATCCGTTTCCATTAAGGAAAAGCCTCCCTCGCAAAGCATGATTGCCAGATCTAATTCACTTTCAAAGGGCAGATTGCGGGCATCATGCTTTTGAAAATCTATTTCCAGATTTTCTTGTTTTGCTTTCTCCCTGGCCCGGGAAAGCATGGATTCCGATAAATCTACACCTGTGACATGGTAGCCTCTTTTGGTGAGTTCAATCGAGTGCCTGCCGGTACCGCATCCGATATCAATTATCTTCAATGACTTGTTATAACCGATTTCCTTTTCGATGAAGTCGCATTCACCAATCGTACCCTTGGTAAACTCTTCCGAATCGTACTTTTTTCCGTAATTTTCGAATAACAGCTCATACCATCTTTTCATTTTTTATCCTTTTGCACGGAATACACATGGTACCCCACATTAAATTTTGGAAATTTCCGATATAATGCTATGTCTGGCTTTTAATGTAGCCGGATGTATTAATGACACTCTCTTCCTGAGGCAATAGGGGATTATCTAAATCCATAGGATTGGCAGGATCAGAGATATCATAGACAAGTATTCCATATAAACAGGCGCAATAAGCATAATCTCCTTCTATTTCCAGCTGATAAAAATATGACCATAGGGTGCTGCCAATGTATGAGAATCCCAGTGAGTCATACATCTTACGACAACCTTCTTCAAGCATTTCATCCACATTATAGAATGGTTTGCCTAAATTAAATATTTCAGGCTTAAGGTAAAGATCATGAAAACCTTTAATATTGTCAGAATGAGATGGCTTGTAATCTGATCTGATAGAATCATTAATTCCTAAAATATTGAGAATATCGGATGCGTTATTCGTAGATGATTCAAGGGTAAATTTTGACGGCAAGTCGATTGACCCTGAATCTGTGGATAGAAGATATGAGGCGGACATAATCGCTAAAATGATAACACAAATAAGTGTTGCTGGATTTTTAAACATAGATTCTCCCTATGTAATAAGAGACAATAATACCATATTGCTTTTCTGAAGTTCAATTAACAATCTGGAATGCCGTCGCCATCCATATCGCAGGGCAGATTTCCCCCCACAAAAACATAGTTGATAATCCCCACAGCATCTGAAACATTGCAGGTGCCGTCACAGTTGCAGTCACCTGCCTGCACCGGATTAGGCGCATTGCCACCGACAAAGACATAATTTATAATATGCACCGCATCGCTGACATTGACAACACCATCACCATTCGAATCGCCACACACGTAATCTACGATATAGACCGCAAAGGTCCTCGAAAACTCAGTCCAGCCTCCAGCGGCAAATGACCTGAATCTCCAGTAAAATACAGAATCAATTCCCAGGGGCTCTGAAACCTGGTAATGGGATTCAATCAAACCGGCCTCATCGATTATGGGACTTCGGAAATCATGGTAACGGTCCAGCTGAAAATGATAACTTCCCTCTGGAAAAATCTTACCTACCAGGCCGGCCCAGTCGAAGGTTGGCGTTAAAGACGCCTTCATACCATTTCCCGGCTGAATGGATGAAGCGGCTTCAACCGTGTAATAGAATACGATAGTATCCTCGGGACAACCGGGGATCCTGCTCTTTGTTCTGATAACATTCGAATTCTGATATTCATCAAAGATAATTGCCTTTACCGACCCATTGATGCGCACTCCGGCATCAAAACACTGGTCAGGAGGGGCATCGGGCTGAGGTGTAAGAATGAGTGTATATTCGCCATATTGCAGATTGTAATCGTAGGTTTCCTCATCTAAAAGGCCATTATCATCGACATCATTGCGCCAGAAGTCCGAACCGGCCACAGTCTGGATGTCCTCTGAGATAATGAATCCGTCAGGATTAACCACCTTTACTGAAATATAGTCATAACCTGTCACAACCATCTCATCCAATGATTCTGTGCTCGGGCTCTGCTGATCAATGGCTAACGCAAGGTCAGTACCATCAGGACCGCCAGAGGCAAAATCGTAATTACCATCCCGGTTGAGATCAAGGGTGGCGAGGATGTAGGTCAGTTCTGTGCCGGACACACCCTCAAGAACGATATAATCCGGGCCTGTGAAATACTCAACATCGTCACCATAAAATATCTCCAGCCGCTGCTCGATACCATTAGCTGCCACAAGATCGAGCATATTGTCACGGTTAACATCAGCAGCAACCATATCGTAGGCCCATCCCGATATATTGATTTCATGCATATCACTGGATCCTCCCAGGCCGTCGCCATAGACAACATAGATATCCGTCACTTCCGATGTCTCCAGCGCCGGTACCGAGACCGCAAAATCGCAATTGCAGTCACTATTAAAATCGGCCACCACCGCTGCCGGCGGAACTTCATAGCTGATGGTTGCNNCCTGGCTTGATCAGCTTCGTTTATCAGGAGATCATCATCACCGTCATTATCGAAATCACAGACAGTGGCGGAAATGAAACTGCAGCATATGGTATTCTCTGCAGAGAAATTTCCGAGACCATCGCCAAAGCGGATACAATTGGGAGGATAGACTATGTCTACAAATTCATCATCATCGAAAAATCCAGTTGTGATCGATTGTATTTCCTGACGGGGTTGATTGTATCCTTTGGGAAGCGGAATTGTGGTCGTCGTGAAGACGCGGCTACCTTGATTAAGAAGTATATAGATATTGTCAGCATCTTTTGCGGTGATATCGAGTAATGAGTCTGAATCCACATAATCAACAGCAATGGCTGCCTCTGTGATGCTGAGGAGCTTTACCGGTGTCTCCAGTGTGTCATCCTGATCTCCATAGGCTATAAATAAACCGTCTTGAGTTGTTCCGGAGTAAATCAGATCCTGGTAATTGTCGATATCCATGTCAGCGGTCTTCATATAGTAAAGGTCCGATGCCGGCACAATATCGACATCATAAACAGGCTCATCAACATCACAGGAATCCCCAATGCCGTCATAATCTGAATCCTCCTGAAATGGATTAAATGTATAGGGACAATTATCCTCGGAATCAGGAATGCTGTCTGAGTCGCTGTCGAGCAGGGTATTGAAGATCATCGAAAAGTTCCTATCATTCCACGTATAGTAATGTCCGGAAGCGGCAAGATCAATGGCGCCGTCATTATTGAAATCGGCTGCAGAAAGTGCATAGCTGGCACAGTTGGTTTTTATGTGGGTCGGATTTGAAAAGTTCCCATCACCAGGATTCTGGAATATGGTTACATAGCCACTATCCTGGTATCCCACTGCCAGATCCAGAAGGCCATCATTGTCAAAATCTGCTGTAGAGATAGAGCTGCCTAAACCTTTAAAGTAAAAAACAGTGTCCCAATCAAAGGTCTCGTCACCATTATTCAACAATAGACCTATACCGATGATATTCGCCGCCGCAATATCGGCAAAACCGTCCTGATTAAAGTCGCCAGCAGCCAAATCCCATGCTTCACCCATCAGGTAATCCGTTCTATTTGTCCCATAATCCTCGCCCCATAAGATAGAAATACTGTCAGAGCCAGAATTTGCCACCACAATATCCAGCTTGCCATCATTGTTAAAATCTGCATAGGCCAGCCGCCTGGGTGCATTGCCAACATCGAACTCCTCTACACTCGAGATTATGCAGGAATCCATGCACTGAAGCCAGTAAAATCCGACTTTGTCATTATCGTAATCTGCTATAGCGAAGATCAGGTTTTCATAGAGCTTTACCGGATAATAGGCTAAATGCCTCCCACCCGACAACAACTGGTAGGAAGCTTCATACGAGAAATTTCCGGAACCATCATTGTAGTACTGGTACATATAGCTGGTGTCTAAGACAGCGTAAAGATCATGCCGATTATACATTTTTACGGCCTCGACGGACATAGGATCAATCGGACTCCTTAACGAGGTAAACGGACCCATCTGGCCGCCAGAGTTGATGGAGATATAAAGTGAATCGCTGGCAGTGTCTGCGACTGCAACATCGAGATCACCATCACTATTGAAATCAGCTGCAGCTATGGATAAGTAGCAGCCGCCATATGAGTAGCTTGAGTCCACCTGGAATATTGCCGAGCCGCTTTGCGATCCCACATAGAATTGCCAGTAATAATCGTAAGGAAGGTTAATACCTTCGGTAGATGCTGCATTCTTCTTGATGCATACGGTGACAAGCTCACCGGGCAGGAAGGGCTCATCCGGTATGAATGTAGCCGTAAGAGTAGGATTATGATATGAAAAATCCATTGAATGCCATCCGGAGATGCTCCCGTATATGCTGACACCGTGCACAGCTATATTGAATGTCGAAGAATCCATGGGTACTGTAAATGTTGCGGTTATTTCAGTATTGGGGGGGACATTGACGGCGTTTTGGTTAGGGTAGACGGAATATATTTGCGGTTCGGCTAATGCCGATAGTTTTGCTATGAAGCAGTCATAAAGACCACTAAGGACTGAATCATGTGGATTTTGCGTTGGAAAGTCTGCCGAATATGTAATTCCCGCTAAATATGCGCATCCAGAATCATCGACTGAGACACTATATCCCAAATCATTCGCAGATCCTCCAAGGTATGTGCTGTAAAATAAAGAATTGCCACTAATACCGAGCTTGGTTACATAAGCATCAGAGGAGTCAGATAAATTTGAATCGTATTCATACCGCATTGGAAAGTCTGAGGATCCCGTTTGACCAGTTATGTATGCCGCACCAAACTTGTCAATGGTAATGCCATAGGCATTATCAAAGCCATTGCCCCCGAGATAAGTGCTGTATACCACGCTGTTACCAGTATTAGAAAACTTGGTGACAAAGGCATCAAGATCGGCCTGATTTAGCTGGTATGCATTCACTGTTGGGAAATCGGAGGATTCGGTATATCCGGCTACGAAAGCGGAACCGTAGGCATCAACTTCAATGCCATGCCCAAGTTCATAGTCATCTCCACCCAAGTAGGTACTATAAACAAGAGTATTGCCCGTGTGAGAAAGCTTGGTTACAAATACATCAACGCCAGCCTGATCTGATTGGAAGGGACTAGCTGTTGTTGGGAAATCAGAGGAATAAGTCTGTCCTGTAATATAAGCGGACCCAGCATTATCTATCGAAATATCCCAACCCATATCAATATCGCTTCCGCCCAAATACGTACTATACACTATGCTGTCCCCCAGAGCTGAAATCTTTGTAATGTAAACATCGCATCCGCCTTGATCAGTCTGATATTGGCTATAAGTTGGGAAATCGGAAGAAAAAGTCCTTCCGGTTACATATGCAGCGCCAAAATTGTCAACCTTAATGCCATTACCATAGTCATCCAAAGCACCACCCA
>JABAHP010008333.1_pt2 | contig 10428 bp, 20 predicted proteins | sample 7062081 | NCBI WGS metagenome assembly JABAHP01 (sample SAMN14534357, study PRJNA622989) | marine sediment metagenome | biome: marine biome [ENVO:00000428]; feature: marine pelagic biome [ENVO:01000023]; material: deep marine sediment [ENVO:00002113] | place: India: Gulf of Kutch | collected... | reverse complement strand
CTTGACTACCGGCGATACATCAAGGGGCTTAAGACTTAACCCTGATGCAAGTGGCGACAAGATAGAGTATTTATCTGGAGGTGGCGCAAGTGGTAAAGCTGTCCCTGGATCCCTGGCGGTTGGTCTTGGCACTGCTATCACTCTAATCGCCGATGCTGGCAACGATACTTGGTGGATCATATGACAACATTCTCAAGTGATAATCTTGCTGATCGAGTCGAACGCGGCGAGATTCTTACCGGTAGCTGGAATATCGGGGCAACAGTCGCAATAGCCGATCTGCTTATTAAGGTCGGGGCTAATGAGACTTCGGTAAATTTCGATTTCACCTTACAGGAAGAGCATCAGATCCTCTTTTATGAGGGAACTACGGTATCGGCTGACGGCACAGGGATTACCCTGTACAACATGCGTCGATCATCCGCGACTACGGTTGTTGCTACTGTCCATCACACGCCGACTGTATCTGGTACTGGAACACTGATTTCTCAATTCTATTCGACGTTTAACGGAAGAATCCCGTTAAATACTTTCTTCAATAACGATTCCGGCGTGATACTTGATGCCAATACGAATTACCTGATAAGGGTTCTGCAAGGTAGCTATACCTCTACGCGGAATATCAACATGTTCTTGAGGGAGGTTGACTAATGGCTACCATATACAGGAAAAACGATTTACAGAAAGGCAAGGGTGTCTTTGCCGGTTCTGGGTCAGACACCCCGAGCTCTCCGAGTGTTGGCGATATCTGGTACAGGACAGACACGGGTGCTGTATTCTCCTATGATGGAAGCAACTGGATTCCCTATGGTCTTAATGGTCAGTTAAATACGCCTATAGCCTACCAGCCGTTTATGGCTGATGCCTTTGGGCGGTTAAGGGTTTCTGATCCAGAGACCATATTTGACTCCAAGCAGGTCTACGATAATCAGCCGCTTCTCTGGGATGACCAGGAGGAGTCAGGTTCCGGTACGGGTTCTTCCCATAGTACGGCTACGGCATCCACAACGATTAGTGTTGGTGCTGCTACGGCTGGCGTCAGGGGTCGTCAGACCTTCATGCGGTTTAACTACCAGCCCGGTAAGTCTCAGTTAGCGTTTATTACGTTTGTGCTGGACAAGTCTGGCGGCGGAAGCGGGATCAGCCGGAAGGTTGGTTTGTTCGATGCCAACACGGGTTTATGGTTCGGGGATTCAGGCGGAACATATCTTGTTGGCATCAGGGATGGCGGGTCTGATACAACAACAACCCAGGCTTTCTGGAACATCGACCAGATGACAGGTTCAGGGCCGTCCGGTGTCACGCTGGATTTCTCGAAGAACCAGATTCTGGTCATCGACTTCGAGTGGTTGGGTGTCGGCAAGATCCGCTGGGGCTTTGTGGTTGATGGCGCGATTCATTACGTCCATTCCGAATCTGCTGCAAACCTGACGGCAGGCGTTTACATGTCCACGCCAAACCTTCCGGTAAGGTATGAGATTGAGAACACCGGGGCGGGTGCCGCGTCCTCTTTGGAGACCATTTGTTCAACGGTTATCTCCGAGGGTGGCAGGCAGGATCTTGGTGTACTGAGGTATAAATCCACTGGCGGTACACATGTCGATGCCAATACGGAGAACCTGGTGTACGCCATTGTCGGTTTGAGACTGAAATCCGGGTATATCGGCACCACGATCAATATCATCAATATCGCCCTTCAGCTACACACGGCCAGCGATTACTGCGAGTGGGTCTTACTACTCAATCCTACGGTAGCCGGTACGTTCACCTATGCCGACGAGACCAATTCAGCCGTACAGACGGCCACTGGAGCCTCTACCAATACGGTAACGGGTGGTACGTCAATTACTGGTGGATACATCGAATCGGCTGGTAATGCTGGTGGTGGTGCGGGATCTGCTGACTCTGGCATTGAGAACGCCTTGAGGCTGGGCTCTGCCATAGACGGGACGGTAGATGAGATAGTTTTATGCGTAAGACCTATTGGCGGCTCAACGAGCGTTGATGTCGAAGGATCAATAACCTGGAGAGAGATACTGTGACGATACCGCGACTACCCCCTGACAGCAGTTCTATTGATGTAACTATTACGGTTAATGAACGGCTTCGTCCGTACTTTACGGCGTGGTATCAAAAGTTCAAGGAAGAGGGGGAAAGCCCGCAGAAGTTTGCCTTAAGGAATCTCAAGGAGGCTGCGCTTGATGACTATATTGCGCTTGAGTCTGGAAAGATCAGAAAGGCTATGAATGAGGATCTCGCTGCCGATACAGCAGCCCTTCTGGGTGAGGTTAATGATTAATGCCGAAATACAGAGTCTATAGGGGAAATCCATGACGACCATAACCACCAGGAACAACAAGGGCTCCGAGCTTTCGTACAACGAGGGCGATGCGAACCTGGATATTGATATCCAGACGGCGAATGCGAACTACACGGCCGATGCCGATGACAACCGGGCGGTGTATGAGTGTACTGGCACGTTCAACTTCACCCTGCCGGCCGCGGCCACTATCGTCAACCCTCCGACGACGAACAACAATGACTACGAGGTTACGGTAAAGAATGTCAGTACCGGTACGATCACCGTCAAGACATCCGGCGCCGACACCCTGGATGGGACTGCAGCACCGGGCAACTTCTCTGTTGCAGACGGCGACTGTTTCACATTCAAGGTCAATAACGCCAAGGATGGATACGTCATCACGGGAAGCTACAGCGAGAACCTGACGGCTTCCACGATCAATGCTTCGACTGAACTCCAGGTCGGCGGAACGAAGTTTCATACCATTGCCATATTGGCTGGCAATAACACTTCGATCTCTGCTGGCGGCAATCAGTTTGGCAGCTTTAATTCCGTAAGCGCCCAGCTAACAGAAGGAGCGAACCAGTTTCATGTCCCTGTTGCTGGCATCATCAAGAACCTGCATACTTATATCAATTCATTTGCGAATTCACTTTCCGGAAATCTTGTACTCGTAGTGAACAAGAACGGGGCGAACCAGGCAGTAACAGTGACATATTCTGCCGGCCAGGACGGCAAGAAATCCGACACCTCCAACTCATTCAGCGTGGCCCAGGGCGATCTTATCAGTCTTGAGCTTACGGCTGCCGCTGGCTCCGGTGCCGCTACTCTTGTTTCCTGGGCTGTTGAACTTGCTGTTGCGTAACAAATCCTGAAGGAATAGGTCGCCAAGCCATAAGAATGTGGGCAAAAATGGAGACCGAGCGTGACCGATGAAGAATATTCTGCACTCGAAAAGGCAATCATCAGGAAAATCCTCCCATGGCTTATGGTGGGAGGTGTGGCTATTGGTGGCGTGGGTGGCTCTGGCGTCCTACGCGTTGATAAGTTTACTGGTCACGATGCCGAAAGGATGAAACAAGAACTGCGATTCGAGATGCGATTAATGGAGCAGGATATCCGCGAGGATATGCCGCCTGAAGACACCCGCAAGAGAATCCGCGATATTGAGCGATGCCTGGAGCATAACTGCACCGACTTTGAGGTCAAGGAGTACCACTGGTGAACATATCCCGGCTGAAGGGCACCCTTAAGCGTCATGAAGGCCGAAAGGTTCGCGAAGGCCGTCATATCCCGTACAAGGACAGCGTAGGCAAACTGACAACAGGATACGGTCGAAATATTTCTGATCGTGGGTTTAGTGAGGACGAAGTTAGCCTGATGTTGCAGAACGACATGCAGGACGCAATTAACGATGCGCGAAAACTTCACTGGTTCGACGCCCTTGATGATGTTCGCCAGGAGGTCATCGTAAACATGGTCTTCAATCTCGGCCTGTCGCGCTTTAAGGGGTTCCGCAACACGATCTCTTACATCGAAGAGGGTCGGTATGACCAGGCTGCGCGAGAAATGCTGGATAGTTTGTGGGCAGATCAGGTCGGGCATAGGGCCCAGGAATTGTCCAGGATGATGGCATCGGGGATAGTCGAGTGAACCAGGATATGGCGAAGAAAGCAGCAAACCCAATGGCCCACCTGATTACCCTGGCGATCTCCTCTGGCGCCCTGTGGACAGCCGTCGGCGTGGCGAACGACCTGGAGAACCGGGTCATCGTTAACGAGCAGAACGACCAGACACAGCAGCAGACGGCCAAGCGGATCGAGGAGAAGGTCGATCAGCAGTTCCAGATGCAGCAAGAAATGCGTGATCTTATGATCGAGATGAAGACCAGAATGGATATGAGGGAGGACAACTGATGATAGCTTTCTTCAAGGGGTTATTCGGATCCGGGGTGATGGGCTCTATTGAGCGGATCGCCCTGGAGGCCATCGAGACTGACAAGGAGGAGGCGGAAGCCAAGTCCCTGTTTGTCAAAACCCTCGACCCGAACGGGGCCATGCGGCGCGGGCTGTCGAAGTTTGCGTCCCTGGCATACGGGTTCTACCTGGTCTCGACTACCGTCCTGATCTTCATGCACTCGTTCAGCCTGGGGGATCCTACCCAGTCGAAAGAGGCCATTGAGGCTATGACCGGGCTATTCCTGCCGATCACTACGGCATGGGGAACCATTGTCGGCGCCTCGTTTGGTGTGAACGGCCTGAATGTGGCCAAGGGGAAGTAAATGGAAAGCAGCAAGTTCAAGAGCATACGCAAGCATGTGAACGACCAGTTCCAGGATCCGCTGCAGCGCCTGCTGTGGTCGCTGTTCTACCTGACGCATTCCTGGGTTGAGGCCTGGAAGATCCCAGGGCTCCTGGTGGGCGAGAGGACGGCCGATGCCACGAAGTACCCCCTGGCTATCGGCTCGTTAGTCCTTGTCTTTCTGGTCTTCGAGAGGTTGTGTTCCGGTACCTGGTTGTGACAGGCGCTTCATAAGCTCTGGAAGCTCTCTTATCGTGACCTTGGTGAACGGGTGGGACTCGACCCATTTTTGGTTTGTCGGGTCTCTTTTCACCTCTCTGTAATAGACGACCATCCCAAACCAGTGCTGTTTTACGCTAAACTCGATCATAGCCCGCCCTTTGATATAACCGCGTCAGCTATCCAGACAGCCCCGATTATCCAGGGGATTCCCACCGCTATTCCGTAGACTATTGCGTTCAGTATGGCTCTCATCCAGTTACTGTAATGCCGACGGATCTTGAGTTCCAGCCTCTCTGCGATGCCTTTCTTTAGTTCGAGGTCAGTCACTTGTCGATCTCTGCGCGGATGGCTTGTTCTACCTGCTTATGTATCCATGGGCTATTAGGGTATTGTTTAACAAAATCCAATAAAGCATTTTTCAGTCGCTCTACCTCTGCCTGAGCCTCGGCCAGTTGCTGCTCCAGCTCTTTTATTCTGTCAGTGAAAGGCTCAAACTGCCCGTAATAATTCTTTTGTGATTCGCGCAAGACAGCATTCTCCTGCTCAAGCTCGGCGATGCGCTCCACAGTCCATGCTAGATCACCATCTATCGGAACCGCAGCGTCTGCGACGGCTATTGCGTGTTCGTTCCAGCCTTTCTCATAAGATGACTGTAATGCCTGCGGCACGAATCTGTATCGGTTTGGTTGTTTAGTCACCCCCGCATCCGGCCCCAGCCTGCGGCGTACCGAGGCGGTGAGTTCGGCTGGTACGAAGGTAACGCCGTCTATAATAACTTCCATACTCACCTCCAGTTAGGGTGGGGCTGGCTTCAACCATGTAGCCAGCGCCATCAATGCACGTTTCCTGTTACCGCCTTTTATTCGCATGAAGCGATTTATGTACTTCTGCTCCAGCGTAAATGTGCCGCCATCAGGCAGTCGCATGATGCCAATCAGGTGAACACGCAAACCATCAGGTCGCTCATACACAGGGGCTTTGTCGTATCCGAACCATCCATTCCCACACGGATACCTTTCCATACTCACCTCCAGTTAGGGTGGGGCTGGCCGGTCGATGTTCCCCATCATGGTCAACCCGGCGACCTTTCTCGGTAGAACATCGCAGCCCCATAAAGGGTGGCAACCTGACTGGCTGGGATTCCCGCTAACTCGACCCATTTAACTTTCCTCCAGCCATGACCAGCAGGTCGCCATTACTCAGATATCCTTCCAGGAGCGCCTGCTCCTGATGTCGGATATTGTCACTTCGCTTACGCCATACTTGCTGGCGATTTCCTTTCTATCTCCTCTTCGCTGTGGAACGGCCCTTATCTCAAGAACCTGCTCCTTTGTTAGCGTGGCACCAGACCCATGCCTGCAGTTTTCAGCCTGGGTTATCACTTCCATGTGATGCGGGTTTACGCACGATCTGTTGCTGCATTTGTGATTGATCGTCATATCCTTTGGTATAGAGCCAAAAAGCATAGTCCAGACCCACCTGTGAGCCAGCCAGGTTTCACCGCGCCATTGCTTTTTGCCGTACCCTGTCCTCTTGTTGATGCTTCCCAGCCACTGCCAGCAATCGTTTGGTTTGCCCATCGACACCAGCTTTTTATACCTGTCGCCATTTTTGCGCCCTGGCATTCCATTCTCCTATGATGTGATTACCGTATAATGATAACACATCGTTAAAGGGGAACAGCATCAGAACGGGATATCGTCCTGGAAGTCATCATCCGCGGCCGGCTTCTGCGCCTGGGCGGGCTGCTGCTGTTGCTGCGGCTTACCGCCAAGCATCTGCATATCCCGCACCTGGATCTCGGTTGTGTAGTGGTCGACACCATCCTTATTCCACTTGCGGGTCTGTAGCTTGCCCTCGATGAAGACCTGGGAGCCCTTCTTCAGGTACTCGCCGCAGATCTCGCCCAGCTTCCGCCATGCGACACAGCGATGAAACTCTGATGACTCTTTCTTTTCCCCTGTCTGCTTGTCCTTCCATTGCTCATTGGTGACTACGGAGAAGTTAGCTACTGCGTCTCCGTTAGCCAAATACCTAATCTCCGGATCTCTCCCTAAAGTACCAACCAGGAATACCTTGTTTACGCCTCTCGCCATCACAGTTTCTCCAGTTTTTCCATGTAGTTTTTCGACAGGAAGTCCAGATCCTCCAGGCATTCGGACAGGAGTTCCTTGCATTCATCCGCCTTGATGCCGGCGGGCCCGTCGATATGTCGCAGCTTGGCAAACCAGTCGTGCAGCTTGTCCTTGTCCGGGCGCAGGGCTTCCTGTCTGGCGGCCTCTTCCTTCTCCCTGGCCTTCTTGCGCTCCGCTTCCAGCTTGGCCTCTTCGGCCTCCCTGGCTGCCCTCTCCGCTTCCTCGCGCTCCTGCTGGATCTTGCGCTTTTCCTCCTCGGCTTCACGCTTGGCCTTCTCGGCTTCAGCTTGTGCAGCTTCCATAGCGGCAGCCGCGTGCCGGCGCTCCTCCTCGATGCGCCTTTGCTCTTCGGCCATCTTCTTGCGCTCTGCTTCAATCTTTGCCTTCTCTTCATTGAGGCGTTCTTGCTCTTCGATATACGCCTTGCGCTCCTCGAACACCTTCTCCAGGTGCCGGCTGACGCGCTCGAACTCCAGCTTGGCCTGCTCGGCGAATTCCTGGAAGTCGAAGTCGTAGGCGTTTTTCAGGTTTGCCTTGCATTGCTCAAGATCGGCATCATCCATACCGGGGAAGGCCTGCATCCCGATTCCCATGAGGTTGATCTGATGGCGAATGAGATCGACGCGGCGCTGCTCCTTCTCGACCGCCTCGCGCTTCTTCCGCTCCTTCTCCTCGTCAACGGCCTGCTTGGCCGCTTTCATCGGGTCTTCCAGGGCAACCAGTTCCGCCGTGATACGCTTGGCCTCGGTATTGCGGAACTTGATCCGCGCCTGGTCGTCCTCGTTCAGCTTTTTGCGGGTCTTATCCAGGGTCGTGCGCAGGGTACGCAGCTCGCCGATCCCGACGCGGCACTCCTCGTACCCGTCCTTGGTGCTGCAGTCCGGGATCTCGCTGTACTTCTCCTTCAAGACAGCCAGGGCACCTTCTGTCTGATTAAACTCCGCGATTTGTGTCTGCTCGCTCATAGTCTGTATTTCTCCAGTTTCTGCTTCATCACTCTCAACTCAGTGTTAAATTTACCGACAAGTTCGGCCAGCTTGCTGATGAACTCCTCGTCTCGCTCTACCCTGATAACCATGGGCTCGGTTGCCGGGTGGTAGGACATGAAATCCCAGTGCTGGCGATCACAGACCCACATGCACCCCTGCACCTGGGGCTTGTAGCAGGAAGGGACGACACCGCCCAGCAGGTAGCCAACGTGGGTGGCCATCTTCGGGCATTTGTTCTCCCATCCTCCGGCCTCTGTCAGGCCGTCAGGGGAGCAGCCGACATCGCGCATGACATCCAGGTAGACGAAGCCGACCTGCTGCACCTTCTCGTCAGACCAGAACTCGTAGGCTGCCCGGGCTTCCGGCTCAAGAACCTTCCCCCGGGCCATCCAGAACGACTCGAACTGCTCCTCCTCCAGGACGCCGCCAGCCAGCCACTCGCCGGCCAGTTGCTTCTGGTATTCCTTTGCGGATTCTGACGGGGCGCCGGACGGGGTGATGATCTTGTCGAACTCGGAGGCTGTCGGGATTCCCAGGCGGGNNCCATTCCGGGGTGCCTTGCTCGAATTCAAGGATAATCAAGATTTAGCCACCTTCGCCTTGGCCTGCTTCAAGATACCCGCATAGGCCGCCGCGGGGATGGAATGGTAGTCCCGGTTCCCGGTCTTGGTCTCGATGAAGTTGAGGAAGGCCTCCTCGTTCAGGTCGTTGTCCTTGATGAAGGCCTCCAGCTCCATTGCCTGCTCGTCGGTTATCAGCTCGGCAGGAGCCCCGCCGTCGTTGTCCATATCGACCGAGGACAGCCCCAGGACGGCGTACAGGGTGTACCGCTCCAGATAGGCTACCGTACTACCAACGGCCTGTATGGCGTTCTTAGAGCCGCTGGTGTCCGGCGATCCAGACAGGCTGGTGCATTCAGAATGCCCCTGTACGTGCGTCACGCAGCATGTGACGGTGATCTCGGGGCCTTGCTGCTGGGTTTTCCAGGAATGGGACAGCCCGTGCTTGCCCAGGACTTCCTTGATTGTGGCTATCGTGTCGGCCAGGGAGGCGTATTTTGAGTCGTAGGCCTCCCGTGTGCGCTTGATCTCCGGGCACTCGGCCCTGAAGGCGGACATGGCGCCTACAAACGCCTTTTTCGCCTCGTTCGCCTCGTATCGCTCCTGGAGATCCATCAGCTTCTCCAGCTTGTCGAGGTCGGCACCCTGCTTGACGGCCATTTCCAGTAGCCGGTTCGGGGTGACGGCTGCCGGCGCTGCGATCGCGTCCTGTGGGCGCTCCTGGAGCGGCTTGGCTTCGATTACTTCAGGCTCTTGGGTCATCTGGATCCTCCGATTCAAGTTCAAGTAGTAGTTCCTCCAGGCCATCCATGTGCGGCTCGAAGATGTCGGTAACGTCTTTAGGGCCGATTTTGACCTCGTAGACCTCCACCGTGGCCGGCTCGTCCGGGCCAAGCTGGACGCCACTCCCGCGTTCCCTGGGGCCAGGGCTGGCGGAAAAGTAGCTGTAGTCTACAGAAATATCGACCCCCATATAATGCACAACTCGCTGGGTCATAGGGTGAGCCTCCTGTTTACTCGGTGTCGTGTTGACAGTGAGATAGTGGGCCAGGCATACTCCCCCTGTCAACACCATTGAGACACAAACATGAAGCAAGAAGGCGAGTCACAATTCTCGCGTAGGAACTCATCATCGGTGTCCTGCAGGCTGGAAGATAAACAGGTCATCCGCCTGGATCGCCAGTGCCGACGACACAATCTGACTCGCGGCGAGTACATTCGGATAGCGATTCTCAATGAGTTATCCTACGACGAAGAGGAAAAGGGTTAAGGGTGGCGCCTCCGGGCGATGGGGATCGCCTATGCCATCCTGGGAATGCCAGTCGGACAGCGCCGCAACGCTCCTCCGCCGGCTGGCGTTCCCGAATCTATTTGCTATAATCAAATGCGACGGCTTACCTGGGATTTGCTCCCCGGGGACAGCCGAACCATTCCGCGGTTGCCGTCGTTCTTCTTTTTGCTGCCTGGTAGGGGGTCGGAGTGGGCAAACGGAATGGAGAACCAAGAAATGTCCCTAAAGTGGTTCCGTCTACACCACGAAATCATCAGTAACGAGAAGGTTTCTCTCCTGTCAAAAGAAGATCGCTGGCATTACATCAGCATTCTCTGCCTGAAGGCTTCCGGGGTTATCGACAACCCCAAGTATCAGGGCGAACTATTCGACCGAATTCTGTGTATGCAACTCGACCTGGATCGAGAGGAATTACACGCACTCCACCAGGAATTACTTGATCTGCATCTCATCGACGAAAACTGGCACCCAATCGGCTGGGATGCCAAACAATACAAATCCGACACATCAACAGAACGTGTTAAGAAACATAGACTTGGCAAGATGAAACGTTTCAGTAACGTTTCTGAAACAGCGTGTAACGTTTCTGTAACGCCCCCAGATACAGATACAGATACAGATACAGATA
>JABAHP010004540.1_pt2 | contig 10432 bp, 10 predicted proteins | sample 7062081 | NCBI WGS metagenome assembly JABAHP01 (sample SAMN14534357, study PRJNA622989) | marine sediment metagenome | biome: marine biome [ENVO:00000428]; feature: marine pelagic biome [ENVO:01000023]; material: deep marine sediment [ENVO:00002113] | place: India: Gulf of Kutch | collected... | reverse complement strand
GTGCACGGCATCCTGGAGGGTGTGAGCTTTGCGCTGCGCGCGGCGACACTGGCCTTTGTCGCGGCGACGCTGCTGCTCACCACGGACCCCAACGATCTGGTCCAGGGGTTGGCCAAGCTGGGGCTGCCCTATTCCTGGGGTCTGACAGTGGGCCTGGCGCTGCGCTACCTGCCGACTACCTACGGGCTCTATGTGACGATCAACGAAGCACAACAGGCGCGGGGATGGGTCGTGGGCAAGGGAAACCTGATCCAGCGCGGGCGCTCCTACCTGCCGATCCTGGTGGCGACGATCATCGCCGCGCTGAGACTGAGCGATGGTCTAGCCCTGGCGCTGGCTGCGCGGGGCCTGGACTACCCCACGCAGAGGACGGCGCTGCACGATATTTGCATGAAGGCAGCGGATTGGCTGGCGATGGCGGTGGCCACGGTGGTGTTTGTGGGGCTGATGGTGGTACGGTTTGGCCTGGGATTCGGGGCGGCGCCGTGGTAGTTAGGGACGCGAGTGTGTGAGGCCGTTCGCGCGCGAGTGACTACTCGCGGTTGAGAATGGGACCTCCACGCGGGCAGAAACCGGGCGCATTTGAGAATGCGCCCTCCTCAGGTTGTCCGGTTAGCGGCTGGCGCTCATGACGCGGGCGGTGAGGTGCACGACGAGGCGGCGGGGAAGCAGCCGGGACGCGATGGCGGTCAACTGATTGGTCGCCCCGTGCAGGAAGGTGCGCCTGCCCCGCTCAAAGGCGCGCAACCCGGCAGCCACGACCTCGTCAGGCGTTGGCATTGAGGACTGCTGTTGCACCCAGACTCCCGCCGTGTCGTGAAAATCGGTAGCCGTGGCGCCTGGGCACAGGGCCATGACCCTTACGCCATCGGCGGCTACCTCCTCGGCAATAGCTTCAGAGAAGGAAAGCACATAAGCTTTCGTTGCACCATAGACGGCAGTATAGGGCACGGGCTGAAAAGCCGCGTTGGAGGCGACGTTGATGACGCCGCCGCGCCGGCGCTGGCGCATGGCGGGCAGGTAGAGCCGGGTCAGCTCGGTGAGGGTATTGACGTTCAGGCGGACCATGTCGGCCTGAACGTCAAAGGGAAGCTCGCTGAACGCGCCCGCCTTGGCAAAGCCAGCATTGTTGACCAGCAGATCGATATCCAGTCCGAGGCGCCCGGTTTCGGCATGGAGGGCGGACGCGCTGTCGTGACGGGCCAGGTCGGCCACGATGACGCGCGCCTGCACTGCATGCTGGGCTTCCAGCTCTTGGGCCAGCGCGTTCAGTTTCTCCTCGCTGCGGGCCACCAGAACGAGGTCCTTGCCCAGCGCGGCCAGTTGGCGGGCGAATGCCTCGCCAATGCCTCCCGAGGCGCCGGTGATCAGGGCGGTGGTGATGGAATCGAGCATGGGTTCCTCCGATCAGGCTAGCGTGCCCAGGCCTAGTGGTCCCCTAAATAGCAGGGGAACTCGGCTGGGCAGGTGGAGATTCCTCAGTCCGCTGCGCTCCGTTCGGAATGACGTGTGAGAATGCCACCCTCGAACACGCCGGTATCACGAGTGAGGCCGCCGTCCTAGAATCCCTCCAATCGGGTGACGTCGACGACACCCCGGCTGAGTTCCCAGATGTCCTGGAGGAGTCCCAGGCGGCTTTCCTGTAGAGCCCGGTCCTCGTGCATCACCAGCACGTCATCAAAGAAGGCGTTGATGGCGGGGATCATGGGATGCAGCGCGGTAAACAACCGATCTACGTCGCTTTCTGGCGTAATCTGGGCACTAGCACCCTCGTAGGCCTCCCGGAGCGCGACCGAGGCGGCTTCGGGATCGATTCCAGGCACAAACTCGAAGCGGGTGTCCAGGCCACGGACGATGCGGATGCAGCGACCGTAGGCGTTGAGCAGATCCTGCCAATCGTCGCGGTCCACCCAGGCGGCGAGCTGGGCGGCGGCGCGATAGGCGCTGTAGGGATCATCGCCGCGCTCGGCCAGCACGGCATCGACCACATCGTAGCGGAAGCCCCTGTCGCGGAGCAAGCCCCGCAGGCGCTCGGCGACAAAGTCTGCGACTGCATCAAGTGCGTCCTCTGGCACCGGAACCGGCATCAGCGCGGCTGCCTCGGCCAGCAGCGGGCGCAAGGGCAGAGGGATCTCACGGGCAATCAGGATCTGGACCAGGCCCAGGGCGCCGCGGCGCAGTTGATAGGGATCGGCCGAGCCTGTAGGCGCCAGGCCCACGGCAAAGAGCCCCACCAGGCTGTCAAGCCGGTCCGCCAGACCCAGGGCCAGGCCGGGCCCGGACTGGGGCAGGATGTCACCCGCAGAACGGGGCAGATGGTGCTCAAGAATGGCCTCGGCAACAGCATCCTCCTCGCCCGAGAGGCGCGCGTATTCTCGGCCCATGAGGCCCTGGAGACTGGTCAGTTCGATGACCAATTGGGTAGCGAGGTCAGCCTTGCACAGGTGCGCGGCCCGGCCGGCAACTGTCTGCTGGTCCGGGTCAAGGTCCAGCGCGCTCCCCATTGCCAGCACCAGCTTTTCCAGACGCTTGCTCTTGTCGAGCATCGAGCCCAGGCGTTCCTGGAAGGTGAGGGTGTCCAGCCGGGGTAGGAAGCTCTCCAGCGACTGGCCGGTATCGTTCTCAAAGAAGAACTTGGCGTCGGCAAAGCGGGCGCGGATCACGTCCTCGTTCCCCTCGCGCACCACGTCGAGATGCTGGTCATCGCCGTTGCGCACGGTCACAAAGTAGGGCATCAGGTCGTTGCTGTCCGGGTCCACCACCGGGAAATAGCGCTGGTGTTTCTTCATCACCGTGACGAGCACATCACGGGGCAGCGCCAGGTACTCGGGCTCGAAACGGCCGATCAGCGCGGTCGGATGCTCTACCAGGTTGGTGACCTCGTCCAGCAGGGCTGGATCCTCCGGGATGCGCCCCCCCACCGAGGCAGCCAGCGCCTCGGCCTGGTCGCGAACCAACTCGCGGCGCTCGGCCGTGTCGACGACGACGTGGTACTGGGCCATGGACGACAGATAGGCGCCCGCCCGGGCCAGGCTGATCTGGGGCGAACCGTAGGGTCGCAGCCCCCGGGTGGCCCGTCCGCTGGCGACGTTTGCGTACTCAAAGGGAACGATCTGATCGCCCAGCAGGCCCACGAGCCAGCGCAGAGGACGGGGGAAGGCCACGTTGGTCTCATTCCAGCGGATAGCCCTGGGGAAGCGCAGACCAGCGAGCAACCCGGGAAGCGCCGCCCCAAGCACCTCGATTGCAGGCTGCCCCTCTTCTGTCTTGGTGGCAAGGACGTAGGATTTTTTCCCATCGGTCACTACCCGCAGCTCATTGACAGGCACGCCCTGCTTGCGGGCGAAACCTTCGGCCGCGCGGGTGGGATTCCCATCAGCGTCAAAGGCGACCTTGGCGGGAGGGCCGTTGACCTCGACAGTCCGGTCGGGCTGGCGCGGCGCCAGGCCGCTGACCAGGACTGCCTGGCGGCGGGGAGTGCCGACCACGCGCACGGCATCGTAGCCCAGCCTGAGATCGTCCAACATGGCAGGCACCGCTTGCTCCAATTGCTCAAGGGCCAAGGTGAGGTCACCGACAGGCAGTTCCTCGGTGCCGATTTCGAGCAAGAAAGTGGAAGGAGAGGAGATGTCGTCCGGCGAGGGCATTTCAGGAGCAGGCTGCACCACGCGGGCGGGTTGTTGCAGTTTCAGGAAAGGATGGCCCATCTCTTCCCTCTGTTCGACGTAGAGCCGAGCCACCCTTCGGGTCAGGTCGCGCATGCGGCCAAAGTAGGAGGCCCGCTCGGTGACGCCCACCGCTCCCCGCGCATCGAGGACGTTGAAGGTATGGGAGCAGCGCAGGATATAGTCGTAGGCCGGGATCACAAGCCCGCGTTCCATGCAGGACTTGGCCTCGGCTTCGTAGAGATTGTAGATCTGGGTCAAGCGATCCACGTCCGCCTGCTCGAAATTGTAGATGCAGTGCTCCACCTCAGGCCGGGTATAGATGTCGCCGTAGGTATGGACCCCATCCCAGTCGATCTCCCACACCGAGCGGACCTTTTGCAGGAACATGACGATGCGCTCCAGGCCATAGGTCAACTCTACCGGCACGGGATCGAGGTTAAAGCCACCCGCCTGCTGGAAGTAGGTGTACTGGCTGATCTCCTGCCCGTCGAGCCACACCTCCCAGCCCAGGCCCCAGGCGCCGAGGGCAGGGCTTTCCCACTTGTCCTCCACAAAGCGCACGTCGTGCTCGCGCATGTCGATGCCGATGGCCTCCAGGCTGCCGAGGTAGAGCTCCTGGGGGTTTCCAGGGTCCGGCTTGAGGATGACCTGGTACTGGGTGTGCATCTGCATGCGATTGGGATTCTCGGCGTAGCGCCCGTCGTCGGCCCGGTAGGAGGGCTCGACATAGCCCACGTTCCACGGCTCGGGGCCCAGGACGCGCAAGGTGGTGGCCGGATTTCCGGTACCGGCGCCCAGCTTTTCGCTGTAAGGCTGCCAGATCAGGCAGCCATGGTCAGCCCAGTAGCGATCCAGGCGCATGATCACATCTTGAAAAGACAGTGGTTTGCTCATGATTCCTCTCCCGTATCTGCTGCGCTATGCTCCCCGGCAAGGCGGTTATTCAGGATCCTTCGTCTCGAATCCGGGCCAGGTTTTCGGCCTGGCGGGCCAGGTAGCGCTCGGTGTCGGCTCGGCCAAAGTCCACGCTAAAGCGCGCCTCGGCTTTGGACATGTTGGCCTTGAGGGCGTCCTCCAGGTCAACACCACACTGGTAGGCCAGCTTGAAGAGAAAGGTGGCGGCATCTGCCAGTTCCTCAGCGAGGCGGGCGCTCACTTTTGCGGGGTCCTCCGCGTGACGATAGCCCTCAACATACTCGACTTCCCGGGCGATCTCGCCAACCTCCTCGATCAGGTGCATGAAGCTATGCGAAGGCGCGATTTTATCCCAGCCGCGCGCCTGGTCGTAGGCATGCAGCCAGGTCTGGTACTCGCGAATGTGCATGTCTAGCCCACCCCCATCTGCCGTCGCAGACGATGGATAAAGTCTACCGATTTGAGCTTGCGCTCCAAGTGATAGGTGATGTGGCGGTTCATCACCCGTTCGATCTCTGCCCGAGTGGACGGGTTGAGCCGCAGCAAGCGGCAGGTTTCCCAGTCGCGGGTCTGCAGAAAACGCAGCACCTTCAGTGCGTTGACCGACAGCGTCGCTGCCCCGGCCCAGTCATGGCCGCACCTGGGGCATAGCACACCTCCATCGGCGGCGCTCATATAGCTGACCTCAGGCTCCAGCGGATTTCTGCAGCCGACACAGGCAAAGAGCTGGGGGTGATAGCCCACCAGCCCCAGCAGGTGCAGCTCAAAGTAGCGGGCCGCGAGAGCAAGGTCGCCAGCCACGCATAACCAGCCGAAGCCGTCTACCAACAATCTGAAGAGGGGGCCGTTCTCGTCCCTCTCCGCGGTAAAGGCATCGGCCAGCTCGGCCACATAGTAGGCATAGGTGGTGCGCAGCAGGTCCTCGCGCAGCGGCAGAAAGGGCTCCAGCGTCTCGGCCTGGGTGACGATGTCCAGCTCGCGGCCCACGGCGACCATGAACTGGCCATGGCTGAACAGCTCTACATGGCCGCTCTTGCGACTGCTGGGCTTGCGCGCCCCTTTGGCGACAAGGCGCAGCTTGCCGCGGCCCGGCGTAAAGACGGTGAGCAGCCGGTCCGCTTCCCCAAAATCGGTCCGCCGGAGCACAAGTGCTTCTGTCCGATAGACCCGCTCGCGGTGTGACATGCCTGATCCCTAACCCTTTGCCCCACGCCCTCCACCTGTGAAAAAAGGGCCCGCCCCTCAGCCAGCAGGCAGCGGACCCCTCTCTACGCTGAACGCCAGCTACTCAGTAGTAATCCTGGATACCGGCTCCCATCTGCATGTTGGTGAGCACCGTCCCCACCAGGCGGGCATTGATCTGCTCCAGTCTTTGCACCGCGGTTCGGGCCTGGTCGCGACGGGTCTTGCCGGCGCTGATGACCAGCAGCACACCGTCCACCTTGGTCGCCAGCACCGCCGCATCGGTGACCGCCACCACCGGGGGCGTATCAAAGAAGACCTGTTCCGCCTCGTTTGCCAGCGCGGCGATCACGTCCTCCATCCGCCGCGAGCCCATAAGGTCGGCGGGGTTGGGCGGCAGAGGACCGCTGGTGAGGACTAGCAAGCCCTCGATGCCGGTCTCTTTCAGGGGCGGTGAAGCCAGCGACGACTCGTCCATCATCACCGTGGTCAGCCCCGTCTCGTTGCCCAACCCAAAGATGCTGTGCAGCGAGGGACGGCGCAAGTCAGCATCAACCAAGACGACCTTGCGGCCCGTCTGCGCCGAAACCACACCCAGGTTAGCCAGGGTCGTGGACTTGCCCTCTCCCCCACTGGCCGAGGTCACGACGAGGGTCTTGAGCGCCTGATCCAGGCTGGCAAAGTCCAGGTTGGTTCTCAGCGTGCGGTAGGCCTCGCTGATGGGCGAGCGCGGTTCAGAAACTGCGATCAATTCGCTTTGCTGCTCGTTCATAGTACCCACTCTCATTCGATAGGTTGATCACGATCTGTGGCTGCCGTCCGGCAAGAGAGCATGGGATCGGCAACCGAGGGTTGCATGCGATCCAATGCGAGCCGCGGCGAGCTGCCGATACAGCCAGTCGCGCATGCGTGCCTGGGCATCACAGCAGGGCGACGATCAGGGCGCCGAGCGCGCCGCCAATCACGGCGCCCACGAAGAACACCAGCAAGAACCCGGGCTCGATCCAGGCGGGCAGACCCCACCCCGACCGCTCACCGCCTTTGCTCTCGCTTCCGGATGGGATAGCACCCAGGGATGGCGCGCCCACTAGCTTTTCGACGTCGGCGACAGTGCGCAGGATGTCTGACTGGAGCCACTCCAAGACAAACACGATGATCCCACCCACAATCGCGCCAAAGACCGCGCCGGCTGCCATGTTGAAGGTCTTTTTCGGCGAGGCCAACGGCACGTCCCGGATATCGTCCACCTTTTCCACATAGATCCGATCGCGCTTGTCCTGTTCAGCGTTCCACTGGCGTCGTTCTTCAACAAAGACATCGGCCAGGGTCTGAGCCATAAGCCTGGCTTCCTCCGGGTCGCGACTTTCGGCCTGGAGCGTAATGCTCATGTTGGAGGAATCGGCGCTGACATCGAGATTGGCCAGAAAGTCATACGTACTCATGTCCAACTGGGCGCGATCGATGGCCTGTTGCGTCATGTTGTGAGTCTTGATGTTCAGCACATAGTTGCGCAGCAGGTCCTGGGTGGCCTGGTTCAGGCCCCAGTCGGCCCGGGCCGGGTTGGCGCTTAGCTGGATGGTAGCCTTGTAGGTCTCTGACATGAGCAGACTGACACCCAGCGCCGCCACGGCCGCCACCACCGCTACCAGGATGATAATCCAGCCGCGCTTGAGTGCGATGTTCCAGTACTCACGAAATTCCACAGTCGCCTCCGAATAGCTTCGCTTCAAAGCCGGGGCATTGTATCACGAAAGCCTGCTAATCCCCAAATTCCGGGGGACCGGTTCCTGGACACAGGATGGGCTACTGCCTGCGCCGCAGCCACGATCGAGATGGGCGCGGGATCTCGCCCAGGATCGGCACGTCGAGAGCCTCGATTTCGGCACGATCCCGCACGGTGTCATCGAGATAGTCCCACAGGAAGGTCAGAGCCACGCCCACCACTAAAGCAAGGAACAACCGGAGGGGCAGGTCCAGCTTGTCGGTGAGGCTGCGACCCGCCTGCCCGATACCGGGCCCATCAATGAGGACAGCCTGCGCCTCGACCCCAAGTAGCTGCGGGAAGTAGTCGGCGCCGGCATCCTGGACTTCAGCCCCAACGGCCTCGGCAATGGCCTGCACCTGTTCCTTGTCTCGCCAGGTAACCGTGACGGTCATGATGCGATGCTCGCGGCTGGCAAAGATTGTGCCAGCCGGCACGGCAAAGCCAACGCGCTCACCGATACGCGCCGCAAAGTCTCCCCCCCTGAGAACCGCACTCAAATCATCGGCCAGGTATTCTGAGGCCAACCAGGCATCAGAACGGCCATCTCCTGAGGGAGCGTTCACCGGTTCGCTCCCTTCAATGCCAATGGCGAAGCTGAGGGTGGCCGTGTATACCGGGTCCGGCTCCTTGTAGGTGATCAGGCTGACAACCAGCACGATGCCCATCAGAGCAACGACCACCCACCAGCGGCGCCAAAAGATTCGCCAGTACTGTCGTAACTCCATCACTCCCCCATATGTTCCCTTACAACTGCCCGCAGTTGTGACTTGAACACTTTTGTGTCGAATTTCTCAGCGTGAGCCCGTATCTCCGATTGTGCGAAAGCATCAGCGTCAAAGCGGCCAACGGCATCAGCCAGCGATCCGGGCGACTGGTCGTGGAAAAAGGTCCCAGTGACACCCTCCACGACATAGTCCAGCGCGCCCCCGCCGGCGAAGGCAATGACCGGCCTGCCAGCAGCCATCGCCTGGACCGGCGCGATACCGAAATCCTCCAACCCGGGAAAGAGGAATGCCCGGCAGCGGGCCATCAACCGGCCTACATCCTCGTCGGGGACGCGCCCCAGGAACCGGACGCTGGCGCCCGCCATCGCCTCCAGACTGGCGCGGTCGCGCCCGCTCCCGGCGATCCATAGCGGCAATCCCAGCTCGGTGAAGGCCCGCACCGCCAGGTCAATCCGCTTGTATGGGACCAGGCGCGAGACGATGAGAAAGTAGTCATCGTGGCTGCCATCCGGCGACGGGACAAAGCGCGCCGTATCAACCGGCGGGTACACGATCTCCGACTCGCGCCCGTAGAAGCGCTGGATGCGATCCTGTATGGCGCTCGAGATGGCGATGAAAGCGTCTACCCGGTCCGCCGCAGCCCGCTCCCAGCGCTTCAGCCTACCCAGGAAAGGTCGCACCAGGCTCCGGGCCAATCCCCCCACCTGTTCCCGCCGGACATAGTTCTCGTAATCCCACACGAAGCGGGTCGGCGTCAGGCAATAGCACAGGTGGCGGGTCCCTGGCGCGGTGCGCACCCCCATGCAAAAGGCACTCTTGTTCGAGATCACGAGATCAAAGTCCCGCAACTCGAGCCCGCCAAAGGCCAGCGGATAGAAGAGCAGGTAGGGCTGGTGGCGCCGGTGAATGCCTGGAAGCCGGTCCATCCAGGTGGTGTGGATACGCCATTGACGGTAGAACGCCGGCATGGCCTCAGGCCAATAGATCGAGGTGTATACGGTCGCCCCTGGAAACATCTCCACCAGCGTCTCCAACACCCCTTCGGCCCCACCTATTTGATTCAGCCAATCATGGACGATGGCAACTCTCAATACGCCCCTCACCGTCGAGCGAGTGCCCCAAGTATACCAAAAAGCGGTCGAAATGACAACACCGNNTACCAAAAAGCGGTCGAAATGACAATACCAGGCCGACAGCCAACGAAGGTCAAGCGGGTTCGGAATATTATGGCAAGGTGAAAGTCGTGGTATTGTTGTCGCGCTTGGTTTCTGGGAATGGATCTTTTGCGTCGATGGGATTCACGGTGAAGGTGAGGATGCCCCCCGGTACCCAGAGATAACCAACCCGGATAGCCGCTATGCCGATCCCCTCGCCCTGCACGNNTGCGCCCGGCCTCGTTTTCGATGCTGATGGGCACCATGGCGGCATCGCGTGTGCCCAGGTTGTGCACCGTGACAAGCACATGCCACGGTTCCGGAATCTCGATGTCGGATGTACTGATGGCAAAGTCGTAATCTTCCGGGCTGGCTTCGGGCGGAAGCGCCAGACCGGGCGCGAGACCGGCAGTCACCGAGACAGTATTATTTTCGAAATTGTCTTCCTGCAGCCCTCCCACCCACTGGCTGGGGTTCACCTGCACGGTCAGAAGGTCTCCCTCCTGGAAAGGATGATCCAAGCTCACATATACCTCGGCGGTGCCCCCGCACGGTGGAATCGCAGGGGTGTAGGCAATGCCGGTAGCCATCTCACTAGTCACTACGACGGGTAGGTTGTACACGGCATGATTCCCGACGTTTTGCACGCGCACCAGGACTCGTTGTTGATCCGGCTCAGGCAGAACGCCCTCGGGGCCAATCACTACATCCACACGACCCGAGCATAGATCGCTCATGTAAGCATCAAAGGGATCCACCATCAGATCGATGAGGGCGATATTGTTCCGGGTGTTGGTCTCAGCCTTGGTTGGCGCGCGGTCTTGCCAGGCATCGGGCAGGCGGTTGACCTGGAGCCACAACCGGTGTTCCCCCCCGGCAAAGTTCCAATCCACGGGAAGGTCTAGCTGCAAGGACTGGGAAGCCGGAACGGTGATCGTGATCAATTCTGCATACGATGTATAGCCGATCTGCTCCTGCTGGGCAGTGATGAGCACCATGACGGGGATGTCCTCGGCAGGGACG
>JABAHP010000116.1_pt1 | contig 10435 bp, 8 predicted proteins | sample 7062081 | NCBI WGS metagenome assembly JABAHP01 (sample SAMN14534357, study PRJNA622989) | marine sediment metagenome | biome: marine biome [ENVO:00000428]; feature: marine pelagic biome [ENVO:01000023]; material: deep marine sediment [ENVO:00002113] | place: India: Gulf of Kutch | collected... | reverse complement strand
GGCTGGGAAACGATTATCAATACGAAAAATAAAGGCGATGTTGTTACGGGCAAGGTTATAAGGCGTATCAAGGGCGGATTACTTGTGGATATCGGAGTACCCGTGTTTCTGCCGGCTTCTCAGGTTGACATCAGAAAGCCGGGCGATATCAGCAGATTCATCGGCAAGGAAGTTGAATGCAAGATTCTCAAGATTGACGTTGAGGGCAGGAACATTGTCATATCGAGGCGCAAACTTATCGAAGAGGAACGCCAGAGCAGCAAGGAAAAGATTCTGGATGAAATCGAGGTCGGACAGTTGCGAAAAGGGGTTATCAAGAATATCGCCGACTTCGGAGTTTTCGTCGATTTGGGAGGGCTCGATGGCCTGCTGCATATATCCGATTTGACCTGGGGAAGAATATCACACCCATCGGAAGTTGTTGAGCTTGACCAGGAGATCGAATGTATTGTGATCGGAGTCAATAAGGAGCATGAAAAGATATCTCTGGGGCTAAAGCAGAAAACACCGAGTCCCTGGGAAAATGTCGATGTGAAGTATCCGGTCGGGGCGAGGGTAAAAGGAAAGGTCGTAAACGTGATGAACTACGGCGCCTTTATCCGGCTTGAAGACGGCATTGAAGGACTTGTGCATATTAGTGAAATGAGCTGGACCAGACGACTGGCACATCCCGGTGAGATGCTTAATCTGGACGACGAAATAGACGTGGTTGTTTTGAATGTGAACAAGGAAAAACAGGAGATATCGCTTGGTATCAAGCAGACTGAAATTAATCCCTGGACGATAGCTTCTCAGAAGTATCCTCCGGGTACGATTGTTACAGCCCAGGTGCGCAGTTTGACCAATTTCGGGGCGTTTGTAGAGATGGAGCCGGGGCTTGACGGGATGATACACATTTCTGATTTAAGCTGGACGAAGAAATATAACCATCCCGGTGAGGCGCTGCAAAAGGGCCAGGATGTAAAGTGTGTTGTTCTCGAAGTCAATGAAGATAAACGAAGAATCAGCCTGGGTATCAAACAGATGACCGAAGATCCCTGGGCGCGTGCAATTCCGGAAAAATATATTCCGGGACACATTATTAAAGGCAAAATAGCGAAGGTGACTAACTTTGGCGCATTTGTAGAACTGGAGCCCGATCTGGAGGGTTTGTTGCACATTTCCGAGCTTGCCGACCACAAGATTGATAAGCCTCAGGATATTGTTAAGCAGGGTGACGAAGTAGAAGTTAAGATTCTTAGGGTTGATAACGAGGCCCGTAAAATCGGATTGAGTTTACGAAGGGTTCAGTGGGCCGCGGAAGAACAAGGTGGCGATGCCGGTCAGCGTACAAGGCCGATAGGTGTTCAAACAGTTGTTTCCGACGCCGACATGGATGAGATTGTAGGTTCGAAGGGCAAGGGGACCGAATCCGAGGAAACTGGGGTTGCGGCGGCCGAGCCGGTAGAGACAGAGGCCGAAGCAGTTGAAACTAAAGCCGACGATACCGAAGCCGTTGAAACCGGAGAGGCACAGGCATCGTCAGAAGCGGAACAAGCCGAAGGCGAAGCTGTTGAAACCGAAACCAGCGATGTCGCAGAGGCGGAGGTTTCAGAGGAATCGAAGCCGGACCAAACCGAGGGACCTGAAGAAACTGAAAGCACGGATTCCGAGAGCAAAGCCAGTGAAGATGATAGCGTAGAGGAGAAGGTCGAAACCGATAGTAAATAATAGCTCTTAACTTTGTTTGGAATCCAGTAAGAAGGCAAATTTTTAACGGCTGTTGTTTCTGATAGCTTTTCGTACCTGATGTATTCTTATTTTCGCCGTTTGGGCCGAGTAGGCTGTGGATTCTTAATTTGCACTGGTTTCTCCAGCTTATCTTTGCGTTGATGTAGTTTGTTCTCTCCTCGTTGGCTTTCGGATATAATTGTTTTTTATTTCTGGAATAATAACATATAAAACCGGGCTAATGGGGCCGGTTCAAATGAGCCGATAACTATAGTAGGATCCTGCAAACATAATGTGGTTTGCAACGTATTTATTGGTGATGTTTGGGATACGGGATATAATATCCAATGTCATAAATAAACTATATCATAATTTTTAGGAGGTTTATAACTATGTTACTTTGGTTTTTTAGATTTATCTTTTTTGTTGTTCTTCTTGCCGTGCTGATTGCCAATGTGAGTTCCGATGAAATCGCGGGGTCGGAGGACAAGTGGGTGGTGTGGTGGGGTGCGTTGGGGATGGCGGTGTTTGTCCTTTTCCTCGATATTCTTACGCCGAAGAAAAAGCTCAGTGCTCTGGCGGGCGTGTTTTTTGGTCTGTTGGTTGGAATGCTTCTTAGTATGGCACTGGCGCCGGCGGTAGATATGATAACGGAATCATACGGCATAGAGTTAATCCCGGAATCGATAAAGGCAATCAAATGGTTGATGAGCATATGTATATGTTATCTTACTATCAGTATTGTGATGAGGACCAAAGACGATGTGCGTTTCGTAGTTCCTTATGTCGAATTTGCCAAGCAGAGCAAAGGTGCCAGACCTTTGATCCTGGATACCTCGGCAATCATTGACGGGCGGGTTGCGGACCTGTGCGAGAGTAAATTGTTCGATGCTCCGGTGCTTATTCCACGTTTTGTTCTCAATGAACTTCAGTTGATAGCAGATTCGGCTGACAAGCTCAAGCGCACCCGCGGCAGACGTGGACTTGATATACTTCATGAGATGCAGTCAAGCACTGTTATAGACATTCAGATTGACGATACTATCATCCCGGAGGTCGAGGAGGTCAAAGGCGTCGACCAGAAGTTGATGATGTTTACCAAGAGCCGTGACGGTCGCGTGGCAACGACGGATTATAACCTCACCAAGGTTGCACAGGTGCGTGAGGTCGATGTGATCAATATCAACGATCTGGCCAGTTCCCTGAAGACCGTTGCTTTGCCGGGTGAGACTATGGACGTTCGAATCATAAAGCCCGGCGAGGAGGCCGAGCAGGGTATCGGGTATCTATCCGACGGGACGATGGTTGTTGTCGAAGGCGCCCGTGACAAGATTGGTCGGGATCTGGCCATTAGTATAACCAGTTCGCTTCAGACTTCGGCCGGCAAGATGATTTTCGGGAAGTTCGAAAAATACGCGGAAAGAAAGGAAAGCGGCAAATAGCATAATATCCAGCTGCTGTAACGTCTAAGATAACAATCAGAAAAGTACATAAGACCCAACGCTTACAACGGAAGTGTCTGGGTCTTTTTTATTATGCCATCACAAATCTATTTTGATTTCAGCAGGCATTTTACGAACAGTGCAATAGCTGCTAATAGACCGAGAGCAAATACAGGCCAATAGAAATAGGATTGATAGTCAGGCTCGGCGATGTGGGGGCCGGGAATGCAAAAAGAGACAACGATGACAACGGCGGCAGCAATAAAGATGATCCAATCCATCCGGCTTGCTCTTATGGGTCTGCCGCGACAATCGCGATAAAGTATTATCATGGCAAAGACCAGCATTACAATTGAGACAAGCACGGGGGCCACGACAGGACCGGCCCAGGCGATTGGAATTAAAAAGAGTATGTCCCAATCCATAATCGAGAGGGGCCAGTTCGGGATGGCTTTGAGACAGGCACTGAATACTTTGAGCCAGATGTAATAGAAGATGTCCCAGACTGCGAAGATCGTTAAGAAATAAGCGAAACGCTGCTGAAGATTTCGCCCGAAAAGCCAGGCTCCTGTGAGGATCAGGACTATTGTTGCAGCTTCTCTGCCAATTTCTGTTAGTAGAAGGGCCTTGTGCTGCAGTATCGTATCGACGTTACTTAGCGGGAATGTGAAACCGTCGGGATGAAAGATAACTCGAAGGTACACGACCACCGCGGATTCAATGTACGCAAAGGCGATGCTGAATAAACAAGCGATAAGAAATCGGATAGTTGTTGTTTTTAGTGGTTTTACCGATGTGTTTATCAAATTTTCCTCAGTGCTCATAGCATTATAGTCTTTTTAATTCCTTTAGAAGTGCGGGGATGATTTTGCTTTCCGGTACTGTCGAGAATTTTCGGCCTTTACGGTAGATGTATCCTTTATTCTTTGCGGCGCAGACAGCCAGGTCGGCGTCGGCGGCTTCGCCGGGCCCGTTTACCACGCATCCCATTACGGCAACACGCAATGGTTTATCAGTTGCGGGCAGGGCTTTTCCGACCCGCCGGGCAAGCCTTGTTATATCAATCTTTGCTCTGGCGCACATGGGGCAAACTATAAGCTCAACTGTCGGGCGTTGATAGAGACCGAGCGCGATTAGAATCTGTTTTGCAATTTCGGTTTCAATGACGGGACTACCGGCCGCACTTACTCTTATGGTATCGCCAATACCTTCGGCCAGCAGTGTCCCGAGGGTAACGGCTGAAGGTATACGCGCATCTTCGGGCAGGCCGGCGTGGGTGAGGCCAAGGTGGATTGGATAGTCAAAGTGCTCGGCAATAGTACGGTTAATTTTGATGGTTCGGATTACATCACTGCTTTTTGCGCTGAGAACCAATTGGGTGAAATTTCGATTTTCAAATAGCCGGACATATTTTTTCATTTCCCTCAGCATTAAGGCAGTGCGTTTTTTGAGAGGGACATCCTGTTTTTTAAGGTCTCTGATGCTTGCCTCGTTGATTCCGACACGGATGGCGATTTTGTGCATCTTAGCTGAATCGATTATTCGCAGGATGCTTTCTCTTTTTTTTATATTGCCGGGGTTGAGGCGAATTTTGGCGGCCCCGGCCTCTATCGCTTCAATGGCCCTTGCCGGGCTGAAGTGAACATCTGCGATTAGCGGTACATTTACTTTCTGAACAATTTTTGCAAAGGCAGCGGTATCTGCACGGGTGGGGACGGCGATTCTCAGTAATCGGCAGCCGGCAAGGACAAGCTGGTTTATCTGCCTTACGCATCGGCCAATTTCGACGGTTGGTACCTTTGTCATCGACTGGATGACGACCGGTGCAGAAGAGCCGATGGTAACCTCCCGGACCTTGACGGCAATGGTTCTTCTTCTTTTAATCACGGCTGAATTGTATCTTGTTTTAGGCCGGCGAGCAAATTAAAATACTACGAAATTGTAACGTGCCGAGGCCAGTTGTTGCGATTTTATTTAGCCGGTTACAGAAAAGACTATATCAATCAAAAGGATGAATTCTGATTGTTCTGTAATGGTAATGAGATATAGTTTTGTATTTTTTGAGTTTTGTTTTTTTCTTTGTGCTTCAGATTTTCCTGGAGAGTCGGTTTTATGAAAATAATCATTGCAATGGACTCGTTCAAGGGAACTCTGGCCAGCTATGAAGCGTGTGAAATTGTCGCAGCGGCCATTGCCGAATGCACGCAGGAGGCCCGGTTTGTTATAAAACCTATGGCCGATGGAGGCGAGGGCACTGCAAAGGCAATGATGAAGGCGGCTAACGGCCAATGGATTCGGCAAAGAGTAATGGGGCCACTACCCGATATTCAGGTCGAGGCCGGCTTCGCATGGTTCGATGACAGTAAAACAGCTCTTGTCGAGATGGCTTCAGCCAGCGGCCTTGAGTTGCTTTCCAGAGATCAGATGATGCCACTTAAAACGACGACTTACGGAACAGGTGAGCTTATTAAAGCCGCGATGGGATACGGTGCTTGTAAAATTATGTTGGCTGTAGGAGGCAGTGCAACTGTGGACGGCGGCGTCGGGGCCGCTACAGCGCTGGGCTGGAAATTCCTCGATGATGAAGGAAATGCAGTTGCTCCCGGCGGCGGAGGGCTCGAACAAATCGTTAAAATAGTCAAACCCGGAAACTTCTGTATTCCCCCGGTAGAGGTCCTATGCGACGTTGACAATCCTCTTTGTGGCGAGCACGGAGCATCGAGAGTTTATGCCGGGCAAAAAGGCGCAAGTCCCCGGATGATAGAACAACTCGAAAAGGGCCTTATGCATCTGGCTGTTCTTGTCCGAAAATATCTCCAGCGTGATATCAACGACATCCCCGGGGCAGGAGCGGCAGGGGGGCTGGCTGCGGGTGCTTTGGCATTTATGAATGGGGCGCTCGTATCCGGTATTGAGACCGTAATGACTGTAAGTAACCTTGAGGCCGAACTGGAATCGGCAGATTGGATTATTACCGGTGAAGGCTCTTTCGACCGGCAGTCTCTGCGGGGGAAGGTTGTCTCCGGGATTGCAAGAATGGCCCTGGAATCACACACTCGGACGGCCGTTCTTGCGGGGCAGGTGAACGTGCCGAAACAGGAGTATCAGAAACTTGGAATTATGACTGCCATGGGTTATCGAACAAATGATATGTCACTTGACTACGCAATGAAAAACTGCCGTTTGCTTCTTCACAGTGCCGCACAGAAATTTGCCAAAGAGAATCTGTCAGGATAATTCCGTAGGTTATCGGACGGGGGATTATGATAGTTTTTGCTTTTCTTTGCCGACCACGTTAAAATTGTTGCTTGTTTTCTATTGGCGGGCAAATTAAAATACGACCGAAACTGAAGACGTCACTTATACCCTGTTGCTTTGCATTAGAATCACAGGTCATAAATAAAAGGGTATGAATTATGGGTTCGATGCTGATAACCATTTTTATAGTCCTTTTTGTTGCATATTGGGGCATGGGGATAATACTCTACATTATGCAACCGCACTTTTTGTACTGTCCTGTTCGTGAGGTTGTCTATACCCCGGAAGAACTCGGCATGGATTTTGAAGATGTGGTATTCAAGACTGATGACGGCCTGAGTCTGAACGGCTGGTATATACCGGCAGAAAATTCACATATGACGGTTTTGTTTTGCCACGGTAACGGTGGTAATATAATGCATCGTCTGGACAGTATAAATATCTTTTACAAACTCGGATTGAATTGCTTTATTTTCGACTATCGCGGCTACGGCAGCAGCGAGGGCAAGCCCGGCGAAGAGGGGACATATCTCGATGTAAAAGCCGCCTACGAATGGCTTACGAAAGAAAAAAAGGTTTCGCCGAATAATATTATTATATTCGGCAGGTCTCTGGGCGGGAGCATCGCGGCGCAATTGGCATCCAAAGTCCGGTCAAGGGCCCTGATAATTGAGAGCACTTTCACGTCGTACGTTGACATCGGCAGGAAGTTTTATCCTTATATGCCCGTTCGCTGGTTTGCAAGGTTTAGCTACAGGACTATCGATTATATCAGGGATGTGCGTTGTCCGGTTATGATAATTCACAGTAGAAGTGATGATGTCGTTCCGTTTGAGTTCGGTTTGGAACTGTATGAGGCGGCGAATGCGCCGAAAGAATTCGTCGAGATTATCGGCAGTCATAACGATGGCTTTTTGGTTTCGGGAGAGGTTTATAAAAAGAGCTGGACAAAGTGGCTGCAGTTCTTAAAAGAAAGTGAAAGGGGTGCAGACCGCCACCGGGCTTCTTAACGGTTCTTAGTTGGTAGTTTATAGTATTTAGGTTTCTCTTTTATGACGTTCCCGGAGGAGATATTCTCATGAGACGAAGTACTATTATCCCAGCAGGATTTGTGATACTTTTAATCGTTCTCAGTGCCTGGTGTAAGCCTTTTGATGCAAGTCCTTATTTGAAATGGGTGAATGGCCCATCACACGACGCCGGGTTTTTCCCCATCGCCGTCTGGCTTCAAAATCCGACCAAGGCCGGGAAGTACAAGGACGCCGGTTTCAACACGTACGTAGGTCTGTGGAAAGGGCCGACGGAGAAACAACTTGCGGAATTGAAGAAGGCCGGCATGAAAGTTTTCTGTCATCAAAACGAAGTGGGCCTAAAGCACATTGATGACCCTGTAATTGTCGGCTGGATGCATGGTGATGAGCCGGACAATGCACAGTCGTTAGGAAAAGGAAAGGGATACGGCCCACCTATTCGCCCCAAAAAGATTATCGATGACTACCGAACCATTCGCAGTGCCGATCCGACGCGCCCGGTGCTTCTGAATCTCGGTCAGGGTGTCGCCTGGGATGGCTGGCACGGTCGGGGGGTGCGCACCAACCATCCCGAGGATTATCCTGAATACGTCAAAGGTTGTGATATTGCCTCCTTCGATATCTACCCCGTTGCGCACTCGAGGCCTCAGGTCTCGGGAAAATTATGGTACGTTTCTAAAGGTGTGGAGCGTCTGGTGAAATGGACGGGAGGAAACAAAGTCGTGTGGAATTGTATTGAATGTACTCGAATCCAAAATCCCACGAACAAAGCCACACCGCATCAGGTCCGATGCGAGGTCTGGATGTCCATTATCCACGGCTCGATGGGACTGATTTATTTTGTCCACGAATGGAAGCCGAGGTTCAATGAATCGGCACTTCTCAGCGACCCGCAGATGCTCTCAGCTGTTACCGCTATCAACCGGCGGATTATTCATCTTGCGCCGGTATTGAATTCCCCGACACTCGAAAAGGCAGCAATCGTATCGTCAGAGAATGAAGGTGTTCCTGTAGCAGTCATGACCAAGAGGTACAAGGGTGCGGTTTATCTTTTTGCGGTGGGGATGCGGAATGGTGAGACAGTAGCAAAGTTTACCATAAAAGGTCTGGCGGGTGAGAAGAAAGTCGAAGTCCTTGGTGAAAATCGTGAAATCCTCTCGAAAAATGGTGTTTTCAAGGATAAATTCGATGCGTGGGATGTGCATCTTTATCGAATTACAGAAAGTTCATCAGATTGATTCTGTTATATCTAAATCTTGTAATATCAATGTCTTATGGCGGGTGGGGAGTTCTTTTTCACAGGCTTTTAGTTGAAAATTTCGTTGTTTGTAAAAAATTGAAAAAAAGTTGTCGAAATCCGGCTTTTCAATAAAAATTTTCACAGCGATATCTGCGTAATAGGCCGCAAACAAAGCAGTTAAGTGTTTTTTCCTTATTTTTTTAAAGATTGTTACTCTGTTGTCATTATTGTTGAAAAATTTTTCTTGACGAAACTGAGTTTTTTTTGGTATAAAAAAGTATTAATAAAAGCGCTTATTTGTTCATATTTGTTTAAATTTTATAGGTCCTTCAGCTATATTATAGCTGAACAATTAAGGAGTGAGGTTTGATTCCGGAGTGAGAGGTATGCTCTTCGGAGGCGTTATTATTGCATTTCAATTAACTGTTTTAGACATACTTGAGAAAGGAGGTTTTATACGCAGTTAAGTAATAGTTACTTAAATGTATGTAGATTATGGTGAAGATTTTTTGTGGATTGTTGTACGATTGTTGTGATCATACAGGCATTTTTACACTTACTGCTTTTTTTTCCACAGCCCAAAAGTATGCGGGTGTGAAGCCTGAGTGTTTCTTTTGTGATGCACATGTGGTGGGAAAAAGTATTTCCTTGTTTATTGCCTGTTGAAAACAACATACTCTTTGGCTTGAATGCAGCCAAAGGTTTTATCCTAACTTTATTTAAAGGAGGAAAAAATGAAGAAATTATTGTTAATATTTTTAGTCGCATTTGTATTTTGCTCGACGGCTATGGCTTCTGACATAGCGTTCTACGTCGGGGCATGGAACACCGATGGTTGGTATGATGCTTCTCAGTTCACCGATGTTGCCACGATAATTGCCCAGGCCGGACATTTGTTCGGGGATATCCAGCAGTTCGATGACACCCAGGCTGCCGCATTTGGTACATGGATAGATGATAATACGAATGATGGTGAACTGGACGTTATCTGGCTTAACGGATGCATGCCGAGTGTCCTCTATCCATACGTAAACCTTGAACCGGATGGCTCGCGTGCTGAATTGTGGCTCGATGGCGGGAACATGTTTATCAATGTCGGCGACTGGTTCGCATACGTCTCGTATGAATGTGGTGGTCGATGTGCAGCTAACACAGGCACTGGGGCCGCAAACATCCTTGACCTTGCTGCCGGTATCATCCAGGGCTCCAGTGGGGGAGTGCAGACGCCGACTGCGGCGGGAACGACATATCTACCCAGTCTCAACGCAGTCGACTCAGTAAGACCGATTGTCCTCAGTCAGGTTACAGGCGACTGGGAAGTTGCTGAGATATTCGCGCAGAACGCGGGTGGCACACATGCTGATCCTGTTGTTATTCACAACACAGTTACTGACGGTTACCTCGCTATTGTTAACCAGTCTACTAACTGGATAGCCGACAGAGGTTTAACCTGTGCTGAGTTTCTAGTCAACTGGGCAGACGAGAAGATAGGCTTTGACACAACAAAGGCCCGCAATCCGGATCCGAAGAATGGTGCCATAGATGTACCGGTAGATGCAAATCTTGCCTGGGTGCGCGGAGATGGTGCCGTTCAGGACGATGTGTACTTCGGCACAGACCCGTGTGCATTGCCTAAGGTTACCACCATTTTGAGTGTGTTTCCACCGGAGTGGAACCCGCCCGGAGACCTTGTCGCCAGCACGACTTACTATTGGCGTATAGATGAGGTCAACGGACCCGACATCGTCACGGGC